>Ga0210040_10007277_pt1 | contig 13476 bp, 6 predicted proteins | sample CryGeyCG12114_NA_FD_185462 | JGI IMG/M metagenome (GOLD analysis project Ga0210040, IMG submission 185462) | Groundwater microbial communities from aquifer - Crystal Geyser CG19_WC_8/21/14_NA (SPAdes) (version 2) | ecosystem: Environmental > Aquatic > Deep subsurface > Groundwater | place: USA... | reverse complement strand
TTTTAATAAAGGCCGGGCCACTCTGTAGTTTTTTGGCTTCATTATGTTGCTGCTCACATATAATTTTACCTTTACCATCAATTAATTTTTTCTGACATTCGCCGCCAGCGGCGACGCAGGTGGCACACAATGTAAACTCCTGCACTAATTCCGTATTAGGACTGGCCTGATACTGGTTCAGGTCTTTCATGGAGCTCAACATTTTATCGGCATTCTGCCGCATAGACCGGAACTTCCAGAATTTGAAAATTTTATAACCAGTCCCTACCCGGTAAGAATAATAAAATGCCGGTCCTTTCGATTCTAATTTAATTATTAGGGCTATTATAATAAACAAAGGCAACAAAAATATAAGGGCACCTGCCGAAACCAATATATCGAATATTCTTTTACCTACGGGTACTTTATAAGAGTAAAGGTTAATTGGCGTAAGGCCCGAATTAGCGGGCTTAATATCCGACAAATATTGTAAGCGGGTTAAAACTTTTTCTTTATCTACTTTGGTATTGAAAAAGTCAGCAACTCCCGATTCAGATAATAAGTGTTGTAAAGGAAGAGAGAAAAAAGAATCGGTTATCCAAAAAACCGGAGCCGTTACATGCATTTCTTTCTTTACTGTTTTAATCAGATTTAGACCTAACGACGAGGTAGGGCTTGCAGCATTAAAGATAGCATCAAACTTTTCTCTTTTAGCCATCCAAGTCAGAAAATGCGTTGGGTTAGCAAAATGCTTTACCTCCAATTCCGAAAATTTATTTTTAAAGTCTGAAGCTTCTTGGGCATTCGGAGTAAGAAAGATTACTTTCTTTTTCATTTCAGATAAACTATATTTTAATTCTTCGTAATACATTTTTAATCCGGATATCCAGTTCTTCCGGATTAAATGGTTTAATCATATAATCGTCGGCTCCGCTTTTGAGGCAGGTTATTTTGTTGGAGGTTTCGTCTTTGCCCGAAAGCATAACCAAAGGGATATCTTTGAAAAGGGTGCTGGCCCGTAATTGCTTAATAAAGTCTAACCCATTCATATAAGGCATATCAAAGTCAGCAACAATACCATCGGTGTGGTTGCCTTCCTGCAGCCATTTCATTGCTTCCAACCCATTTAGTTTTACAACAACTTCGTATTCTTTAGAAAAGAAGTGTTCCAGGATAAGTCCTATGGAAGGCTCATCATCAACAATCAGTAAATTCTTTTTCATCACAGTTAAAATTATAAAAAATATATTAAATAAAATCAATGTTTGTATTAAAAAACAGTAAAAATTGAATATTGTTTATTTTTACATATTTATTCATAGATTAATGAAAATCGTGCCAAGATTTTGTTTATAAATATAGTAATATAAATAAAGCCCATCTAAAGCAGCCAGAGGTTTTTTTAAGTTTAAATTTAGAGATAAGTGTTTACCAACGAGGAGGATATATTCCCAATATGGGTCGTGTATTCTTAATTTGGGAATTTATTCTGAAGGAGGTACTAATTTTAAATGATGCTTCAACTATGATGATTTTATAATCCTGTATAAGCGTTTCTTATACATAATAGTGCATATTAGAAACAGCAATGGGATAAGTTATCAAAGGTGTTAATTACCTGATATTACCTTAATATTTATTAATATAGATAATGGCTACTATATGGTTTTGGATAAACCAAGTAAATTTCCTTTTTTAGCAGGTAGGGCCGGCCGTACTATATAAACTTTCCCTGTTTGTTTTACTTCAGCCTCTAATTGGCGGGAGTACTTAATAAAGAAAAGGCCATTGCTATAGGTATATAATTTAGACAGAGAACAGTAGCAAAAATAGGCACGGGACAGGATGCCCTTACCATTAACTGGTTTAATTAAACTTTAACAGCACAAGCCCATGAAAGGGATAGAGAATGTATGAAGAATTTAAATTCCTTTAAAACTATCTTTAATCCCTTGCAATACCCTGAAGCAGATAATATAATTATGACTATTTTAAATACTTGACACTAAAAAGTAAGATATTGCTTGTTATGATGGATTCATTTGCTGAAAATGGGTAACTACTTTCTTAGTAGTTTCATTAGCCAGCCGCAATAAGTTGCTTACCTGATCAAAGTTTTTCTTTTCCCGGGCAATTTCCTCAATTTTTTTCATAGCATCAGCGGCCCCGTTTATTTTTATATTACCGTAAGTAGATTTTAAACGGTGGGCCAGATTGGCTACATCATCCCAATCTTTCTGGCTAACCGATTCCGATAGTTGTTCCAATTGTTTGGGTACCATGTCAATAAACAACTTTTGCATTTTTTGAATGAACAAAGCATCTTCGGCCAGGTTGCCCAATCCGGAAAAATCAACTAATGGGGCTGCATTGCTGGTGTCGGTAGTAGGGGTAAGATTTGTATAATTTGTTTTGCGGCCAATATTGTTAGAAACAACCTGGTATAAACCTGAAACCTGAAAGGGTTTGAAAAGATAATCAGTAAAGCCGTATTCTTTGTATTCTTCTGTCTCCAGGTCTAAAACATTAGCTGTGAAAGCAATTATCGGACTATTCCGGTTCAAATTAGAACTGTTCCGTATTTGTTTGGTAGCTTCAATACCATCTATACCGGGCATTTGTATGTCCATGAGTATTAAATCATAAACCTTTTCCGCTGTTTTAAGAAGGGCTTCTTCGCCATCAATGGCTACATCCACTTTTATTTTCCACGATTCCAGGTGGGATAGGGCCAGAAGCTGGTTCGACGAATCGTCCTCGACAAGCAGAACAGAAACGTTTTCCAATTGGTTTAAAACTTTAGGCTGTTCTTCTTTCTGAAGAAGGTTATTTATAACCGAAGGTGGAAGTGTTGTTAGTAAGCCTTCCGTTATGGAGATAATGGTTTTTATGTATTCTCCGGTATTATCTTGGCTGGGAAGACCTTTCTGAACCAGTTTAGCAACACCCAGTATAGCATCAAGAGAAGTAGAAATTTTATTATTTAAGTTCGCTTGTTCGGCTTTATCACCTTTAATTGCATCTTCAGCTAATTGCAGCGCTTTTTTTAAGATAGTAATATCAGAAGAAACGGATAAAATATATTGGCTGCCATCAGAAGTTGTAAATATTTTTTTGGTGGTATTAAACCAAATTTCTTTACCGGATTTTAGCTTATAAAATTCTTCAAAACTGTTGGTTTCGCCGGAATTTAAAATATCAAGGTCTCTTTGATAGGAATAATCAGAATCTATTTCCCCCGTTTCCAGTAATGTTGTCACAGAAATGCCGTGCAGACTGGCATAGGCCTCGTTAGTAAGAATAAACTTGCCCAGCTGGTCTTTTACATATATAGGATTGGGGTTAGCATCAATGGCCTGCCGTATAATTTCCATTCTTGTGGTATTGTACTTACTTTATTTCGAATTTTTATTAAAAAATATTTATCTTATAGATACCGCTACCTATATATACCTTTATTTGAATGGGAGTTGTGTTCTTCTAAATTGGATTTATATCAGCTTAGATCTTTGTATTAAAAAAGTCGGCACAAAATGGCTGTTCTCTGTTTAAGTTTATCTATAACAAGATAGTTCTACTTATATCAACTTAATTTTCCGTACTTTTAATATACATTCTGCCACTTTATTAAATAATAACATTTGTTTTTCGAATGATAACCTCATTTTTCTGTATCATGCGGTAAATAGTTGATTTACCTACTTTGAGCTTATCGGCTACATATACAACATTATAATTATATTTATCCAGGTAGCGCTGTACAATTTCAGCAACATGTTCATCCAGCGTTCTTTCTCCCCCGGGTTGCACATGAGCATTTTCCGGTATTTGAATATCGTCGGCAGTAATAGTTTCTTTTTCGGATAAAACTGCTGCCAACTCTACTATTGCTTTTAATTCTCTTACATTACCCGGGTAATTGTGGTTTAACAGTTTTTTTTGCGCCTCCACCGATAATGTTTTATTTTTAAAATTATTCTGCTGGCAAAAGTCTAATAAAATTTTATTAGAAATCAATAGAATATCGTGCCCACGATCCCGTAATGGGGGCAAATGTATCTGAAAACCTAATAACCTATAATAAAGGTCTTCCCTGAAGTTTCCTTTTCTCACTTGTTCCAACAGGTTTTGGTGAGTTGCTGTCAAGATACGGACATCTATGGCAATAGCGCCTTTAGCCCCAATTCGGGTAATTTCTCTTTCCTGAAGTACCCGCAGTAGTTTAGATTGCAGATTTATATTCATTTCACCTATTTCGTCCAAAAACAAGGTTCCGCCGTTGGCCTCTTCAAATTTGCCGGTATGTTGATTTATAGCCCCGGTAAAAGCACCTTTTTCGTGCCCGAATAATTCGCTTTCCAGCAGTTCGTGCGGAATGGCAGTAACATTTACGGCTACAAAAGGCTTTTTAGCCCGAGCAGAATGCTGATGAATAGCCTTCGCAATAAGTTCTTTTCCGGTGCCGGTTTCGCCGGTAATGGTTACATTAATGTTGCTACCAGCTGCTTTTTCTACCAAAGTAAATACTTTCTGGATGGGGGCAGAGCTACCCACCAGTTCTTTACCTAAAGTGTACTTTTGCTTAACTTCTTTCCGAAGCGCTTCAATTTCCTGTTTAAGCGAAATATGCTGTTTTATTTTTTCTACAATGCTCCAGAGCCGCTCTTTGGTCTCACTGTTTTTGGCTATATAATCATAGGCGCCTTGTTTAATCAGGTCTACGGCCTTACTAATATCTTCCTGTCCCGATACTATAAGAATATAAGTATCCGGACATTTCTCCATTATCTGGTTTAATACTATTTCTCCGGATGAACCGGGTAAGTAATAATCCAAGGTTATGATAGTTGGTTTTTCGTGCAAATGCGTTAAGAATTCGTCAGCAGCATTAAAAACCTGAACTTCATGATCAGGATTAAGCGAAAGATGATAAGAAAGAAACTGGGAATACCAGAGATCATCTTCTAATATAAATATTCTGGTGCGCAACTTATGAAGTAAATCAGACATAATTTAAACGATAGCTTTAAAAGAGCAACCAGCTAAAAACGTCTTTACTTAAAGTTTGGTTATAAATTGATAACTCTTGCCAAAGAAATAAAATTAATTTTTAAAGCCATGCTTTTACATTAAAATCATATTTACTCAGGCAAGAGTTATTTAAAAGAAATTTATATTATTTCTGCAAAATGCAAATGATGTGCAAGTTTATTGTATAAAACTTTCGGAATAAACGGTTTAGTAAGGTAATCATTTCCGCCTAATGCCAGTATTTGGTTTTTTTCCTCTTCGCTGTTATTAGCCGTAAGGGCAATAATAGGTACTTGTAACCCTAAATTTCTGATAGCGGTAATAGCTTCAAATCCGTTCATGCCGGGCATGTGTAAATCCATCAGAATTATATCGTAAGTTTCTGATTTAATTTTCTCCAAAGCTGTAAATCCATCTTCGGCAGTATCTACTTCGGCTTGCCAGCTGGTTAGGAGTTTGCTGGCTACCATTTTATTAAAGATATTATCATCGATTACCAGAACTTTAACATTCCGTAATTTAGAATCTTTAATTTTTATAGCATCGGACTTTTGCAAAGTAACCAAGGTAGGCTGTGGCTTTGCATAGCGCAGGCGTACTGTAAATACCGATCCTTTGCCGGGCTCACTTTCAATATTAATGCTACCTTTATGTAATTCAACTATCTTTTTTGTGATAGCCAGGCCCAAGCCAGTACCGCCATACTGGCGATGGGTTGAAACATTGGCCTGCACAAAGCTTTCAAAAATAAGTTGCTGTTGCTCCTCCGGAATACCTATGCCGGTATCGGCCACTGAAAATTCCATTACCCAATCCTGGCTAGAATAGTAAACTACATTTACCGATAGTTTTACGCTACCAATATCCGTAAACTTAATCGCATTACTGATAAGATTATTCAGGATCTGGGTTAACCTGGACGGATCGCCGGCGACTTCTTCCGGAGTATTGGGATCTATTGCCAGCTCCAAGGCTAACTGCTTATCGGTTGCCCTAACATAAAGCGAACGGTGAATATCCCTTAATAAATCTCTAAGCGGAAAATTTACTTTCTCTAATTCAATCTTACCGGCCTCTATTCGCGAGAAATCTAAAGTTTTATTAACGAGTGAGAGCAAGTTTTGCGAAGAAAAGTTAATGGATTGCAGGTGCTCCCGGTGCGCAACGGCCATGTCTTCTTCCTGTAAAAGCAGGTAAGTTAGGCCCATAATGGCGTTTAAAGGGGTACGAATTTCATGACTCATCAGAGAAATGAACTCAGATTTAACCTTTAAAGCTTGTTCTGCTTTTATCTTATCAGCTTGCAGCTGTATTTCGTTTTCTTTATACTCGGTAACATCCTGGAGGGTACCAATCACTTTTATAACCTTGGTGTCGTCGCAGATAGGTTTTATTTTGAATTTAATCCAAATATTCTTAGTAGAGTTGGTTAAACGGGTTACCTGGTCAAATTCAAAACCTAGTGTTACGGCCTGGTTCCAATTACTTTTTAAAGTATCTCTATCTTCCTCCATAATATAAGGAAGAAAAGAATGGAAACCGGTAATAATTTTATCCTGGGGTATTCTTAATAAATTGTACGTATTTTCTGTGCATATAAATTCCTGCCCAGCTATATTGTACTCCAGACTGCTGGCTTTAACCATGTGTTCAGTCTCCAAAATGAGCTTAGCTGTTTTTCCGGGGGCCAAAGACAGGCGGTTTAGAAATCTTTTTTTAGATTCTATTAACCCTAAAGGGCTCGATAAAAATTTCGTAAGCGCTTCCAGTTGCAAGTCTGTGGTTAGTGGAATATCATTGCCTTGGTTTAAGCCAGGGGTTCTGTCCAGCTCAAATTTAGTGATAGCATCTTCTTTAATATGAAACATATTCTTTTGAACCGGTTTTTGATTAAAAGCAACTCCACGGGAAGAAGGTAATTCTAAAATAATCTTAAACCATTTCATTAACTGATCTGCCACTGCAACTAAAGAATTAGAAGGCGTATTTATATTAGTTGACAATTTTTTCATAATACTAAATAATTCTCGTTGACAGATTTCTGGAATAAGAAATAACTCTAAATAAAATTCATGCATGCCTAATCGACATGCTGTTATTCTATTAGGCAATTTTTCTAAGTCTCAATTAATTTAATTGCATCCAGATAAAGTTGCCACACTTATTAAATAACAAGTTTAAGTAAAAATAATTTAATAAATATCACAAAATTATAAATTTATTTTTAAATAATTGTTATTTATTAACATTTAATCTAATTATAAAGTTTATAAACTAAAAATATCTAAGTTATTAATCGGTACCATTAATAGCATAAAGTATACCAATAAAAAAGTTCTATATATTCATTAAATAATATAGATATAACGTTTTAAATTTAAAGTAGCTTTTACTATTTTTTCATAATTAAGTTTAAATAAAATTAATAAATATTCTACTTAATGTAAAAGTAATTTAAATATTTAAGCAAAACTTTAGTATTTTTTCATATAAAGACCGGAATATTAAGATAAAATCAATATTGAGTTCTTAAAGAATTAAGTTTTTTAAATTTAGAAATATATATATTTATTATGAAATAAATGCAATATAAAGTTCCGTGTTAGAGAAGTTTACAGGAACACTGCAGCAGTTATAATATAATAGTATATATAAATAATTATATATGTATTATAGGTAAGCTTGTAAAAGGAGGGATAATTTTTATTTAACAGGAATGCTAAATACCCGATAAATTCGGGTATTTAGCAGATAAGATTTTAAATTAAAAGTTAAAATTTAAAGTTTAATGTACTTAACTCATTAACTATCTAGCCGGCTTGTTGTTGATTATTCCGAAATTCTTTATCAGCGCTATCGGCACCGCGGGTTGTATCAGAAGGGTTGGCGTGGGTACCTTGCGGATAATCGGAATCAGGGCGTGATTTTCCTTTTTTAGCTCCACCGCCGCTGCCTTCCTGGCTGGGTACATTTTCGCCACGAGTATTATCAGCGCCACCTGCTACCGGCCCTTCGTCCGGACCTTGCTGCTGTCCGCTTACACCTCCCTTTTTGCTAAAATCATTATTTTCTTCTGCAATATTTTCAGATGAATTCTTCATGGTTTATCTTCTTTTCTTTTGTAAAACAATCAACGTTTTATCCCCGGATTTCTTCCGGTTAGTAATTTGTACGGAGAATGTAAAGTTTAAGATTAGGTAAAGCAGATTATCAGCAATTATAAACTCATCTATTTTAGCGGTTACTGCCCACCTTTTACCTGCATAGCTAAAGTATAAACAGCTTCGGAGGCAGTTATAAAGAGTACATTGCGATCTTTCCCCGCAAAAGTAACATTACCTGTCCAGTTTGCTGGTACCGGAATGTGTTCTATTTTCTCGCCCGCCGGGTTATAAACAGTAACTCCTTTACCGGTCAGGTATATATTGCCTTGGTTATCTATGGTCATACCGTCGGAGCCTTGGGGCACAAATAATTGACGATTGGCTAATTTACCATCGGCGCCAATCTTGTATTTATAGGTTTTGTTATCCTTTATATCGGCCACGTATAAAGTTTTGCCGTCGGGCGTACCAATTATGCCGTTGGGTTGTTTTAAGGTCTCATCCAATACAACCGGTTCTGTTTTTCCTTTAAATAAAATATATACCTTCTCACCGGTTATATCGGGGTTTTTCCTTTCCCAATAATCACGTTGGTAGTAAGGGTCAGTAAAGTAAATATCTCCGGTTTTGGGGTGTAACCACAAATCATTGGGGCCATTCAGCCGCTTTCCGGCTAAGTCTTTTAACAACACCGAAACTTTACCCTGCGGGCTGATCGACCATAATTGATTTTGTTCATCGGCACAGGCGAGTAAATTTCCTTTTTTATCGAAGTACAAACCATTAGCCCGACCAGATTTTTCCATAAAAACGGAGAGTTGCCCACTGGTGCTGTATTGCCAGATTTTGTCATTGGGTTGATCGGTAAAAAATACGTTACCTTCTTTATCTGTTGCCGGACCTTCGGTAAAACGAAATTGCTTCGATATTAGCTCCAGTTTTGCTCCTGGCGCGATTAAATTACTACTCTGCTTGGTTAATTTCTCTGCCTGCATACCAGTTGCTTTTACAATTTCTGTGCTTACTGTATTCTCTACCGGTACACCACTTTGAGAATGTAATGGTTGGTGAGTATTAATAAATAAAAAAGAACTGAACGTAAAAAATGAAACGCAAAAGCCAAGGTTTCGTTTTTGTATGTCTTTCATCGGTTAAGTTTTGCGATTTAATAGTTTTGGAAAATGATTTATAACATTAAAGCTTATATAGAATAAGAAGCTATAAGAAAAAAACTGCTTTATAAGCTTGAAAATTACTTTAAAGCAAGCTTTAAAACCTTAACATTCATCAGAATTCTGTTTAATATTTCACTTAATACCTTATTCTATATAACCTCTATTACACAAATTTAAACAGCTAATTAGTATTTTAGGTTAAATATGTTCAGGTATTTGCCATTAGATTATATAGTAACGCGAACACAATAAAATATGAGTTTAGCTTTAAGCAAATTTGCCAAGTTAGCAACCCTATTGGGTTGTTGGTAGCAGCAAGAGGATATTAGCAAACAAAACTTAATTAAAAAAAACCTAAAGTAAATTTATTAAAGCATTAATATACTATTCTGGCATTGTTACTCCGGACAAACTTTACTGGTAGATTACGCTAATTAAAGAATGATAACCATTGGCCTGTAAGCGAATAAAGTACAGTGACCGGGTTTGCAGCGCTTTACCATCTAACTCAACGCTATAGCTACCAGGTTTCTGGGTTTGCCCAATTAATTTTTGCACTACTCTACCCTGCGCATCTATCACCTCCAGCATTACTTCGGCACGTTTTTTTAGTTCATACTGAACTAAAGTGCTTTTGTCAAAAGGGTTAGGATAATTCTGGAATAATTTAAAATCTAAATTGGTATTTTTCTTTATGCCCATAACAGCATTTACGCCGAAAGCAATTTCGGGGAAAGTACTCAGATTAGATAGTGTAAGTTTATTATCCTGGAAGGTTTGCTGCACATTACTGTTTGAAGTAACTATACTTGTCCAAGGGTCGTTGGTATTAACCCGCTGTAAAACAGTTACTTTATCGAAATCAGTCACGTTAGTAATGCCTAAAACATCTAAAGTTAGGTTGTATTTAACCGATTGCGCATCTAAGCCAACTCCGGTAACCTGCCAGTATTTATCCACTACGCTGCTAATGCCGGTTGGCAGGGCAGCAATTATACTGGGATTTGCTGCGGTAGTTACTTTTATATAACCGTCCGTAGTAGACGCTTGGGTCAGTATAACGGTAGCTACCGCATTGGGTAGGGTTTTTGTGCCGGTTTCGCCAGCCAAATAGGCAGCTGTACCTGTTTGTTCATTTTGGATAGTCGCGGTGCTGGTAGCAATTTTTTTACTTTTAGAGGAATATGATGCTTCACCAGCAGTTTTACCGTAAGCAGTAAAGAAATAAGCTGTATTTGGCGTAAGTTCCGTGGTATAAGTAAAAGATTGGGCGTGGCCTTCGTAAACTACATCGCCGTCAGCTGGAGATGTTGAAGAAGCGGTAGTTTTGCGTAATATTTTATATTCCGGGCTGGTGCCTTCCCATTCTAGTTTCAGGCCGGTAGTGGTAATATTGCTTACTGTAAGCGCCGTTGGGGTAGCTTCGTGTACGGTAAATTCCTGCAATTCTTCTGTGGCCGGGTTAAAGTTGGTATTGCCGGGCTGGCTGGCTTTTATGCGAACAAGTCCTTTTCCTGTAATGGTAACCTGATTACCTGTTAAGGTGGCCGGGCCGCTTTCCAGAGAGAAAATAACCGGCAAACCAGAAGAAGCAGTAGCAATTAAGGTGAAAGGGGAATCACCAAAATCTTTGGCTGGTATTTGCGTAAAGGTTATATTCTGATTTAACTTGTTCGTAGTAACACTAACTTCTGAAGTAAACTGAGAACTCCCCCCGGCATTTAAACCACGGACGCGGTAATAATAGGTAGTGCCTCCCGGTAAGTTTTTATCGTGATAAACAGTTACATCGGCAAGGGTCGTATCGATACTTACAAATCCCGAACCAGCGGTAGTAGACCGTTGAATATCGTAGCCTAATTCACTCTCCGCCTTATCGGTCCAAGCTAAAACTACCTGGTTTGGTGGGGTTAAGACGGCTGTTAAGTTAGTAGGAGCAACCGGTGGAAGCGGCAAAATACGGGTTAAACTATACTGATTTAAACCATTGACTAATGAAAACTGACCACCCATGTATATAGAACCATCCTGGGTAGAGTAAGCCAGGGTATTTACAATACTATTAGTTCCGGAACCTAAATTAAAGCTGTTATCAATACTTCCGTTGGAATTAAACTGAACTACATTATTACGAGATGCGCCATTTGCTGCAGTAAAAATGCCACCTGCCAATATTTTTCCTGTAGGTTGTAACAATAAAGCAAAAGGGTTGCCGGAAATATAACCGCTGAAAAGTTCATCAACACTGCCATTTGCTTGCAGCCGGATTATACCATTAAACTGCGGGTAATTTGTTAAAGCAAAACCGCCGCCTATTATAATTTTATTATCTGTTTGTATAGCAACAGTACGATAATTGCCAAAATTTACGGTAGGGCCAGTGAAGGATTCATCTACTGTTCCATCTGGTAATAGCCGGGCAATATTGTTTTTAGTGCTGCCATTATAAGTTTCGAATTCGCCGGCTACTAAAATTTTGCCATCTGTTTGTACCGTAACAACGTGAATAAACAAGTTGGCTACTTTACCGGGCGGGTTAGAGGCCCCCGAACCCGTTTTAAAGGTATTATCTTTACTTCCATCGGCGTTAAGCCTGATTATAGTGTTATAATTAAAAGAGCCGGCGTTGGCGGTTATTACAAGTATTTTACCGTCTGGCTGTAAAGTCATGCCATTAATGCCGGAAAAAGGAGAAATATTAAGATTAAAGTCCGGATCATTAGATCCATCCGGATTTAAACGGACCAATGGCTTGTAAGTACCTGCGCCTGTATTATCCCAATCCCCGCCAACCAAGATTTTTTTATCTGGTTGTTTTTGTATGTGCAGGATGCTGGAAAAATTCAGATGAGCTGTTTTATAGCTTTCATCCAGCCGGCCATCGGGGAACAAACGGGCCAAAGATTTAACATTCTGGTTATTAATACTGGAAAAGCTACCGCCAACCAATACTTTATTATCTGAAGTAGTTTCTACTTTAGTTACAACCCCATTAGTTCCAATTCTTAAATCAGGCCCAAAGGAACTATCTACAGAACCATTGGTTTGAAGCCGGAACAAACTTTTGGCAACTGTGGTACCGCTTAATGAAATTTGTCGTCCGGCAATTAATATTTTATTATCATTCTGAATACAAATATTGTTTATAATGCTACCCGCTGCAACATCATTATTGAAATTCAAGTCAAAACTCCCGTCCGGGTTTAACTGAACCAACCCACTAATGGCAAAGTTGTTATAAGTGTTAAAAAAACCGCCTAAAAGAATTTTTTTATTAGGTAAAACATTGATGCTATTAACATGGTCGGTTTCGGAACTAAGCGAACCCGTGGTGAAACTATTATCTAAGGAGCCATCCTGGTTTAGCCGGATAATCTTAGTAAAGCCAAGTTTCAGTGGCGTATTCGTATTATCAGAAGTACCCGCAACTAGAATTTTATTGTCCTGTTGGGCTATACCAATTACATCTTGCGTAATAATGCCGGTGTTCGCTCGAAAGCTGTTATCTGGTGTACCATCTGCATGTAAGCGAATAACCAATGGGCCTGTTTCATCACCCGGACCACCTAAGATAATTTTACCATCAGGTTGCAATACTAATCCAAACTGGAAATTACCACTACAACCGGAAGCAAAAGAAAGGTCCCGGCTGCCGTTTGTATTCAACCTGAGTACGGAGGTAAGCCTTTGCTCATCTGGCAGGTAAAAAATTCCTCCCAACAAGATTTTGCCATCCGGCTGCATGATAACTTTAGTAGTAGATACAAAGTTTATCTCGGCGGGCGGTATGAAATGCTCATCTACAGTCCCATTCCTGTTTAACCTTACCAAGTCTCTTGTTTCGTGGTTATCAAAAGTGGTAAACCGGCCGGTTACCAGAATTTTGCCATCTGTTTGCAACTGAATTTCATCAATTATATCATTTGGTCCTTTGCCAATGTCAAAGGAAGGGTCAATTGTTCCATCAGGGTTTAAACGGGTAATATTATTAAAAACAGTAGCATTGATAAACTGAAAGCTACCACCTACTAAAACTTTCCCGTCTGTTTGCAGGGCCATGGCCGATATATCGGCTTGGTTGCTTGCTATAATGGGATTGAAATTTGGATCTACAAATACTTGGGATAAACTCTTAAATGGATGTAAAAAAGTAAGGCACAAGAGCACTAATAATGTAGAAGTTTTAT
>Ga0210040_10007276_pt1 | contig 13478 bp, 12 predicted proteins | sample CryGeyCG12114_NA_FD_185462 | JGI IMG/M metagenome (GOLD analysis project Ga0210040, IMG submission 185462) | Groundwater microbial communities from aquifer - Crystal Geyser CG19_WC_8/21/14_NA (SPAdes) (version 2) | ecosystem: Environmental > Aquatic > Deep subsurface > Groundwater | place: USA... | reverse complement strand
CGCGGCGTTTTTTGAACGTCCTCACCTTGCACCGGCGCTTTGAACCAGGGTGCAGGTAAACCGCTCTTGCGATAGGATCGGCTTTTTCGACCTCGAACAGGACCGGCGTGGCTATTCAATCCAGCAGAACCGAACGCGCAACGGGCTCCCTGCTGCGGCGCGTGCTCCGTGTCGCGGCCTGGCTGCTTTTCGCCTTTATTGTCTTTGCAACACTGTCGCCCATCGACCTGCGCCCGGTCAGCCTCCTTCCCGTCAATCTTGAGCGGGCAGCGGCGTTCGCCGTGCTGGGCGTCGTGTTCGCTCTGGCTTACCCCCGCCACATGGTGCTGGTTGCCGGCCTGATTGCCGTAACCGCCGTTGGCCTCGAAGTTTTGCAGATCCTTGGGCCGGGACGCCACGGCCGCTTACTTGACCTTCTGGTCAAGGCGGCCGGTGGCCTGTTCGGCATTGCGATGGCACTGGTTCTCCACCGTGTGCGCCAAAGCCGCATAAGCCCCGAACCGCGATAGCTTACAATCTCTGCGCAAATTTCCAACTTCGAGTGGGACAGGCGCGCGGCAGCTGGCACATGCAAAAGATCAGCCGGCCTGCATCATACACCGGCGCGATGGGCCAGCAGCAAGAAACAGCCTGGTTCCGCCTGCTTGTTCGCGCCGCGGTGCCGTGAAACAAGGGGATAGTCAAAACGGGGACGCCGGTGCAGCTACGGATCGACCTCAATGCCGATCTGGGCGAAGGTTTCGGGCCCTGGCGCATGGGCGACGATGCGGCACTGCTCGACCTGGTCAGCTCGGCCAACATCGCCTGTGGCTTTCATGCAGGCGATCCCGAGATCATGCGTGCAACCGTGCGGGCAGCGGTTGCGCGCGGGGTATCTATCGGCGCCCATCCGGGGTTCGAGGATTTGCGCGGGTTCGGGCGCCGCCGCTTGCCCATTTCCGAGGCGGAAGCGGAAAACCTCATTGCCTATCAGGTTGGGGCATTGTGCGGGGTCGCCGCGCTGGAGGGCGCGGTGGTGCGGCACGTCAAGCCACACGGAGCACTGGCCAATCTTTGCCAGGAAGATGACGGCCTGGCCCTTGCCGTTGGTCGGGCCATCAAGGCCGTGGATCCCAAATTGCTGTTTCTGGTGATGCCGGGCCTCGCGATGGCGCGCGCGGCCGAAAAGCTGGGGCTCGGCAGCTTCGCTGAAATCTATGCCGACCGCACCTATGCCGACAGCTTCAACCTCACCGACAGGCGCAGCGAGGGTGCAGTAATCCACGACGCCAACGCGGCAGCGGTGCGGGTGGCGGAGTTCGTTAAGCGCGGGGTGATCACCGCGATGAGTGGCAAGGAATTGCCGGTGCGCATCGATGCTGTGTGCGTGCATGGCGACAATCCCGAAGCCCTCCTCATGGCGCGCGCCGTGCGCCGGGTCCTCGAAGAAGCGGGGTACGCGATCTCGCCCCACCCGTAGACACGCTCAGAGTGATGGTCGATCGGCGAGGCTCCACTCGGTTTCGCCACCGCCGAACAGCGTAACGATTTCTTCGGTGTCCACGGGAATGCTGGCGGGCACGCTGCGCGGCTGCTCCTCGTACGTTACGCGCTCGGACGCTGGCTCAAGCCCGTAAAACCGTGGTCCGTTGAGCGAAGCAAAGGCCTCGAAGCGATCCAGCGCGTCCTCTGCGGCAAACACCTGCAAATAGGCTTCCACCGCCACGGGAGCGCTGAACACACCGGCGCAGCCGCAATCGGTTTCCTTGAGGCGGCGGATATGAGGTGCCGAATCGGTACCGAGAAAAATGTTCGGCGCGCCACCGGTCGCCGCACGCAGCAGCGCTTCCTGGTGCCGTCGCCGCTTCAGGATCGGCAGGCAATACATGTGTGGCCGGAGCCCGCCTTCAAATAGGGCGTTGCGGTTAAACAGGAGATGCTGCGGCGTGATCGTCGCGCCGACACGGTCGGGGTGGCTGAGGGCAAAGCTCGCGCCCTCCTCGGTGGTGATGTGCTCCATGACCACGCGTAAGCGGGGGAAGCGCTCCAACGTCGGCGCCAGCACCTCGTCGATAAAGCCCTTTTCCCGGTCGAAGATATCGACCTCGTGCCGCGTGATTTCGCCATGGGTCAGCAGTGGAATGCCATGCTCTTCCATTGCCGCGAGCACCGGCTCGATGCTGCGGATGGTGGTGACGCCGTGGGCGGAATTGGTGGTCGCGTGTGCCGGATACAGCTTGGCGGCAGTAAAGATGCCGTCGCGATGCCCGGCAACCAGATCAACGGGATCGGTAGCGTCGGTCAAATAACACGTCATCAGCGGCGTGAAATCGACGCCGGCAGGCAAGGCGGCCCGGATGCGCTCGCGGTAAGCCGTTGCAGCTTCCGCACTCGTGATCGGCGGGCTGAGATTGGGCATGACGATGGCGCGGCTAAACTGACGCGCGGTGAAGGGAACCACCTGCCGGAGCACCGCGCCGTCGCGGAAGTGCACGTGCATGTCCGCCGGCTTGCGGAAGCTCAGTGTTCTCATTTTTGGCTCTTCTCCGTTGCCGTCCCTTTTCCGGAAGTTTCGTTGCGTTGTCCACCGATGCAGCCGGTGAGCGAACAATTGCAACCGAGCCAGAGCAGCGCTAACTAGCGCCCCATGCAGGCCTTTGACCCCTACGCCATCCTTGGCATCGCGCGCAGCGCCGAACCGGCAGCCATCAAGGCGGCTTATCGCAAGCGCGTGCAGGTGGTGCATCCCGACCGCGGCGGGGAGTCCGAGGATTTCATCGGCGTGGTCAAGGCGTTTGGCGTTTTGTCCAATCCCGAAGCCAAGCGCTTGTTCGACGAAACCGGCCGCATTGATGAGCAGGACGCGCGCAACTACCAGAACGACGTTGCAGTTTTGCTGGCCGATATGTTCGATACCGCTGTCAAGACCGCAGTCGATCTTGGGTTGGCGCTGAACTCGGTCAATTTCATCGAACAAATGGGCACGGCCGTACGCACAAACAGCACGGACGCGGAAAAAGACGCCAAGCGGCTCGATGCAGATATTGAGGCGTTAACTGCCTTGCGCGGCCGCATCAAGCGGCAGGACACAAGCCCGAACATGTTCGTGGAACGGCTCAACACGCAAATCAGCAAGAAAACCGCCGATTATGCCGCGGTGCGTCGCCGCCTGGCCCTGCTGGGCACGGCTTCCACCGAGCTTGAAAACTACAAGGACGAGGTTGAACTGATTACGGCGCTCGAGATGGTGACGGAAAAAGTCGCTTTGTAGTCCGGCAGGTTTGTTCGCTCCTAACATCGGCAATACCAAGTTCTGAGGCGGGGCCAGTCTCCGCGCCCGAAAGGCACCCCATGCAAAAACTTATTCTGGACACCGATGGCGGCGTCGACGACGCCCAGGCACTGCTGATGCTGATCGCCAATGGGCGCACGCCGGACCTGATCACCACCGTGTTCGGCAATGTGCCGCTCCCTGTTACGACGCAAAATATCCTGGCGACCCTGGCGGTAGCGGGGGCAAACGTGCCGGTGCATACCGGGGCGGCGCGACCGCTGAACCAGCCGCCGATCGATGCGCGTTACATCCATGGCGAGGATGGCTTGGGCGGAGCGCCGCGTCCGGAACGGACGGCCGAGCCGGCCGGAACCGATGCCGTGGGCGCGCTCGTTCGCGCGTGCCACGACGCTGCAGCGAACAACCAAAAAATCGATCTTTTGATGATCGGGCCACTGACCAATCTGGCACTGGCGCTGCGGCTCGACCCCAGTATCACCAAGGGGATCTGCCAGCTCACCATAATGGGGGCGACGCTTTATGGCCGGGGCAACACCACGCCTGCCGCCGAGTTCAACATCTACGCTGACCCAGAAGCGGCGCAGATCGTGCTGACCGCGGGGCTCGAAACGGTGGTGGTGCCGTGGGAGCCGTGCACGACGCACAAGATCTCGGGCTTGGAGGTGGACGACCTTTTTGCCGGGGTTGCCGAGAACGCCAAGGGAAAGCCGTTTTCGCAAGGTCTGGCGAACCATGCGCGCCGGACAACGGCAGGCTATGGCTGGGGCGACGTGTTCCGTTTTGTTGATCCGCTCGCCGCCGCCGTGGTGATCGAGCCGGAAATTATCACCAAATCAATTGTCGCTTCAATGGATGTGTCGCTGGCGCCGGGAATAACACGCGGCATGACCGTGGTCGATCCCTCCGGGCGGCTTGGCACGCCGGAAGTCCGGATCGTTGAAGAGGCCCGGCTCGACCGTGTGGTTGAGCTGTATCGAAAGTCGATCAGTCTTTAAGCTTGCGCCGGGCGCCAGCGGCCTTCTTCCGTTCGCTCCAGCAGCGGTGAGCTGAAAGCGCCAACAACGCGGTCGAGACAGGACGCAAGAGGCGCGCGCCAGCTTTCGCCTTGCAGCATGGCGGCACCGACCGCCACCGGCTCGATGCCGGCTTTCTGTAAAAGGCGCAGCACGGCAACCATAGACGAGCCGGTGCTGATCACATCGTCGATCACGGCTACCCGCCGTTTTTCGCAGATCGGCAGCATGCGCGGATCAAGATAGATGCGCTTGCCGGCAAGCGGGCTGGTGATGGACGACATGGGTTCGCTGAGCGCTTCGTCGTACCAGAATTTTTTCGACGTCCCGAGCGCCACCATGCGCGTGTGGCCAAGCCGTCGCGCCACGGCGTTGGCCAGCGGCAGGCCGAGGGTTGGGACCGCCACGATCACCTCCGGTGCCAGTGGCGTGAGCCGTTCTGCCAAAAGGTCGGCAAGCGCGTCCTCCACGGCAAAGCTCGCCTGGTTGAGGATCAACGAGGCCACGGCGAGTGTGCCATCGCCGGGCAATACACGGATCGGCAGGCGCAACTGCCGTTTATCGGGCAGGCACGCGGGATAGCTTTGCACAAAGCCGCCGGCAGGCGCTTCGTCGTCGTGGGCTGGCGGCTCGATGCTTTGCCAGAACTCGTGAGGATGGAGATCCATCTTGCCATTGCCTGCGCAGGTCAGCACTGTTGATCTTTGGGCGAAACGAAGGAGCCATGCAAGCGTGACCGACAACGACGTTTATGAACTCGACCGCATGGTGCGGCTGCGGCACGATTTGCATAGATATCCAGAGCTCGGCTTCGAGGAAGTGCGGACCAGCGCCATTGTCGCCGCCGAGCTGGCAGAAGCAGGGATCGTTGTTGATCGCGGCCTTGGGGGTACCGGAGTCGTAGGCACACTGAGGGTTGGGGAGGGCGGGCGGCGAATCGCACTCCGCGCCGACATGGATGCCCTCGCGATGCCGGAGCTGGACGAAACACGGCCGTATCGCTCGACAGTGCCGGGCAAGATGCACGCCTGCGGCCATGACGGACACACGGTGATGCTGCTGGCCGCGGCGCGGCACCTGGCGCGCAGCCGCACCTTTTCAGGCACGGTGCATTTCGTGTTCCAGCCGGCCGAGGAAGGGCGCGGTGGCGCGAAACGGATGATTGAGGATGGTTTTTTCGACCGGTTTCCCCTTGATGCGGTGTATGGCTTGCACAACATGCCCGGACTTGATCCCGACCAGATCGCCGTGGTTGCCGGCCCGCAGCTCGCCTCGTCCGACAGCTGGACGGCGACCTTCAACGGGGTGGGCACGCACGGCGCCAAGCCGCATCTCGGGCGCGATGCGATTACCGCGGCGGCGCAATTTCTTTCGGTTCTTCATACGGTGGTGGCGCGCCGGATTGATCCTTTGGAGCCGGCGGTGGTCAGCGCCTGTGCGCTGGAAGGAGGCAATTTCGCCGCCCTCAACGTTATCCCCGATGTGGTGCGGGTTGGCGGCACGGCACGCGCTTATTCCGCCCTCGTCCGCGACCAGCTGGAACACGAGATCGGGCAGTTGGCCGACGGCATCGCCAAAACCTTCGGGATTATAGCCGAGTACCAGTTCATTCGCCGCATTCCGCCGGTGATCAACCACGCCGATGCGGCGGCACGGGCGCTCCGGGCGGCAATTGACGTCGTTGGGCAGAGCCGGGTCATCACAGACTTTCCACCCTCGACGGCGGGCGACGATTTCGCCTTTTTCGGCGCCGAAGTGCCGGGCGCTTATGTGTGGCTCGGCAACGGTCCGGCCACCGAAGGCGCGCTGCACCATAACGGGCGCTACGACTTTTGCGATAGGGCGATCCTGACCGGGGCGCGCTATTGGACGGCGCTGGTGGAGGGCGAGCTACCCGTGAGCCCCTGAGCCAGCAGCGCCAGCGCGCCAGCCGCATCCACGTCCGTTGCGACCTGGACGGGAACGGTGTCGCCGTGCTGGAGCAGGGCGCCGGCATCTGGGCCGCTCGTGAGATCCACCGAGAAGGACCGCATCTCGGTCGTAAAAAGCTGGGGCGCCAGAGCATACAACATCACGCAAGGGTCATGCAGCGGCCGGCTTTCCCGCCCATCCTGGAAGTAGGCCGCGATCAAGTCGGCTGCGGCATTTCCTGCCGTGCCGGTGCGGAGAGCATCAAGGTAATTGGCGCTGGCGCGCACCTTGCGGGTGACGTCGAGCGGGATCAGAGTGACGTCAATCCCGGCGCGCAGCACGGCGTCAACAGCCTCGGGATCGCACGCGAAGTTGAACTCCGAATGCGGGCCGACATTGCCGCGGTCGGCAACGACGCCGCCCATCACGATGAGGCGGCGCATGCGCCGCAGGGCATCGGCGTGGTCACGGACCATGAGCCCAACATTCGTCAGCGGTCCGAGGGCAAAAAGATCGACGGTACCGGCCGGGGCGCTGCGCAACTGCTCCCCGATCCAGAACGGCGCGTATTCGCGCGGGGCGGCCAGCGGCTCGGGCAGGACGACACCGCCCAAGCCATCATCACCGTGAATGGCGGCTTCCGTAATGCCGGGCCGGCCGAGCGGCATGGCGGCACCGGAGATCACCGGTATCTCCTCGCGCCCAAGCAGCGCAAGGAGGCGCCCGGCATTGCGGGTCGTCGTATCGATGCCAAGATTGCCCGCGACCGTGGTCAGCCCGAGCACATCGAAGCGGCCGCTGTTCAGCGCGAAAAGAATGGCGACGGCATCATCGAGCCCGGGATCGGTGTCGATGATGATTTGGGGGCGATCACTGACCATAAAGCGGCACGATCTCCATTTGCGGCACTGTCACCAGCCCCATATCGGTGATGCGGATATCGGGGATGACCGAGAGCGGGATCAGGTTGAACCCCATATAGGGAATAGTGCAGCCTGCGGCGTCCCAGGCCGTTTTCAGCGTCTGCGTTTCGGCCGCGACCTCGCCGACGCGCTTGTCGGAAATTAATCCCGCAACGGGCAGGGCAACAAAGGCTTCCACCTGGCCCGAGCGCACGACCACCACACCGCCATTGCTTTCGGTGACCGTTCGCAGCGCCAGCTGCATGTCCGGCTCGTTGTCGCCAGCAATGATGATGTTGTGCGAATCGTGCCCAACGCTGCTGGCAACTGCGCCGCCTTTGAGCCCGAATTCGTGCAAGAGGCCGTGGGCGATGCGGCCGTCGGACTTGCCGTGCCGCTCAACCACGGACACAAAGGTAAAATCGTATTTTTCCAGCGTCGCGGTCCAGTCGGCCTCGGGCTCCACGCTGATACGACGGTGCGGCAGCGTGATCCCCGGCATCTCGATGCCGATGGCGTTGACCGTGGTTGGCCCCGTCGGCAGTTCGGGAATGAGCTTATACGACGGCTTCACCTTCACTGTGCGGTATGCGGCATCCGGGTAGCGGTAGCGCGCGTCCAGCGTTTGCTCGAGGATCGGCGTGATGCTGCGCTTGTCCACCACCAGCTCGCCGCCATACCAGGTCGATTGCGGCTTCATCTCGTCATCGAGCAGCACCAGATCGGCGCGACGGCCGCCCCCGAGCCCGCCGATATCGTCGCTCATGTTGTAGCGGGTGGCGCCATGCAGGGAGCCCATCGACCAGGCGGTGACCGGCTCGATCCCGCAACGGATAGCTTCGCGCACCACCCAGTCCAGCCCGAAATGCATCAGGTCGTCGGCGTCGCGATCGTCGGTGCACACGCAATAGCGCTTGGGGCTGATCCCCAGTTCGGTGATGGGCTTGATGGCGTCAATAATGGAGTTCCAAGGGGTTGCGGGGTTGCCGCCGCGAAGAAACACCCAAACGCCGGCTTCATTGAAATCTTCGGAAATATCCTTGTCGACCGCTTCGTGCGTGTCGGTCACGCCGCTCGCAGCATAGGCGGCGACGAATTCGCGGCCATACACGTGGCCCGATACCGGGCGCCCGCGCTTCAAGGCTTCGGCGATGATGGCGTGGCTGCGCTCGTCGCCGGTGGAAACTGGGACGAAATCCATTTTTTCACCGAGCGCGACCGCTTCCGGCCAGCGGTCGAAGACGCCGCCGATCTTTTCCGGCGTCAGGTCGCCGCCGGCGGTTTCAAGCTCGGGCGAGGTCGCCGGAACCGTGGACGGGACGGTGAGGAAGATGGAGAGCGGGGCTTGCCGCGCGTCTTCCAGCATGGCCTCGACACCGGCGACGTCCATCACATTGCCGATCTCATGGCTGTCGCAAAAGATGGTGGTGGTGCCATTCAGCAGCGCCGCTTCCGCATAGGCGCAGGCCGTAACCATCGAGGATTCAATGTGAATATGCGGATCGACCAACCCCGGCGCGATGATCCCGTTGCCAGCGGAATAGATGGCCCGCGGTGTCGGCGCGTGCTGGTAAGTGCCCGCCGGCTTGATTGCGGCGATGCGCCCGCCCGAAATCCAGAGCTCGCGATTGGGGAGAATGCGTTCCGAATAGGTGGACAGAATGCGGGCGTCGGTGATCACCAGATCGGCGGGCGCACGGCCCGAGGCGACGGCCGCAAGCTGCCGGGTTTGCGTCCAAAGGGGAGCAACGGAGAAGCGCGTCAGGGCCATGAACTTGTCCTTCTGGTGAGAAGTTGCGTCAGTTTTGGTCAGCAAATGCCGCAAGGATGCGGACCCAGGAGCGGATACCGTGATGAAAGCTCGACAGGTCGTATTTTTCGTTCGGACTATGGATGCGATTGTCGAACCGCGCAAAGCCGATCAGCAACGAGTCCATGCCGAGGCGGCGCTTGAACTCGCCGAGAATGGGGATCGAGCCGCCAGTGCCGGCAAGCGCGGCCTCGCGGCCCCATTCCGCTTCCGGTGCGCCAAGCGCTTTGCGCAGGAGGGGTGAATCGAGCGGCATGACGGTTGCCGGCGAGAGACCGTGATCGGTAAAGCGAACGCTGCAGTCGCCTGGGATCAGCGCCTCCACATGAGCACGGAACAGCTCGCGGATGCGCTGCGGGTCCTGCCCGGAAACCAGGCGGAAGGAGATCTTTGCCCCCGCCTTGCCGGGGATCACGGTTTTAAAGCCCGTACCGGAATAGCCGCCCCAAACGCCGTTGACCTCGCAGGTCGGGCGGGCCCAAATCATTTCCTGCACCGAGCGGCCAGCTTCGCCGGCGGGGATGGACAGGCCGATATCGCCGAGGAATTGTATCGCATCAAAAGGAAGGCGGCCCCACTGCTGGGCAATCTCGGGGGGAAGCTCCGTGACCCCGTCGTAAAACCCGGCAATGGCAATGCTGCCGTCGTCGGCATGGAGGCTGGCCAGGACCTTGGCGAGGACATGATTGGCGTTGCGGGCGGCGCTGCCGAACATGCCGGAATGGAGGTCCCGGTCGGCGGCGGTGATTTCAATCTCCTCGCCCACCAGGCCGCGAAACATGGTGGTGATCGCCGGCGTGTCCCGGTCCCACATGTCGGTGTCGCACACCAAAACCGTGTCGGCGCGGAGTTCGTCGGCCGTTTTCTGGAGAAACGGCCCGAGGCTCGGGCTGCCCGCTTCTTCCTCGCCCTCAAACAGCATGGACACCCGGACCGGCACCGAGCCGGTGACGGCCTTGAATGCCCGGCAGGCCTCGATAAACGTCAGCAGCTGGCCCTTGTCGTCGGAAGCGCCGCGGCCGCGAATGTGGGTTTCGCCGTCCGGCTGCTGTTCAAGGCTGGGCTCAAACGGTGGCGAGGTCCAGAGCGCGAGCGGATCGACCGGCTGCACGTCGTAATGGCCGTAAAACAGCACGTGCGGTGCATGACCTTCCGCCATATGCGCAACCACCATGGGGTGGCCGGCAGTCGGGCGGACGCTGGCGTCAAACCCCATGGCTGCGAGTTCAGCCCCCAGCCATTCCGCCGCCTCCCGGCACTGCGGAGCGAAAGCTGGATCGGTGGAAATGGAGGGGATACGGATAAAGCGGAGCAGGCGATCGAGGCTTTCCTCGAGATGGGAATCGACATGTGCCAGCACGGCGTCGCTTTGATTGGTCATCAAGTGGTCTCCGCCGCGGCGGCTTGGTCGATGCGAGCCATCTCCGCCTTGAAAGTTTTGGCAATTTGATTTGCGTCCGCGACGACCTTTGCGGGGGCGAGCGTTTGCACCTCGCGGTTGCGAAGCAGCCAATTGCCATCGACCATGACGTCGGTGACATCGGTCGGCATCGCGGCAAACACCAGGGCGGAATACGGGTCATAGATCGGATGGAGGCGCGGTGCCGCCAGACTGATGCGGATGAGGTCCGCCTTCTTGCCGGCTTCGAGCGAGCCGATCTCAAGGTTCAGCCCAAGAACGCGTGCGCCCTCGATGGTCGCCATTTGGACGACCTCGCGCGCCGGAAGCGGCTTTCGCGACTTTCCAAGCAGCTTGGCGAACATCGACACCGGCGCGAACTGCGCGAACAAATCAACCGTATTGCCGCTCATCGGGCCGTCGGTGCCAATGCCAACGGGAATGCCGGCATTGCGCAGCTTCTCAACCGGAGCGATGCCGCGCCCAGCCTTGCCGTTGGAACGCCCATTGGTCACGGCACACACCTGATGCTCGGACATCACCGTGATGTCGGCATGGTCGAGCTGCAGGCAATGGGCGCAGATGAGACCGGGCTTGAGGAGCCCGGCGCGGCGGGTGACTTCGACAGTGGAGGCGTCGTGCGTGTCGCGCGCCCACTTCACTTCCAGCTCGCTTTCCGCCAGATGCATCTGCACAGGAATGCCGGGATGATCGGCCGACCACTGAGCGATGCGCTCCATGACCTTCAGACCGGTGGAATAGGGGGCGTGCGGCGCGATAGAGGCGGTGACGCGGGGATGGTCACGGAAGCGCTCGACCAGTTCCTCAACCCGCGCGAAACCTTCATCGAAGGTTTGATGATCGGGCGGGGAGAAGTCGGCCAGCGTTTGCCCGACAATGCCGCGCATCCCGGATTCGGCAACCACGTCGCCGACCACGGTTTCGAAATAATACATGTCGGCAACCGTGGTGACGCCAGCCTGGATCATCTCCAGCGCGGACAGGCTTGAGCCGGCGCGCACCATGTCGGGTGAAACGAACTGACGCTCCATGGGCAGGATGTAGCGATACAGCCGGTCATCGACGTCTTCGCCCAAGCCGCGGAACACCGACATCGCCATGTGGCAATGGGGGTTGACCATGCCGGGCATGAGAAAGTCGCCGCCGAGGTCAATTGTTTCGCCGTTTGATTCGGGTGGTTCGCCTGACCCCAGTGCCACGATGCGATCGTCTTCCACCAGCACCCAGCCATTTTGGTGCTCGGTGAACGCGTCATCGAGGGTCAGCACCCAGGCATTGGTGAAAAGGGTTTTTGTCATTCCGCCGGCAGGATGGTGCACTGCTCGGGATTAAGGGTCAGCGTGGCCGCGGTGCCGTCTTCCAGCGGCTGCGTCAGTGGGCCATTGGCGATCAGCGGCCCGGCCGCCGTTTCGCACTGATACTGGTAGGCGCGGCCGAGATAGGTGCGAAGCCCCAGTTTTGCCGGCAGGCCATCGCCGCCGGTCGCTGGTGAAACCTGGAGCCCATCGGCGCGGGCGGCCAGGGTAAAGCTATCTGGAATGGCGCCGAAGCGCTCGGGCGAAAGCAGGAGGCGCGCCCCGCCGACGGTTTCGGCCACCACGCCCGCGGTTTCACGTGAAACAACCCGCATGGCCAGAAGGTTTTCAAAGCCGACAAAGCGCGCAACAAAGCTGTTGGCCGGGCGCTGGTACAAAATTTCGGGCGTATCGAGCTGCATGATGCGGCCCGCATGCATGATTGCCACGCGGTCCGAGATGGAGAATGCTTCTTCCTGGTCGTGGGTGACATAGACGGAGGTGGTGCCATTGGCCGATTGCAGCTGGCGGATTTCCACCCGCATATCGACCCTGAGCTTGGCGTCGAGATTGCTCAGCGGCTCGTCAAACATCAGCAGCGGTGGCTCGATCACCAAGGCGCGGGCCAAGGCAACGCGCTGTTTTTGGCCACCGGACAGGGCACCGGGCAGGCGGTCGGCATACGGCGTCAGGCCGACGCGCTCCAGCATGGCCATGGCGCGCTTCCGACGCGCGCCGCCGTCGATGCCGCGCTGCTTGAGCCCGAAGCCGACATTGTCGAGCACCGTCAGGTGCGGAAACAGCGCGTAGTTCTGAAACACCAGCCCGATATCCCGCTGGTGGGCGGGCAGGCGCGTGAGATTGCGCCCACCAAGGCGGATGGTGCCGCTGGTGGGCTCCAGAAAACCCGCAACCAGACGCAGCGTCGTGGTCTTGCCGCAGCCGGACGCGCCGAGAAGAGAAACCAGCTCGCCCTCGGCAATGTCGAGCGTCAGGTTTTCCAGCACTTTGGTGGTGCCGTAATGGGCCGTGACGTTGTGAAGGGAAAGGGCCTGGGTCACGGGCGAAGAACTCTATTTGGCAAGGAAGGTAAGGCCGAGCGTGCGTTCCACGACGGCCATGACGGCAACGGTGAGCAGCATCAACAGCACCGAAACCGAGGCGATGGTGGGATCGAAAAACTGTTCCACATGCGCGAGGATCTGGATCGGCAGGGTGGACAAGCCCGGGCCGGTCAGGAAAATCGAAATGGACACATCATTGATCGAGGTGATGAAGGCGAGAATGAATGCCGCAATAACGCCGGGGCGCACATTGGGCAGCACCACGGTGAAAAAGGTTTTGAGCGGCGGGCTGCCAAGGCTGATCGCCGCTTCCTCGACGGAAAAGTCGAACGCGGCAAGCGAGGCGCCGATCACCCGCACCACATAGGGCAGCACCAAAAGAGTATGCCCGGCCACAAGCGAAATGAAGATCGGCAAGTTCATGCCCGTTGCAAGAGTCTTGAGCAGGGAAAATCCGAGCACCAATTCAGGCACCAGCACCGGCAAGACGAACAGGGTCGACAGCCACGCCGGCAGCTGGATGCGGTAGCGGCTCATGGCATAAGCCGCGGGAATGCCGATCAGCAGCGCAATCGCGGTCGACAGAACCGCGATTTGCAGGCTGGTGACAATGGTGCGCCGGAAGGCGGAGATTTCAAAAATCTTCTCAAACCACCGGAGCGACAGGCCCTGCGGTGGAAAGGTCAAATAGCTGGTATCGCTGAGCGAGGCGCCGAGCACGATAATCAACGGCCCGACCAGGAAGATGAACACCAGAACGGCCAGAACGATCAGCGCGGGATGAAGGCT
>Ga0210040_10007274_pt1 | contig 13482 bp, 15 predicted proteins | sample CryGeyCG12114_NA_FD_185462 | JGI IMG/M metagenome (GOLD analysis project Ga0210040, IMG submission 185462) | Groundwater microbial communities from aquifer - Crystal Geyser CG19_WC_8/21/14_NA (SPAdes) (version 2) | ecosystem: Environmental > Aquatic > Deep subsurface > Groundwater | place: USA... | reverse complement strand
CTTGTCCACCGGCATCGCGTGCGCCTCGTCGTACACGAGCCGGTTGCTCCACCCGTCGAGCATGGGGTCGACGCGCAGCGAGAAGATGTGTTGATGGTGCACCGCCAACACGCCGGGGTGCACGACGGTGCCGAAATTCACGCTGACGCCCTCGTCGATCGGCTGCGTGCTCAACACGCCCGTCGCGCGCACCTCGTACACCACCTGTCCTGCCTGGTCGAACATGAACGCCAATATATACTCGTAGTTGCTCACCGTGATGATGCTCTGCAGCACCAGCTCTCGGTTCCGCGTCACCGCCGCGCGGCCCGTCCGGTAGTTGGTGTGCTTCCAGCCGATGCCGCCGTCTTGCTCGTGAATACACACGCAGTTGGGCAGGTCCACCGCCTCGCCTTTGTCATCGGTGATGACGGCGGAGAGGTACTGGATGTGGCCCAGGCAGTCGCAGCCCAGCTTCAGGTTGTTGGCCATGGCGCCGGCGCCGGCGTCGCCGAGGTCGAATGCCGCTTTCTTGTGGAATGGGTGGCGTGGGTCCGCGTACGGGATGTTCATGTCGGAGAGGGAAAGGCGGTAGAAGAGAGGTCGAGAGTCATACGAGACGTCGTACAGGACCATGCCTTCACGTTGGTTGTAGCCTAAAGCGTCGTTAATTGGACAATCCTTTGCATGCTGGCTCTCTGGCGAGACATTTCATTCGGGTACGCTTTGATGGTGGAGATCCAACCGTAGACCAGAACAAACGAGAGAGTTTCACATACCGACCCTGAACCTCCATTTCTGCCAGTCAACCGTCCAGCCTTGCTCGCCCACTGATTGCACATTGAAACTCGCGCCTTCAGGTTGCGTCACGTGCAGGGGCTTGACATCCGTGCGGAGTTTTTGGTGCTCGTGGATGTACTCATTGGGTGGTTTGGGCGTGTAGACGGCTGGTTCCTTGATGGTGTTGTCGGCCCCCGTGGGCAGATAGTCGATGCGGATGACACGGTATTCGTTACAATCCAACACCGGTGAGATGGGGAGAGGGAAGGCGTAATGGTTGGAATCGAGTTCGTCCGGGTTGGCGGGGTCGCGCATGTATAGGAATACTTGGTACAAGCGGTCGGTGTCGTTGATACCGTCAGAGCCTGGGTGATTGGAGTTAGCCGTGACCTAGAGTGAGTGAACGATACGTACCATAGATCCATGGGTCAGCGCATACGACCGTCCCCTCGGGGAGTTGCAGCTTTGCGAGCTCGGCCTTGACGCCTTCATCCTCAAGGGCGTTCTTCTCGACCATCAAGATCTCTTCGTAGTCTCCATTGCCGTGCTCGTTGGGACCGAGCCGGACATTGCTCTCGACAGTGTTGGAGGAGAGGTTAACGATTGCCTCATGAAAGCGGTCCTGTTGCGGTCAGTCAAGTGAACGAGGTCGAGGATGTCAGAGAAAGTACAGTGTTGCGGATATAATAGGCGACAAAAACTTTGCGGTCAATACGTGGCAAAGGCGAGTTGGAATGCTCGGCCTCGAGGTAGGGAATTAATTGGGCCTTGGGGGGCTCCTCGAGTGTAATGGTTTTGAACCGAAGATCGATTGTCTTTGGCCAGAGTGACTTGATAAGGGATGAGCTGGTGGTTATTTCTGAGGCAGAGAGTGGGCAAAGTGGGTGGGCGACGGTTGGTGTCTTGGTGGGGGTCGGCCCCGTGGAGGAATACTGGGTTTCTTCCTGAGTGGCCATGTTATAGATTTGATACTAATGACTCAATGAAGAAGGGATGACAAAACAGAAGACAAGACAAAATACAAGTAGGAAGGAATGTAAATGCCTAATAATCATTCATTGATATTCAAGCACCCCGCCAATTCGGTCGTGCCAGTCCAGTGCTGTCGACAGCCGCACGAGAGGCCGATAAGACTTTGGAGATTCAAAGGCCGTGTAAGGTAGTTTATGCTGCACCAATAACATCCACAGCTATGTTGGCTTGCGGGTCACGAGCTAAGCTCAATCCGTTAATCCGTTCCGACGAACAAGTCGGGATTTGGCATCGATATATCAAGTCGCACTTCTCCACCAGGACCCTGCATATCGATTCGTACTCGAACGCCTACCGCCCGTCGTTGACTCGGTGCTTCAACCTGTAGGGCACTATCATTGGCATGGACGACTTGCACGACAAGTTCCTGCGATAACATTAGCATCGCTTGTATCTTCAGCAACCATCAAAATTTCTTACAGCATGGTAATCGTACAAGATGCACTGGCTTGGCTCTACCCGCCTCACCGCAAGCATCGGACCAGATATCTTCGATGGCAGTGCTCGCACGGTAATCGTTGAGATAGATGGTATCGCCCCTCTGAAACCATCCGTTACCTTGTTCCAGTAACTCACAGATGCCAATACCATGATGAGGATATCCAGAAGGAGCACGCTTGATACAATCAATCTGCTCAATGAACTCTGCCAGTGGCAATCGACAATCTGCCAACATGAGTGCGAACTTGTTCTCCTGTTTGTCCTTGAGAGTCGTGTCGCTGATCCGGAATTGTCCATTGTCGTTGGTTTCGTTCTTATACTTCTCGATTATGTTGTGCTCGAAGATGTGAAAGGCGACGTTCTTCTTGCTAAACACATACCCTGCGCCGCTATCCGAGAACTTGGCAAGCTGACCTTTGACTCGGTTGCCTGAGACAGGAGGAACTTTGCCTGCTGGGGCAGGTGCTGTCATCCACGCAGGTGGTGCGGTTGCCGTAGCTGGCGCTGGTGTGACGTAGACGAAGCCTGCACCTGGTGGAGGCGGTGCACCTGGGTTCGGAACGCAGAAAGCGGCTGCGTTACCCCAAGCGTCATTCAGTACAAACGGACTCGGGGCTGGGGCGGATGGGGTGGCAGCAGCTCCGTATGGTGGAGGTGGACCTTGCGGAAAGGGAAAGCATGCTGGAGGTTGAGAAGTGGCAGACTTAGGCGGGGCTGGGGGTTTTCCCTCGTTTGGTGGACCGCCATCTTGGGTGAAATACCTGTATCTTGTCTGGCCCTGAAGGCCAGGAGCTGAAGGCAGAGCTGGCATGGCGAATGGTGACGGGGCAGCAAAGAATGCATATGGGAACGACATTTTGTAAGGGAACCCTGTTTGCTGGACAAAATATTTGGTTGGCAGGAAACCGGCTAGTGATCTAGGCAGCTGACAAGGTGGTGTGATGATATGAATGAGAAGAACAGAGACGCAGAACGAGGAATAAGTAGGTCGACCATTGGTTTGCCATCATCGTGAGCTGTCACCGTCGACCCGACAGTGTCATCGTCAAGGTAAGACTTCTTTGATGATGAGTACTTCGAGACGAACCTGCGACGATCGTAGTTGCGTGACAACCATGCTGTTTGCCGTCCTTGACGAAAGACAAATAACAGCACTAGCTGATTCGGTGTGACGGCGTCCATATGAGCCATCCAACGTGCTAGGCTTCCGGGACGACGACCGAACAACAACCTTCGTCACAGGCATCGTCACTTCTCAATTCTCGTGATGTTTAGAAAGTCAGAAGGACTCTCACCTGTGACTTCATCCAGCTGCAATGACAGCCAAGCTATCATAAATCCTTTTCTTCACCTCTGCGAAACTGCCATGGGCCCTGTTCTCAGCACTGTACGGCACACCCTCCACCACAATTCTACCGCTTGCCTGCTTCTTGACTGCGATGATGCCATCAACAAGCAGGGTACCAGAACCCCTGAACTCTGCTGTATGAGCAGGTGTTGCGCCACCTTGATTTCCGCTTGGTTCTTGCAAAGCTCTTCTTAGAGCTGCAAGACGAAGATCGCCGACGTATATCGGCTGGGTCGTAGAACGTGTCGATGCTGCGAAAGACGGTGGAAGCACGTCCAAAACAGGCTGAGCAGCGAAGGATTGGTAGGAAACTTGCGGCGCTTTCGTCTGTTCGGACTTTGCAGTATCGAGCTTCATCTTTTTGGTCTGTGCATCATCTTGCAAGTCGCCGTCGCCCACTGGTTCGGCTTTTAGCTGACCTGAAATAGTAACAATGCCCATGTTGTTGAGGTTCTGCCAATGCAATTTCATGGCAAGGTCGCGAGTCAATTTGACAATCCACGCATTCGTGTCGACACTTGCATCGATAATCTGACCTCGTGTTGGCGAAAATATTTCAGCCGCGGTCTCCTCCTCTCCGACCACTCTCATTCCGAGCAGTTCCTTGCAGTCAGCCGCCAAAGTCTGTGTCTCCTTCGCATTACCGCCTGTCAGGATGAGCTTCTTAGGCGCGACCAGCGGTATCAACATCTGCAAACTGCGTTGATCATGAAGGCCTGCGAAGTCGACAAAAGCTAGACGAGCATTTACTGTAATGCTTGTCTCCGTGTAGACGACCTTGGCTGGACCTTGGGTATCGTCTCTTTCAACTTCGATTTCTTCTCCAGATTCATCAGAATCATCGTCGTCAGCCGCATCTTCATTGGTTTCTGCTGCTTTTTGCCCCCGCTGCCGCTTGACTGACGCCTCGTTCTTGGACTTCTTTACATCATCCCATTTCCGTTTCTGACCAAGAAGAGCGCCCATCTTTGCATCGGCAGCGTTCTGCTCCTCCTCCTTCTCTTCTTCCCTCAAAAAGTCTTCAGGCTTGATGAAATCGCCAAACTCGTCGCCTCGTTTTCGCGTGTGCGTGTACGGGAAAACGGCGTTCCGGCCTCTTTTGTTGCGAACATCGAAGTCATAGACACCCTTCTTTCGTAGCAGTATACTCACACCAAGCTCCTCGTCGCTGACGGCGACTTTGTTGCGGCTCGCGTGACCAAGAGCAGTTGACACGTTCAATGCTCGACCTTGATGCTCGTCGTCAGATTCATCGGAAGAAGAAGAACTGGCGTCATCAATGGCATCTTCCGCAGCGGTCGCAGTCAACTCGTCATGCGAGGCAAGAGAATCCTGCATCTGCTGTTGAGTGGCCATGAATTGTTGGTATCTTTGGTTCTCTGCCTGGTCCAAGGGTGCTTTGTGCACATCATGCATAGACAACATCCGTCCGTTTGTATATACCTGCTCTAGCTGCTCGCCGCTTGTTGTTCTTTCGACAGCGACACCATCTTCCCGCTTGTGGTACCACTGCCATAGTCGATGGTTCATGCTGGAAATAGTCAAGGAGCTTTGCATATCCTCCACGCTGAGACGCTCAGTCAGAACTACCAAATTTTCCCCCTTCTGGGCAATTTGCTCAAAAGCTTGTCGGGAATAACCCCATTCCAAGGACAAATCGCTTGCTAGAATGACTCGTGGTCCTTCCCCCTTCAGGATGCGTTCGAGTTGTGCCTTTTTCTCAACGACCTTGACGTGGTGAAAGTCGAACGGCCGTGACGACTTGCCGCCATCTGTAAGCTTGCCACCCGACCGTTTAGGGGCACTGGCAGTAGTGTCTTCTTCGCCTTCAAACTCGCGGACGATACTGTCGTCCATCCATTCAAGCAGGCTGCGGGCATGCCGCAATGTGGCATGAGCTGACTTGCTCGCCATGTACACCCTAGCGTTCTTCACAGTTTCATCCTTCATACCATCCTGCCATGCCCTCTCAAGTATCCAGGCCAGTTCTAGTATCCTCGCACTGGAATCAGAAGGTATCAAAACAGTGCCTCCTCTCGCAAGAGCGCTTCGAATATGTCCAAGCAATGCTTCGTCTCTAGCCTTGCGGCCACCAGGAAGAGCAACTTTGTCGCCGCCGACACTGCTGCACACCATTGCAGTCGGTTTTCTCAGCTGCTCAATAACCTCTGAGCCACCAACTCCACCAAACCATGCTGCTCCAGCGATGACATTCTCGCGAGCTTGATTCCAATCCACGGCGTAGACGATGGATTCCATGCCATGTTGTATATGCCATATTGTTCCTCCTAGTGTGTGTCCCGAGTTGTATGCTGTGAGTGTTAGGCCCTCGAGAGGCGCAGAAAACTGCGAGGCCGTGGGTTGAAGCGGCTGTGAGTACTTGAGTGGGTTTATAAGTGAGAAGTATTTGTTGATCTCCTCGAAGGTGGGGGCTTGTCGTAGGATGTTTGATCGAGTTCGGTCGTTGGTAGCCGAGTCGTCTTCCGGGGAAGCTGTGCCTGGTATGAAGGTGGCGGCGAGCGGCGTGGAAGAATAGAGATCTTGAACAAGGGTGCGGCCAAAGGCAATCACAGGTGAAGTTGCGTAAACAGGAATCTGGGTGAAGCTTGGGACATGCTTGGAACAATGGGCGAAGGCACCAAGATGAGCAGTGGTAGCATGTGTGAGGAGAATGAAGGATAGGGTCGAAACATGCTTTTCTAATTCTGCCAACTGGCGAGTATCGAAGCGTTCGTCCCAACCAACGTCCACAAGCACCTTGACTCCCCCATCGAGCTCGAGAATAGACTGCGAGGCTCGAGAGTCGCTCTGCGCACCCTGCAAAGAAGTGAAGTTGAACATCGCGCGATCACCTATGAAGAAAGTCGAGACAATGATGCCTAGGGAAACGAAAGAAACAGAACCATGCGCAACGATGTTCAAATTGTCGACTGGGGGAAGATGCGAAATGAGATGTTTGACCAAAACTTGAAGTCCCTCGTATCAAATCGAGTCCTCGACATCCCTGAGCGCGGAGCGCGACCCGATGCCAAGGCTGACATAGCGGAACGTGAATGTGAGACGAACAACTTTCAAACACACCTGTCTTTTTCTACTATATCATTTCTGCTATTGTGACGCCATATTGAGATCGTATCCTAGTCTAAGGGACATCAGGCAACGGGAATTTAGCTAAGTCATTCAATAATATACCGCGTGAGTACAAATAAGAGCACTGTCGCGTATGGGTGATGTTCAGTTACGCGTTCTGCTTGGTGCCAAACTCCATGCTTGATTTCCTTATGCGCCTATCTACGCCACGAATCACCAGGTCTGTCTCTGTCGAGATACCTTCCTCCACCACGACCACGATACCCAGAGCCGCCTCTACCACGTCCAGTCAATCGATCCTGTCCCTTTCTGCCAAAACCAAACTCTGGCCCCTTGTCCACCCATTCTTCTCTGGACTTGTATGTTTCGAATGTGTAGCGTTTCATGCCCTCATCACCAGTCTTGCCCCTGCCACCTTGATTCAATCGTAGGTCACGAATCATGCCCAACCTACTCTCTGCGACGCCCGCAGACGCAGGCTTATAATAGAGCTTAGGTTTTGTCGTCGTAGATGAGAAAAGATCGTCAAGGGCTTTGAAGCCCGTGCCGCCGGATGTGTCCGCTTTGGGAGGAGGACGTCGCTCGGAAGCATGCGAATCCTCTGGTACCAATACCGCGCGGTCGGGGTGGAGGCTTGTTGGTGCAGAAGCAAGTTTCGGTGTCTCTGAGATGCGACTGCGCTGTGCTTGCATTTGAGGTTGAGGTCGGGCTGCGTCGATTTCCTGCAGAGACGCCTCAATACCATCTGGGCCTTCGTCGTAAAGTACTTCGTAACGACGTCCACCACCACCTCGGCCAAAGCCACCCCCACTGCTTTCCTGGTCTATCCAAGCTTGAACCTTATCATTTGGAATGAAGTCGATGAACAGGGGTTCCCGCAGCGGCTCGTCGGGAAATCGTGTTTCATGCATGGCGCTTCTGACGCGTGCTGCAGCTGACACAGAGCTAAAGGAGACAAATGCGTGAGTTCGAATGTTGTCAAGGTAAAATTTGATGATCGGATCTTCGGACGAGCTCGTCCCTGGCCGCTGAGCAAGAGACAAAATGTGACCGCGTAACGAGGGGATATTTAGTGGTCTCTTGAAGTTTCGGATGTAGAGGGAGGAGGTGGCAGGATGGACTGCTGGAGCAATATCTCGGTCAGGAGATGGACTTCGGGATAGTTTTTGAGGGGGAGACTGCACTTGTAGAGTAGATTGTGAAGGATCTGTGTCCCTGTTAGACGCCATGGCGTCCGTCCCGAGCATCTTTCTCGTTTCCGCAACAACACCGCCAGATTCATCTCCTTGCACGCCTTGCATCGATTCATTCGGATGTCCGAGCCCATCCGGATCGCGAATGGCTTGAGACGAGTTTGTTGCATTTTGAATCTGGTCTAGAGCTGATGACTCTGATTTGGTGGTGATTGGTACGCCATTGCTGGACTTGGCCTTCTTGTGCGCAATATCATCTGTATCAGGGGTAGGTGTAACACTCCGTCTCTTACGCTTGTTTTGGTCTTCCACCAATTCGGTAGCAGGCACTCGTGCCGAAGCTGGAGTACCTGTGTCCCCCTGGAAGGAAGCAACTTGTGTCGGAGGCGTAGCAATCGGCTCTCTTGATCCAGGGGATTGCTCACGTTCTGCCTTGGAAAGTGTGATTCTATCTCCTGCATCTGTCTTGGCCGGTCGTTGTTCATTGTAGGAAGGCTTACTCGCATGATTTTCTTCTTCCGTTTCTGCCTTTGAGGCCTCGTCTTCAACCGCCCTAGTCTCGGGCTCGAGCATTTCTTCATCCCTACTTATGGATTGCTCATCGTCAGCATGCGACGCTTGTACTTCGCTGAGCTCAGCTGGAACTTCTGCTTCGGCTGCTTCACCTTCGTTCGCAGAAGCTACAGATTGCTGTTCCGTGGCTGATGGCTCCGGTCGCCCGTGACTTAGGTTTGGGTCGTCCGCGAGTTCGGTCTCCGCGGGTTGCTCACCAATGCTGGTCCTTGTTATAGTCGATTCCTCCTGCGCTGCTTCCTCTTGGTCGCCATTCTTCTCTGCAGGCTCTTCGATTGAGGTGCTGTTCGCCTCATGCTCCTGCAACGCGTCGATAAATTGTTGCTTTAGCTTGAGGCCGGTCATGGGAATCTCGCGTGACTTGCATTCTTCCTTGAGCTCAGTGACCTTGAGCTTGCTCCAGTCGGTCATGTTAGCGGTTCTGTTATTATCAATTTGGAATTTCAGGAGTGTAGAGACGCATGACACGATGTTTGCGGTAGATTTATGGAAGAATGAGGTGCCAGTGGTCCGAGTCAACTTGACTTCGAGTTTGCGACGCGACGCAGATCTGTAGGGCTGGAAATGACGTAGCTCGACACTAGGACTGCAAGGCTACGAGGCTGCAGATTGACAATCAATGCCTGATAAACACTTCAAGGTTGTAGAAGATTTTGTGCCATACCTTTTGTCAAGGCCTGAGCGTTGTGAATCCAAGCAGGGTCCATGCTTGGCTAGCCCTGCCGTTGGACGATGACTTTAAGACCAAAACCTGAATTCGCAAGGATAAAAGAAAGCAATGTATTGGGTATATTGTGAATGCGGTCTATGACCGACGACAATATCGTACACGTCCCCAGACAACCATGTCAGAGTTGAACTGAATCAAGGTGTGCCTTTCTACTATGACCCTACCAAGCAGTCAAATCACCCACTTCTGCTTCTCCAAAAGTGCTGCTCTTCGTCATCGTTCCGACCACCCCTTGTGCTTCTTCGTTCAATGCATCTTCTCCGATGCCAGGCTTGTTCATGATGTCGGGTAATACTTCATGAAAAAACGCAAGCATATGTCTGTTGACCTGTTCAAACTGTAACAGGAAGGCGTCATGTCCTTCCAGGCTATCGATGGTTTCGAGTCTGCCTTTGGGTATGCACTCGGCAATCTCTTGCTGCTCTGCGTAGGTGAAGAGACCGTCGCTTTCAATTCCGAGCACCAACGCGGGCTGTTCGATCATTCCCAGAGCTTCCCTGACGCTCCCTGCACGGTCGCGTGACACATCGTGTGAGTCGAGTTTCCTCGTGATGGCAATATAGCAGTTCGCATCGAAGCGGCCAACGAATTTGTTGCCCTGATATCTAAGATACGATTGTGCCGAGAAGTAGTGATGTGTGGGTTTACTAGCCCTGCGGCTGAGCACAGGCACAGGGACAGCATATTCTGTTGTGCCTGAGAATTGTGGATCAGTGTAGGTTGCAGAAGGCGGAGATTCGGTTCGAGGAGAGTCTGCCGTGCCACCTCGTGATGCCGGTCTCGAGCTTTTCGCCCCACGATGACCATCGTTGTGTATTGACCAATGTTGGTTGGTAGGTGTGTGACTGCCTTCATCGGACTGGCTGGCGGTTTGCTGCTTCTTCGCGTCGGGAGTATTCCGACCGAAACGTGCTTCGAACGAGTCTCGACTCCTGTACGTCAAGAGTGCTGACATACGTGCAGCTCCAAGGCCAGCTGCAGGAGGATTGTCGAAGCTGTAATATCCGTCTTCGTACTTCGGATCGGAGTAAATGGATTGCCGTTGCGCTTCGCCCCAGCTGATGCCCCATGCACTATGGGTTGCCGAAGTTGCAATCGGAGCTATTGCTCGAACATAGCTCTTACCGAAATAAGCATATTCCAAGCAGAGCATACCACCCATGGAGCCTCCAACTACACATGCAATCTGCGCCACACCAAGATAATCTAGTAACACCTTGTGTATCCTGTGCTATGTTAGCCTTGAAAGGCGATCGAATGCATCATTCTTACTTGACGTCGTCTCTTATGGTGGTCAGAGGGAATTCCGGGCCATATCTGCCCTGTGCTGGATCGCCGTCCTTATTCGTGACTGGACTGGCGCTTCCATATGGACTTCCCAAGCTATTCAAGCATATGATGAAAAATCTCGTCACATCGAATGCCAACCCGGGGCCTCCAAGCAACGGACCCCACCAATCCGCAACGTCTGCGCTACCACTGAGGGCATGGCAGATCACCAGAGCATTATCTTTGTTCTCAGAGAGCTGACCTCGTGTTGTGAAAGCGACGGGGACATTACGGAGGACCGCACCCGACTCAAGGGTGAAGGAGGCTACGATGGCGATTTGTTGGTCGGGCACGAGTTTGGTGAAGGGATTCTCAGGCTGGGTTGAGACAATCTCTACGGGATTTAGTAGCGGTTCAACAAAGAGAGGCGCGAAGTAGAAGGATTAAAAGGCATGGTAGATACTGACGGAGAGGTTGGCTATGTCCGTTCATGGTGGGGGACATAGTTGCGATTTTGTGAGCAATACGCAGCCGACGGCCGCGAAGTCTGGGAAGAGGAGAATTTCAGGAAGATGAGGGCGAATTTGCTGACCGATATCCATTAAAGTATGTACAGAGATGGTTGGAATTGAGTCAGAAATTCGTCGCAGAGTCACAAAAAAGATGAAAATGCTGACCTGCGATCCTCGGCCTGCGCTTCGTCGCATCATCGTCGGCAGTTCACCAATTCTTCCACCATCCCACCACCATCCCACCTACTATTTTTCCATCCTCGTCTTTCGTTGTTCTTCCGACAACGTGCTTGAGTCTACCAGATTGCCATCCTCATGATTTCTATAAATCATTTAGGTATCCTGCTTGTACTTTGTGCTATCGAGCCGCTCAGGCTTGGTCGCGTGACTACAATGCAAATCATGATGCTGGAATACTATTGGGCTGTTTGACGTAGCCATGCTCACCTTATCTCAAGGATGCTACCGACTAGCCTTTCATATGGCACTACACTGCTCACCTGCTTACAGTGTATGCAAAGCTGGTCACTAACGGCCTGTTATCTTTTCTATAACGAGATTCGTCGGAATTCAAGGCGTCCTCCTGACCTCGACGAGACTACGATCGGCTTCGCTGACTTAGTTGCTCGCGTATCACGTCTACGAACTTCTCTCTATAGGTACGAACCATGGAGCTCTGATCTCTGACTACCGGCCTATCAAGAGGCACCAGGCCGTGAGCCACCAAGGGGAACAGGATGACGCCATGCTGATTATGAACGAGAGATTGATCATGTGCCATAAGCTGAAAGGTAACACATGGCCATACCACTCATGCATGGACCCAACCGACTGTGGTTCTAAGGCAAAGAAGTCGTCGTGCTCACAGGTAGTGGCCGCCCTGGAGTCATCAAATATCTCCAAGCATGCAACTAAACTCGGTGGTGACACTACCCCGTATTGCGTGGTGGGCGGATTCCGATTTTTGCGGATACTAATGCAGAGGTATTCGAACCACCGATGTTTATTTCAAGAGCTCGAAGCCCAGAGTGCTTATTTGGGGTCATCGTACGGGGTAAAGCTTCGAGTTCCCATGTCGAAAATGAGATGCGTGGCCCGCGCGTATCTTTGTTCGTAGGCACGAAATATACTATCGAAGCTGAAAGCTAGGTTAATTTGCAAGGAGACGAGCTTCGGTCATAGTCCTCACCGTCAGTACGGCTCAACCACCATCTACTTCTAGACGCCGCTCCCTGTTCCATTGTTTTGACCTCAGCAGTTGCGACAGTACCCGTCCTCTCACGGCAAGTCTTTATACCAGGCACAGATTCACTACAGATCTCCTATATCTGGTGCCGCCGTGTGTCGCTTAGAAGCAGCCGTGGTAATATGGAAGATAGATCCCTTTGTGCGATGCAGCTTCCCGACAAGCGTTTGCTCGTCACCTGAAAGCACATAACCACCGGGTCACGTTCGACAGTATTCACTCTCCCCAACCATTACACAGCCTCCGAATCATTCCCTCTCCCTCCCCCATTGTCACCTCAGACCGTCGTCTACACTTCCACCAAGAAACCCTGAAAATCACTGTAGCATACACGATCAGAGCGCCAACATGGACCCCGCCTACATAACACACCAACGCCGTCCAGCTCTAATCCCCACAAACGCCGTTCTCTCCCCCGAAGATGAGCAATCGGTACGCATCCGCACCGGCAACGTGATTCCATGGGCTACGCCTCCTAATCCTCGATACGAAAGCATAGCGACGGGAGGAACGGAGAAACAACATAGCCAAGACGGCGGGAAGTGCAAAAGGAAGGCTTCCACCACGGCAGAGGAGTATCATGAGGGTGCCGCTATGAAGAATATTGATGCTTGTGGGGGTGGTAGGAAGGAGTAGGGTGAAAAGAGAAGGGTTAGGAAGATGGGGACGGAAGGGGCGTCAGGGTATTGCAGCGCTGTTCGATGCGACCTGCCAAATTGGTTGATATGGCTAAGTACCTGTGGACTAGTAATCATGATTGGATTGTGGCGATGTTGTCAATGCCGGTATTGCTGTGTTTTGCGTGCGAGGACGGCAAACAGCAGCACAAGGTTTCTATCACTATCAGAATAGCTTGTCGACAGGGACGGGATTTGATGCAGCGTCACAAATCCCGGAAGGTAGTGGAAATGTATTGGCATATGAGATAAACGGGCGACTTGTCCAGCTTCAGTCAGTTCTGACTTGACCTATCGTCCTTCCTCAACGTACCGTGGCTGAACTATCATGTCTCTGTCCAAGCGTCTGTATCCCAATCCCCCATCCTGAGACCCCAAAGCTTCACCGGTGATTTCTCGATTATGATCATATATTTCCAACTCCGACCTCATTAATCTACGCATATCCACGTGCGAGCTGCAGCATCGCGTAAAATCCAATCCACTTACCATGTTATGACATATCCAAACACCTCCGAACAATCACCAATCGTCCCCCCAACCATCCTCCTTACTCTTCGCCGGCGCTTTCGTCTGACCCGTGGTCTTCCGCATCGCGCTCGTGCCAATGCT
>Ga0210040_10007273_pt1 | contig 13483 bp, 7 predicted proteins | sample CryGeyCG12114_NA_FD_185462 | JGI IMG/M metagenome (GOLD analysis project Ga0210040, IMG submission 185462) | Groundwater microbial communities from aquifer - Crystal Geyser CG19_WC_8/21/14_NA (SPAdes) (version 2) | ecosystem: Environmental > Aquatic > Deep subsurface > Groundwater | place: USA... | reverse complement strand
AATAATGGTAAATCATTTGAATGTATAGTTAGGATAGACACTTTGCTAGGAAATGACGGCATTTAACTCTTTCTCTACAATATGACCAAAATGCCATCTATTTTTATTACGAGAGCAGCACAAGAATAATTGGGAGAGGGAGGGCGACTGGTGAAAAGTCATTTTATTCAATCTTAGCTTCCGTTACGGTGCTTTACTGTTATTAGATGTAATATGCAAGGTATGTAGGTAGCTGATACAATGTTATTATTATGGGCTGAAGGGATGGCTCCCTCCGAAAATGAGGAGCAGCGGAACATTTCCGTTGATTATAAAAAATCACTAGTGCTGTATGCATCGCGTGGTGAACTCATCCCTGCACTTTTGCAACTTAAGAGATAAGATGCAATCTATTTTTTATCTCGAGTGAAAAGAGCAGCGCTTGTACCACTAAATTACAAAAATGGAAGTTAACTATATAGGCTGTTGTTAGTAAACTAACTATAGTGGTAGGTAGAGGTGGTTGGTTGCGACGATTTTTTCGTTTGTACGTAACAAATACATGTATTTTTGTAGGAATTATTTTTTGGGTGGTTCACAACTGTGTTTATACTTGTATACACTGTTCTTGAGACGACGGGGCATGGAAAAATAGTGGTATAAAGTGTGTACTCCTGCTCTCTAGAACATTTAAATAAATTTGTCTAGAAAATGTATAGTTGTCACCCTAAGCCCCAACTAATGGAGCGATGATTTGATTACACAGAGTGGTTGCCACTAAATTAATTTTTAACGATCCTTTTAATTCACAAAAAGGGTTGGACTCAATTTTTTTGTACACGAGCAAAAAATCTTATTCTTTGTCCACTTGACTTACGACTACTCATAATTGTTCAAGTCTATTTAATTTGTTGGTAGCACAATTCAGAAGAATGTATTCATGTGTGCTCCCATCTTTACAAAGGGAGAAGGAGCCACACAATAGAGTTGAGGGAATTAATTGAAAATGGAGAACAAAAGACTCGACTGGTTGGATAGCATTTTGCAGCTGCTTCTACACCACTATCACAGTAGAATCCAGCATTTTAAAGTTGTATAAGTACAAAATGACATTTTGTTTCCCTTACAATGGTACTTTCTTAGAAACACAGAGTGCACATCTCTGATAGGAAAAGTTTCCCTCCGAATAATCATTTGTTCATTCAATATGGCAGCATTGTAGTCGTAGTCAGTAATAAACAGAGCCATTCATAAGAAAAAGCATTATTACTATTTCCACAGATTCTTCATTCTATTACAACTTCCTTACACATGAAAATGATATATGACACACAGAATCCCATTAACTGCTCAACAGAATGAAGTATGTTTGTCTCACCCTAGTTTCTAACTCCAACTGGCCTAAATTAATTTACGAGTGATTTCACCAAAAATGTGTCTCCCAGTTTTCTGTCCTTGAAAATGGCCTGTGGATGATTTTTTTCTGTATCTTTTTTTAAATCGTAGCCAAGAAATTAACATAAACAGGAACTCTATCTTGGCTTTTATGACTTTGCTAATGACATGAACTTAAGAGCCTACATACGTAAAGTATAAGCAAAACTAGTTGAGAGAAAATATAAGCTCTAGGCTGTGTGAAACACTCATTTCTTTAGTAGTTTCTGACTGTATCCTATTTCAGTGGCATTTTGAGCATGCAACTTTGCTGGTGAAACCAAGGAATTGATTTAGAAGGTCTTTCTCATCTCTTCCCCCTTTTCTTATAGTTGGTTTCCTATTATCTCCCAGAGAGTGCACATTAGCAAAGTGACAATATCTAGGCTAGTGGGCCTCAAAATAAAAAATAGTGTCCGATCTACGTATAATCGATTTGGTTGGAGTGCCCCTTCTCGCTCCATGCTATTGACTGTCTTATTTTAATGCGTTTTTATTAAGGTTGAAGCGCTTGTATACAGTTTTACGGCAAAAACTAGTAAAACTGGTCCCATACTGAAAACCATGTACACAAAGCAGGACATTAGCCTCCCCATTTGGAACTTCTATCTCCATTAGGGAAAAGGATAGTATATCCACCGAAAGGATTCCAGTTTACCTACAACTAACTAACTAACTATATGCGACTGCAGCAGTGTGCATTTCACTACGCCAATGCTAATCAAGTTAAACGAACCTTGGGACATAAACTTTAAGACGATGGTCTCACTTGAAACAGCTTTTCACTACAGGGGTAAACATTGAAGCTCACTATTCGTTTCCATTCTATAATTTCACTGTACTTTTAACGAGTACGAACCAAGTTTAGCAAAACTAACTAACTAAAGCAAAGCGGAGAAGAAAAAGACGACACTATATTTCCCACAGAAAAAAAAACCATGTAAGGTATTCAGAATGAAAGTAGAGTAGAGTAGAGTTAGAAACCTTGTTTTCTTCTCATCATCATTCGGATGGAGAAGTAACCAATTTGGTTGCCAAAAAGTTTTCACAAATTCAAACTAAAGTCATCATTGAAAGTCAACATGGGTGGAGGAACTATAGTATGGATCATAGGATCCAATATGCTTCCTCTGCATGTCACATCCACATCCAACTTTCCCATGTTTAGGAATCCTTATTATACAGGATGTGTCCAGTGGAAAGTTTTTGGGCCCATCGTAATTGCTTAGTGGAGCAAACTTGTAAAACTTTTGCACAGAGAAAGAAAAATGTATACAATATATTGAATCCACGCGAATAACTAGTATTTACTTACTAATATGGAAACTGGGTCAGAATAGCACTCAAATACGCCAGGGTTCTTAGAAAAAGAGAGTACAAAAACTTGATCGTGCTTTCAGCCCCCTTGTCAGGTTAAGACTTTTTTTCACACAGCTCGCTGAGACTTCCAAGTAAATTATATCAACACGACCGCTTTTTCTTTGTCAGCCTTTATGCGAATGGACAGTTGGCGAAATATTTATTTATCGATTCGTATACTTTTTGACCTCGGAGTATAGACTCGGTAATTTATGCCGGTGTCAAGAAACTGTGGCGTGTCAAGACACTTGAATCGAATGTCGCTTTTTCCATGCTTTGTATCATGTATAAGTTAAACGTCGCTTCCAAATGTCCATATTAGTTTCAAGTGTGGTGACTGAAAGTGACAAAAGCATTTGTGCAGTTCTCACGTCGTCTACAGTTATTGCACATTCTAATCTCGAATTTTGTAGATAAGTAGAAAATTGTTTTCAAAGTTAGTTGCAAGTTGTGTAAACTGGGAGTTAGTCAATGCGGAATCAGAGTTCATCCTGGGGAGTGTAATGTAGAAAATTCAAAGTACAGTTATGCGGTCTGATGAACCCCCAGATAGTTATTAAAAGTTAATTTAGAGTAAAGAATTCAGTGTAGCTGTAACAAGAGAAGGAAGTTGCTGATTTGGGAAAGCATTTCATCGTTAATGAGCGTGACAGTTTGGTAAGCCACATTTAGAAGTCTTGAATAATTAGTATTTAACTATATATCCAACTGGGAGAGGATTTGTTTTCCACCCAATAGCAAGTAGAACTTTGGAAGGTATAGGTAGTTTAATCGGGATCGGGAAGTTTGAGCAGCAACTAATAAACAACGCTAGTTTCTGGATTAAATCAATCTGTCGAAAAAAACACGGTACGAAATCATGCAGTGGAACTTTTTTTTAATCCTTGGTTGCTTTTGCACTTTATAAATATGGAAAATTCAACACATCCATCATATGATATATTCATTAAGTTGGTAGGCGAACCGCCCATTCGGAGCAATCAAGCATACCGACCGAGTTCAAGGAAAGTAAATTGCTGTCTCAAACGTGTATATAAAACTTGTGACTTTCGGTAAGGTCGTTAGAAGTAATGCACCGCTAAATCGGTATATAGATTTCGTGTAGAAAAAAAGCATTAGTATATTTGCCGACGCCATGTTCAAATGTGATTTCTTGCCCTTTGTAAATCATACCGAGTTGGTCGTGAAATTCCCCATGAAAATGCTAGGGTTGTTCCATTGGAACAGGAAATTGGGACATTGTAAGTCAAGTTGAGACCGCCTTTTGGAATGTTATATGACTGACCATCAGGATCAGATGTATGGTAGTTGGCTATTGTTCTCTCTTTTTAAATTGTTAGCCCACAGTTTGAGAATATATCGAACGCAGCCTGCCCGTATCATAAATGGGGGAACACACAGACGCTATCTAAAGCTAACTGACTAACAATAGTGCCTGTTGCCAAAACCAAGTCAAGTCCGCAAAAAAAAAGGCTGGACTGCTCCCTATTAGCTCCTTATTTATAGCTATCAATTACAAACCCTTGTTTTGTTGCTGCTGAATTTCCTACGTTATGTCATGGAACGCAATTTATTCACCTGCCTAAAATCTTGTGTATGTTGTCTGTCAGTAATTTCAGTTTCAAAACTTCCAGCAAAAACTAAATACATGAATTATTAATCAGTAAACCATACGGGTTTCGCTAAATTAGTTCGAGGAGTGTATTTGTGACAGCAAAATAAGGCTTTCCAGCTGGGTTGTCAAAATTAAACGCCCAGGTTCATTCAGTATTTATTTCAAGGAGCTAAAACAAAGGATTATGGATCCTATTTTCATTTCATTGTTTTCTTAGAAAAAACTGGGGAATTAGGATAAATTGATTATTATTAGGTAGTATGATTACAACGTGCAATATTTTTGTTTGTTTGTCCCTCAAGTTGACAAAGCCATTGACCTGGCCCTATACATTGCTTATCACTGCCACCGTTGAGAGTTGATACTTACTGACATTAAATTCCCCTTGTGGGTTCATTTGCATTTTTAATGACTGTGAATATGAAACTTGGTGTAGCAAAGTAACCTATACCAAATAGAAAGGTGTGTTTGCTTAAAGTGGTCTGCTACAGTGAATAAAATGCCCACATTGTGTTTCTGATCCATTATCTTGAAAATTGTTGAGTGCGTGCAAAGTTATGGCCATATCGTATCTAAAATATACAAACTATGTTTTTTGAATGACCGTTATATATAGTTTCTATCCGTTCTGCACATCGTCACGTATAGAAAGTTTCTTTTGGCAATTTCACCTAATATAAAATGGTGGACTAAAAGTATATTGTATTCGCGTAAAAAGACATTTACACTTGGTTGGTTGGCTACCAATGTTTTTATTAAGACTATATACTACCACTACGCACTTACCTGAGTTAGTTACTGTGCTAATGAGTACCTAGTGAGGATTCTAAAAAATACTCTTTCCGTCACACTAGCACTCGAGTACCACATACAACTCAATAATAACATTACATGATACGGTTTCAGAATATACGGATACATTGGTGCCATTAAAACTACTAAGTTACTTTACTTTCACTACTACTTTACTACAATAATGCTGTCATTTAAGGAAAGTCCTGTGTAAAAAATTGGTATAAAAAGTTTTTTTTACCACTACACATATATATAACTCCGTACATACCTGCCGTAACAATGGTGTGAGCCAACACAACGCACAAAAGAAAGATCCCGAGTGGATTCATATTTCACTTTCACTACGGCCTGATTTGTGCACTTTTTCTTTTGTCTTGTAATCTCAGTCCCACTCTAGCCGCGATTTCACTCTATAAAGTGTACAATTGTACTGCTATTAGTTAGTTAGTTAGTATTCTCACATGTAGAGAACCCTTTTTATCTCGCAAAGTACTTTGGTTCTTTCTCTTGCATTATATTTGGTGGATTTTTTTACCCAAGATCCCAGTGGAATAGTCTTTCACATTAAAAATGGCACACCTATGTATGTATAACGCAAGGAGTGCGTAAGGATTTGTAGACAGGCTGGTAGCCCCAGTTTTCACAGGTTTTTGTAGTTTCACTTATGATTTCTGTGACTTGGCCACTTTTTTCTTCTTCCGTTTTAGATGATGGATGATCATTGCTGTGGGACCGGTGCTGAGTAAAAACAAGAACTCAGAGAGTCCACATTTTTTTATGCACTGTCATATATACTATGAATGTGGAGTATAATGCGAACTAACTGAAGGAACACACTTTTCTTGAGGTTCAACTGTATTGTTCGCAAGTCAGAACAAAGTAAGTTTCGGAAGGAAACAGGATTTCATTGTTAATGGAATTACGCACAAACTAAAGTGTTACTTCAATTCATGTGGTGTACATAAATGCTTAAGTTACAACACCCATGGGTTGGTTTCAAAGAAAGACCGAATTCTACTTAGATTATCGCTCAATAAGAATAGTTGAGAGTCAAGAATATTAATAAGTTAGCTCTATTTGCGTTCTATTCATACATGCACATGACGGTTTAGAGCTAAAGCCAATCATTTTAACGAGCAAAGCAGACCAGGGGGTGATGTAAGACGTTTGCACTTTTCATCCGAATAATTTATGGTTTTGGTAGCTATTCTGGAACATTTTTTAACTTACTGATTGTAATAAGACTGTCGGTTCTCAAACAAATTGTACTATCCGGCGTCTTTACTGCTCTGGATCTTTGGAGAAATTTCGCTATGCCATGATAAGAAAAATTAACCGTGATCTTAATAAAATATCTTATCAATAATCTGCTGAAATGGCTGAACAAAGTTATGCAATTAATTTCCCCGTATTAATTTCGCACACAGAATGTAAAGTCAATGGCAAATCAAAGATGAAAACAATGAATCAATCCTTTCACAAGTTGTTCAAGGAGAGACACAAGATTTGTTAAAAAATCTATTCACCTGCGTGCCTCATTGTCACTCTAGTCTATTATGTCGATCAAGTGGAAGATCCTTTACACCGATTTTCTGGCTCAGTAGATCACCCGGGCTATTTTATGGGCTTAGAGTCGGCCCCGAGCCAAAAAGAATTTGACTTCTATTGCCACAAGGAGTGATGAACTGCTTTTCTTCGTAAGAATAACTTTGGAAACGAACACACATGTACACACTGGCTAACTGACTGACTGTAGTATAACAACTAACTAACTATGCTGTAGGAAAAAAGACAAAGGATGAGCACCTCTTAGTTCGACCAACGGTAATTCTGAGAATGAACTGACTGGGAGCTCTAGGTTCTCACTCATGGAGAGACTAACTGAGACTAGTTGTACGAAAGTTGTCAGCTCAACCCTCAGTGGTTTCCAACTGTGCTCTAAAAGCTATATAGCAATAGTTCAACTCGTTCCTACTTGGGGAATAGGCCTTGTTTGCCTTCCTCTACATGTGGATCTGAACTTGGCTAGTCCTTGTTGTAGTAGGTGTACCAGTTAGTAAGTAAGCATGCAAGCATGCCTTTCACTACTGGGGCTTGAGTTAGTTGGAAAGTAAAAGTACTAGCTACTCAAGAATCGCGGTACAAAATATGTGTGTAACTAACTATAACCAAGAAGCGAACTAACTAACTGTGCTTTGGGGCTCTCGCTTAGTTAGTTAGTTAGGTTACAAGATATTCCATCAGTAGTTAGTATGTATGGGTGGAAAATGTAGCAGTGCAGTTTTTCCTGTGCTCGCAGAATTAATATGGCTGCCAAATTTGATCAGCGGAATGGGCATGAAATATGAAAGTTTGTCGAAAATCGGTTTATTTTTTAGCAATTTGGTGGAGAAGACTAGGATTCTAGGAAAGCTACTTTTATGATCATCCGAGTTTTTGACCTTTTGGTTTCGGGTGTATATATGTGGTGCATATAAAATGTCGGGAGGAGTGCCCTAGGGTGGTTCTTTCTAAATGTACAATAACATGTTCATAATCAGAGCTGACTCCGTATGATTTGATGGAAATGAGTTTTCAAACATGCTGTGCATTTAAAATTTGTTTTATAAGTAGTTTGTTTGTCAGGTTAATAGTTAATAGTTAGTTATTGGAACTATGTAAGTATGACTGTTCTCAGATTTGTTGATAACATTTACTCCCTTTTAACCCAAAAAGCCATCATTCATGTGAGTGATTAATATGGGTCAAGTTGTCAACTAATATGGTTAATTTGTGCATTTTGAAAAACTTGTTTCATGTGAAGTAGTCGTGTAATTTGTGAAAGAAAACATGGTTTCCATTTGCAATGAATACATGAGAGGAAATAAATAATGTTTAATCTAGGTTGCGAAACATTTGACGCGAAAACAGGCTTTATCGTTGTGCTAATTAAAAGATTTAGTGCTCACAGGGAAAAAAATGATGCTTTATATCTACGCTTGAATACAAGCTGGCGTGTCATAATTCCTCATATCATGTTTCCATTATTCATACGAGTGAGCCATTTGGCAGTGCAAAATGACCCTTTCCCTTTTCTCAGTGTATACGTATGGGAGAAGGGAGAAAAATGAAAATACATGGGTATTTACAACAGAAGCTTTAGAGAAAAGTACAGGAAACTGAATGCTGTAAATAAATTCCAGTTGTAAGAAGCGCAAAGTTTTTGCGTAGCTGCGGCGTTCAGTATATCGCATTTAACCAGGTTGAATAATCCAGTTGATTTATGCGGATTTGTAGTTATATTTTGGGAATAAAATGTTTCCAACCATGTATATTGTCGTACAACTTCATCATAGAATGATTAAAGTTTTTATATGGGTCGAGTGTCTACAGTAGAAAACTAAATTATAAATCTTTGGAGATGTAATAAGTGACACTGGTAACTAACTACAGGATATTATCATTTGATCTTATAATTAACGTTACGATTTTAGTGCTCAAATTAAAAGAGACAAGTTTAACGTGTCCGTATTTCAATTAAGTTTAAGCTGTAGTAAAATAGTTGTTAAAAGTTCAGTGGCCTAGCTCATGAATTCCAGTTTCTTTAGTCTATGGTAGCTTTTCGTGGTTTGGTATGATTTCGTTAAAATTTGGCCCAACTATAAAAAGGCAATGAAATGGCGAGGTTCATTTTTCATGCCATATTTCAGAAAAATCATTGCACATTTTTTATTATCAACCTTTCAATCTGTACAGACTACTGACTGTATCCTATATTGTGTATGTTGGTAGTCTGCACGAATGTAAAGGGCCATCCCAGTTATTTTATTCTTTACCACAAATGATGACTGGCTTCATTTAAAATGACGTATGAGCTAACCTCTATTTGTTTCCGCCATTTTTATGGCCACATTTGCTCAAAGGCATTGACTCTGCTCAGATTTTTTTCTTTTTTGGTGGCTCGTTCATTCCATTTTAATTGTCGGAAGCCTTGGCTGGAATTCTCATAGGATTACTTGCCCATATCTGTATTTTATTGTACAATTCTGTGGTCTCCAAAACTTTTGTTTTTCTCTTTTCCCTTGTCAGCTGCAAGTACTCATTTCTTATTGGATACATTACTCTGTATCATGAATCATACAAGTTTAACCCTATATGCTGTATTGTATTTAGGGACTCCCTTTATAGGCCATTTCTTGCAATGAATTTAGCCATATTTATACTTTGTTGGATCCAGTCTGCTAAAAATGTGACACACGCGGTCATAGTATTATGGGGCTGTTAAAAGTGACAGAAATGACTCGCTCTCATTTTCCATCCTATTTTATTGCGTTTAATCAGACTGTTGTAAAGTTCACAATGTTTGACCAATACGACGCAGTACGCATGAGACAGGTGTGTGCAATCAGCAGGGGCCCTCTGAAAAGCATAAATGAGATTTTATGGCTTTCATGAAGATGAGAATTTCAATTCATTGTTGTTATATTCCTATTCCACTTCTAACTGTCTATTTAGTCAATAAAGTTTTCTCCATGTGGAAACTATGGTGGTACGCATGATACACGCTATCAAGCAATAATAATCATTTTGTGTTCATGCATGTTTGTTGCAGCGCTGGGGCAATTTCGTAGACAGGGGATGCCATAATGCCATAGCTTATATAGAGAATCGATATGACAGCCATATTGCCAGAGATTTGTGGCCATTTCCCTGTTTAAAAGGGAACTTAATAGTTTTAATGACTATGTAGTCCATTTATCAGAGCACGTTAGTAATAAACGGTTCCCTTTTTAAGTCGTAATGAAAAATTGGTTGGACGAATCTGCCATTATATTCAATGACCAATGAGCCAATTTACCTGGAACATGGTAATTTTTATGCAACTTATAGGAAAATGCTAGTTTTCCAAATGGATTTGAATAGTTTTCAGACATTATCATGTGTCATCGACCTATAATGGACATTTTTTAAATGACTCTATCGTTTTACGCAAAATATTTCGTGACAAGAATCTCCTCGGGGTGACAAACTGACACGCAGTAGAGAAAAAATTATGATAGTAGCTTACTATACATTGTGTTCGTGATTACTGGTGATAACAAAAAGTAATATTTTTGGAGCTCAAGCAAAGGATTGAAAAAGGCAAGTTTAATCTTCAAGATTCATGCGTACTATATTATTAGATGGTGAAAGTCTGTCGTAAACTATACTGTCTTTTTGTTAAGTACGAAAGTAAGTGCGTGCATGCAAGTGTAGATATATTTTTGGGGCGAAAAATCATGACTGTGTCCAGTTCGCTCAGTACAAAGCGAGTAATCATGACGAATGGGATTGGATAAGTAACGAACCCTTTTGGGAATTTCGTTCGTAAATGTGAGTTTACCGTCTTTTTCCCAGCGGAGAGTACAGTACGTGAAGTTTTAAGGAGAATCCTCTCTAATTCCGACCCCGCTTTTCAAGTGATCACAGACTTTAAAACAAATACTACCGGTATAGATTGTTGTTGAACTCCTGTTCTGGTTTCGGTCAACAAAACCAACCTATTTATATGCATGTATTTATACCGACTGGTACATACAGCTCTGTGCATTACTTTTTTCAGCGTATTTATCTTGAGAGAGATGAAGTGTGCGTAGCGTGAAAGTATTAAGGCTGAAGAGGAATATTAGTTGGGTGGATAAATTCATAGACGTTTCTCTGGCAAGAGTATAATGCATTGAATTTATTATTCACTCAACTCGTCACAGTAGCATTCAGTTATCTCTGGGCCAAAAAGTATTGTGCATGTTTTCATGGAAGGGAAATCCAGTGGGACATGATGATTCTGTCTAAAAGATTTTGATAACACGAAAACAATACTTTTGTTCTCTCCTGTGTTGACATGTGATATAGCATGGTGAGCAGAAATTGTGAATCGTTGCTCGCTTCATTTAGTTATCATCAAAAGATATGGTGGGTGTTATGTTCATAAGCGTAGGCTGGGCACTGCCAAATTCAATTTTTTGTCCTATTCAATTACAGTCGTACTGTACAGGATTTCTATTTTGACAATAGGAGGATGATATTTTCCACATGGAATTTAATATGGAAATCCTATGCAAATAGTCTTCCTCATGCATGCAAATAAGTTATTCACAAAAATGTCAACAATACGTAGGCGTATGATTTACAGAATGTTGTAATGTTTATTTATTGTGAGCAGTAGAATCAAAATATCAAAATGTGTGCATCGAACCATAAAGAAAGTACACCTATGGTTAAAATATTAAATTTTCTATAACCATTGGCTGTGTTTTAGTAGTCTTTCATTTCGATGCTCACATTCGTTGGTTTCTCTTTGAAACTCGTTGACCTTTGTGAATCCTTTTTAGTGTACATTCTTTGGGGTGACTCCACTATTGAACTCGTGGATGGAGTTATACTATTTCTTTGAGCATCATCGTAGACTTGGGACTGTCGTCTTTCCGCCAGCATAGATTGTCTTCGTCCTACAACGGTGTTACGACGTTCCTGAAGCTTGCCAACTACCGTAGACTTCTTTCTGCCAGGTTGATCCGCTTTATGGGGTGAAAAGGATAAGAACATATGGATATTTTAATTTCATTTGCATACAACATGGTATGCTTGTGCATAGCTGGTAACTGATCGTAAAACATCAAACGTTGCCAGCAAAAGGTCAGTATAAAAAGTACATGATACCACTATTTCCATACTACCTATAGAAATGCTTTGCCAGTTTCGGTGGAATTGTTTTTCTAAATTTCCGAAACTCTGTCTCCGCTCACTGTTTTGTTTTGCCAAGTTATGAATTGTTTTCCGTCTCCCGGGCTCTTTGTATGACATTTTTTTGGGGTTTCCTGAAATATTCAAACCAGCAGTTTGTATTCAGAACGGGAGTCTTATATCCTTTAGAATACTAATCAGGTCATGAAGAGCGTATTACCCGTTTTAGGTTTTTGCAGTTTCTTTACTTCTCGTACACTGGCTTCAATGAACTTGAGTTGTTTCTTGATCTTGTCCGTATCCTTCGCACACCAGTTGATGGATGTTGCAGATAAGATATGAGAGATCGTGCCAAATCTATGGAAAACCATTCCTAGAAATTGAGTTCCCAGGACCAATCCAAAGAAAGCTAAGAAGACTAAGCCAATCGGCTCAAGTTCCAAGTACTCCATGCTCACGTACATCTGTGGGAAGAAAAGGATGAGCTGTTATATGAGGTCAAGGTAAAAAAGCAAGATTCAAGATAAGAGGATTTCGTTCATTATGCACAAACTTGAGAACTCGCAGGTGCGTATTGAATATCCACATCAGCACCCAAGGGCCAGTTAATATGGATCGTTTCTTTTTCCAGCTGAAGGAGAAAGATTAAGAGCACAAAAATCGCATTGAACATGAAGAAGGCGAGAACAACGGAGTTTCGGAGTTCTAGTAGGTCTTTGGCCATTTCTGCCTAGAGTATAATCAAGATTGGTAAGATATATGAAAAAATGAGTATTAGTTGTATTATAACAATACAACTGTAGTAGATTCCACGATTTTTACTTACCTCACGTTTCGGATCTGGAGGAATTGGCTTCAAGTACTTATCAATGAAGCCAGTCCAGAATTTGATTTCTGGTTCTGTTAAGAAGTCATGTTTTCCCTGTAGTGCATCATCTTCTAGCCAGTATGGATTCATCAACTCATCTCGCTGAACTTTTTCTGGAGCTATGAAGACAACTAGGATTTTACCCCGATACCACCGTAACTATGGCCAATAAATAGTTAATATCACTTTGCAGTTTTATACCTGCTGATCCATCTTCTTCTCCATCATTAGAGATATTCTCTTCTCCGATAGCATCTAACTTTCCTCGGCTTCCAAATGTTACTGTTTTGGAGCTTCCTTGAGGGGGGGCCCTATGTAAGATGTAAGTGTGAAGTTGAATGATTTTTCAGTTTTAGCTAATAGCTAGTTTTATTAACTCTAGCAATTATTAACTAATAAGCAGAGGAAGTAAAAAGATGTAAACTGCAAGATTAAAACCTTTCCATCTCCATTCTCTGCAATTGTAATTCAATTCTAGTCAAATGAGTTTTTACGCTGTCCTCATCTTTACTCAGACAACACATGATCTTAAAGAGGCCAGCAAATGAGAATGCAATAGAACCATCTCTATCGTCCTTATCTTCTTTCCCCCCTGGCATTAAGCCTGTGAAAAAACCCTTCTTCTTGTTTGCCTTCGCTTCTTCGGCAGCTTTTGCATCCGCTTCAAGTTGCTGTGTGTACATTATACAAATAATGAATGAAACATGATGAAGAACGAGATTACAGACACA
>Ga0210040_10007271_pt1 | contig 13484 bp, 11 predicted proteins | sample CryGeyCG12114_NA_FD_185462 | JGI IMG/M metagenome (GOLD analysis project Ga0210040, IMG submission 185462) | Groundwater microbial communities from aquifer - Crystal Geyser CG19_WC_8/21/14_NA (SPAdes) (version 2) | ecosystem: Environmental > Aquatic > Deep subsurface > Groundwater | place: USA... | reverse complement strand
CATGCTCATCTTATTATCAGAAACTGTATGTCATTACTTGACTTGTCCACATTTGTTCCAAATGCGTTTCAGTTGTGATATTTTGAAGTACACACAGACTGCTAGAAGCATCATAAATTGCATGATCTTATTATCAATCTCGTGAAAGGATTCCATGGGTTTTTTATCACTTGATTCTTCGAATAAATTGAGACCATAAGGTTAGCTATTTTTTGCTTACCAAAAGCCTAACAAAAGAAATTTTAGAATTAGTAATCAATCATAGGCTAAAACAAAGCTTCATTTACTTTGTGATTTTCAGGAGAAATTGTTAATCAAGGTAAAATTACGCCGCAATGACTGGCCGACGATCAAGAACCCCAGAATCGCGTTCGTCATCTTCTTCGTTACTTCCATATATAATAGGGGCAGCTATCGGAGCTGCTGCTGCAACAGCCTCTGCCGGAGCAATATGGTTCAGCAAAAAAGAAGAAAAACAAATGAAAACCAATCCCGTTTCCAAACCAAATGATTATGCACAACCCACTACTGATTCTGATCCTGACGTACTTAAACATTGTGAAATTTGTTTTATGTCATTTAAGGAAATCAAATTATGCGACGATAATGCTATTATGAGCACTCCTTGTGGTCATATGTTTTGCAAAATTTGTATTTTGGAGTCTTTGAAAAGAAAAACGGAGTGTCCGAATTGTCGGAGACAAATCACAGACCAGAATCTTACCCGACTTTATATGTAATGAATTTATCTGGACTTGACAATCATTTAGTGAACTCCAATCTCTAGCCAGTAAATAATTGATTTGAATTTTGTAAACCTGTAAATAATTAAATCATGGATTTAATTTAATTATTATCAATCATCATGTGTAAATAATAGTCTTAAATTCATAACGATTTTTTTCGTTTTTTGAATAGTTTTAGAATGTGTTACTAAAATCAACAATTTAAATGGAGTGACATTCTGAGTGGATCTTCAACCAAACAAATAGATACGAAAATTATTCTAGTAATATTGATACTATTGACCGCGCAATGAGTATAAATAGTCCAAAAATACGTTTATTCAGTATAAACAAATGTTCATAAACAAATTCAGTATAAGCAATAAATTTCGATAAATGTATATAGTACATGGACTGTATAGTTGTATTACATCATGTTTGCATCTAGAGTAATTTTTGAAGGTGCAAATAGTGAACAATAAATCAAACTAATGTATCAGCCATCGGGCGGGGGCGATTTCACTTGATTTATCTACACTTTCTTAATCACACTCTCATCGGGCGGGGGCGATTTCACTTGATTTATCTACACTTTCTTAATCACACTCTCCATCATGCTTGACATAGTCATCAAATTTTCGAAGCATAACTGCAAAAGTTAAAAGTAAGTTCATAATTAACGGGCAATGTCAATAATCACCCGAATTTGAATAAAAATATACAAAGGGTCTTCTATTGCACTTTTGCTTACATCTATTACACTGGCCCATGCAAAGCAGATGGCATCTTGAAACCGTCCACCCATTCCTCATGCAAAATTTGGGTTCCAGTATGCAGTCAATCTCATAGTATTTTTCTCTATTAGCCGAATCTTTTTCATCGATGTAATAACCGAACCATGTTTTCACAAATTTGCAATGATTCCAATCCTTAGTGGTACAGTTTCCACCCCAATTCTCCCTAGTCTTTAAATCTTCAGGGGATAATCGTTGCACTTCGGTTTCAGACTCCTTGGTCTCAATAAATGCTACAGCTGGATCCTTTGATTTTAAAGTATTAGTAGCAGAATCATTTTCCAACGTGTCACTTCCATTGTACACTGATGCATTTGATGTTTTCAAAAAGCTGGTCAACTTGGCCGTCTCATTAACCAGATCGGCCGAGTTTTCATTCATAATGTGAGTTTCCGTTGCATTATAATTAGTTTTCTCCATGAAATTGGAATGATTTGTGTAAAGTCCATGCAAATTTGCCACTGAATTGAAACCGATACTCAAGAAAAAATATGACAAAAATTGTTTGGATAGCCACAGGTCAATATTTGTTTCACTTGTTCGCCTCATTTTCAAGTTTTTTGTACAAATTAATACTACACAGAGTGCACACCTGCAAACTTCCGAATGCGTGTTTGGGACGATCGAACATGGAAATATATTAGTCACTCAGAATATATAAAATTAGGAGAACTGGATTAGGATTCCATATTCATATCCTTTCATGTTACGTGATGAGTTGCATTTCTTTTTCATTAAGACCCTCACAAAACTTGAGTGATTCAACAGAGAGTGTACAAAATGTAAGCTAATAATACTTAAAAAATTATAGTTCTGCGTGCTGTGTCATTCATATGAATGCATTTACGATCGTTTATTCTCTAACATGCCAAAATTATTTGACTAGACACTGGACACAATCATTATATTGTAGTACATAGTCAGCAGTCGAAATATTCCGGTGCCAGCCGTCTATATAATAGTCACTTCAGTAAAGGGCAGAGAGGCATAGAAGTATTACGTGCAATTTATAAACTATAGTTGGTTGTAAATTCTAAAATGAGTTTCGTTTGGTTTTGGTGAACGCTTAAAGAGTTAGCCCTGCATTCATTTTGATGAGCATTCTGGGGAGCTACGTTTATATAAATATTATAAATGGTACCTTTGGTTGGACAGCTTTTGTTTTTCGACTTACAATGAAATGCAATTATGCATCATGCAATCATTCAAATACAAGGTTTATTCAAGTCATTAAAAGTACGCGATTAATATTAGGTCCATACTAGGAGATTTGAAAAAAAAAACAGATCATCTGAATTTTGCTGTGGCACTGTATATAAATATCGATTTTTATTTTTACGTTTCACACATAATAAGCTATAGATAGTCAGTGCTAAATTTTGCGTAAAAACATGAAATAATAATAGCCATAAGCCATGCTCGTTTGATGGATTTTTCCTTCAGTATCATCACTGAACACATAGTTCTCACTTGTTGTAGCGACATGGGCCTTCATAGCTGACAATTTTATCCCAGCTATACAGCATATCTAAAGAAACACAACAACACTTTGGCAAATTAATTATGCATCTTACGACGTTTACCATTCTGACAGGACAGTTTTTATTAAAGCGATAATTTCTTCATACCTTTATTGCATTTGGACATACAAATGATGTGGCATCGATTGACAGTCCAGCCATTTCTGAGGCAAAGTGTTGCCTCACTGAAGCAATCAATATCCAAGTGTCTCGCATATCTGACATTCAAGAGCTACAACTGGGGCCTTCAATTTAGAGCCATTTTCATAAAGCGAGCTTCAATTTTTTGTATAATGTTAGACTTTTTATATTTTCAATAGAAATATATTGAGCCAAACTCCTCATAGGTACTCTGTCAACCTTGGTAAATTAAAAACGTGCTACTTGAAAAATATTAATCTACTCCGGGATGTAGCTTTTTTTAACTGTTTACATAGTTTTCTATATTTAAAACAAATCTTTTATTTTATGTCTTTTCATCCCCGAAGATTTGAAATCCCAACATCTATATATTTTCTATTCCTTGTCATCATGTATAGATGAAGATGAAACAACTTTTCTAACGGTTCGCAAATAATAGATGTTTTACTCGTTAGACGCATGCGCGTGCGTTTTTGTCAGTTTTTATTTAGGCGCCGAATTTAAATCCCCTTTTTTTATTGTCTAGGAACAAAAATTTGTAATTTCCCTTTTTAAACTCAAATCAAATCAATCCGTAGTTTTGCGTTTCAAAGCAGCCAAAAACTAAAATACACCGCCTCAGTGGCCCCAGTTGTAGCGTGTAACACTCACGGATCCTTTTCCTTAACCAGCACATTCATAACAGATATCCTTTTAATTTGATTGCAGTAGTTCCAATCTTTTGCATTACATTGCCCACCCCATTCTAACCGTACTGGCATATCGCTAAGCCGGTTTTCTTCCGATTCTGTTTCATCTTCGTAAGGCGTATGTCCCATGTCAGTCAATACAGAAGAGTCGTTCAGCATTAAGCTCAGAATCGGGGGTAGTTTTCGTCGTCTGTCAATCACTTGTATCCCTTTCTGAGTCTCAGTATTTTCGCTTACTTCCACGCTAAACCCTGTCCCTGTATTATAGAAAGATCACTTTTATGAATACCAATTTTTGTTATGTCAGAAATTTAAAATTTGAAAGCATGTGTGTACTTGTATTTTTGGTATATTTTATGTAAAAAGTTTCTTCTTTAGTTGGTGCCGGAGTAGTAGTAGTCTCTCGAACAACGTTTCGAACTTTTGAAATGGCTCTCGCTGTTTCACCCGCATTTCTTCGTGATAAACACCCACGACACAACGGTAGTATGCATAACGAACACAAAATGATTAAAATATAATTCTTGAGCATTTTCAATATTTACAAGAATAAGAAAACAAACTAAATGACAAAATAACTAATTATGAAATCTTTTTTTGTGATAAAATCAAGCTCTATCTAAACAATTGCAACAAACCAAGTCAAATTTTGGCCAATGAATGAAAGCATATTCCAAAAGAGTTAATGTTTTCACACTCATTGGACGTAAGGAAGAACATCTCATCGTCTTTAATTAAATTCGCATTGAATTTTTTTTGTGGCTCGGCAAATCCAGCAGGGTCCATGCATGTTGTATCATATTGTGCGCAATACCAGTTGGAAATTGCATGTTATTGACTTGATGACAGAGGATAAAGTATTTAAATAAATCATCATTTACGTTATGGAACATTGTACACACTAAAGAGTCATGGCTGGCGAGCGGTTTGATAATAATGATCAAGGCTTTTGTATTGCATGCATGGTGCAGCTCATGGCTACTGCTCCATATCCCATGATAAAAATATTAGATCCAGATATCTAAAACTCTCCTCTCATCATCTAACATGATGTGGACTTGCAGTAAGTTTCGTGCTGAAAGCAAACTTTAAAGTTAGATCATTTTATCTATACATATCATGCTTATGCCAGCTATGTGCATGAAACAAAGTACCAAATGCTTGTAAGCATAAGTAAGTATTATTTTATTTTCGTTCTGTGCTGCATATTCGACAACAATTTACGTCATAAACGAAAAGCTCAAAGGTCTGAGCTATTCCTGCTTTATTTAATAATCTTGAAACACAAAAATATTATTTAAACGCCAGTGGCAAGTGCCATCAATTGACCAACTCTGAAAAAGACATCTGGTGGGAAAGCAATGGAGCTCAAAATGTCATTCACAATGGCTTTGATCACGCCTTCCATGAGTAAGGCTACAAATCCTTTGACAACATTTCCGACGGATACGATCACCTAAGAACAGAAAATTGACGTTTTAACACATTAATTTGTAATTTTAGCTAAAAAAAAATCGTTTGCAGCTTACGATTTCAACCAAAAAGTTAAAGAAGAAACCCAATCCCGAAACATCTGCAGTTAAAATTCCAGTGCTCTTGACATCAAATTTGTCTAGTCTCACGGCCAAGTTAGGACCAACTCGGAGCACCATGAGAAGTCTGACTTTGGAAAGTTCTCCATCCACAGTTGCATCTGGACCAATGTTCATGAACTGCACGATCATGGAGTACTTCAAGGCTGCATTGTTAACTCCTACTTCAGTAGAGATGACGATATCTTCTCCCTATGTTTAATTAATTTCATGGTGCGATTCATTTAAATCTCATAGTCTATAGTCTACTTCTATGAATGAAGCAAATACTGAGTGAGTGCTGAAGGAAACTGCGCTTGTTCAGTTAATATTATGAGCAAAATGTAAAATGCTTTATAAGCAGCTAATAACTACTAGTATACTACTATTGTTATCAAACACCAAAAATAGCCCAAAGTACATTTCTTTCAGGCAGTTCATTTCATTGATGCATAATAATAATTGGAACTAAAGTAAGAAAAAACTTACGTCAATAGAAACATCAGCAACACCAGTACGATGGATAGTTTCAAGGCCCCGAAGACTACCAGAGTGTAAGCCACATTCTCCTTTCCAAACAATGCCCAAGAATTTCTCCTCAAAGCCAATTTTAAAATCGGGGAGCTCAACATTATCAAGACCAGCGGCTATCATTTGAGCTCTCAAATTAGCCAAAACTTGATCAACGTATTCGCTAGCATCGGCTTTAATGCTATTCGCAAGTTCAACGCCCTCTGGTGTCTGAAATTAGTGTTTGATTGTGAAACTCACTCTTTGTTGCTAGAAATATGAGAAAAGATGGTTTTAGGTTTACCTCTTTCAATGCTAGATTGTGGACCACATGATTTTTGGGTGTTAGAAGTTCGACAGCATGGTTAAAACCAGATGCTGCTGCCAAAACGGAGGCTAAAACAACAAAAACGAGTTTCATGTTGGCTATATATTTTTCTGGGATTTCAAAACAGGTATTTGTGGAACCGCAACTCAAGGAATTATATGATCGACTAAATAAATTGGCAGCTGTAAAGCTGGTGTTTATTTGTATTTAAGTATTTTAATTGATTGGAAATATTATCTCGATCAATGATTGACAGGTTAACTTAATTGGATATTACGACATTACGAGGATGCAGAATTTTGCAAGATAATGGGAAAATCCCATATGCCACCCGTTACAATTTTAGGGGAACTTCGCACTTCCTCTCATTATAGCTAACGAATGCAGTAGACTGAAAACGTCCTTTGATCTGAGAATCTGAGAGTATACTCTCAACAATATATTGTTCATACAAAAATATATTCTATCCTTATATACTCGATGATCGCTGATATTGGATTTAAAAAATAAAATAATGGTCATGTTCTGTACATTAGCCTGAGAAACTTTTGAGTCCGGTGAAATATATTCTCTTCCATATTCTCCGCATATGCTTGTCCAAGGCACGCATGCGCATGCTACAGCTACGTTACATAAAGCCCATTATCGGCCATGCAAGTAAAGATTTTTGTAAATAAAGCATTCCCTGTCAATCGATCTTTGCATGTGCATGTCAATCAATTAGGCAATTTAATAATCAGTGACTTAAGTTCTGTGAGATCGGTTTTCACCAGAGAATGATTCCAACATACAAAAGTCAAGTGCTCTTACATCAACCAAAACAACAAACATTTATTTTCCATTACCAACAAAATTTATTTAACTACTTAGACACGTGTGCACGCACTTAGTGAATTTAATTTTTTGTAAAGATGGCAGAAAAATAATTTTCCCATCCAATGAACTTGAAGATTATTGAATCAGCTCTGCACCTTGTCCCTTTAAATAGAATAGAAAACACGTGATTAGTTTAATAGTTTCGCAATCATTAGTCACGTAATAGTTTCGTTTAATTTATTCTGATATTTATAGTACGTACAGCCAGTCCAAGATTGATAAGTTTCTCCAAAGTCTGAGCCATTGCATCATGAACAAAGCCTTCAATAGCATTGAATACACCCAATCCCAATTGGTTGATAATTTCATTGATCACATCTCCAAGCTCATCGCCACCCAAAAGTCCTTCGAACCTGAATTGAAGCTCTCCTAACTCCAAAACATAGTCAAAATTTCTGATTGACAAACCTCCTGTAAGGTTCAATGCTCCCCGACCGCCGACTACCACATTGCCGACTTTCACCATAAAGTCTCCTTCTCCATAGATGGGGAAAATAAGCATAGCCATTCCATTGATTGAATAGTGACCTGCATTTAATACAAATTGAAACGATTTAATAGCCAGAACATTCGACTACAACTCAAAAAATATAGTTAGTTGTTTACACTGACCTGTCATAAGGATTTCTGGTAACGCCATTTCAATGTCTGCTGAAGGAGGAAACAAAGTGGAAGTTACTTTGGTGGCTTCAAGCCCTTTCAATCCAGTAGTAGTGACATCGCTGAATGAAATAAGGCAGGCATTTAAACGATGTGTTTAAAATTTACGGGGTTTGGAAAACCGGGTAGCGGGAGTATTGTAGTTTTGCATATACTTACCTTACAGCGCCGACTACTTTAAGAAGTGAGGATGTGATATTTAAAGGTACCAAGGGAATCATGATTGGATCTAATGGGGGAATGTCATTTTCAGGATCCCCTCCAACAATCAAATCTTTGAGGCCATTTATAATTTCCATGAGCAAATCATCGATCCATGTTAGGGTTTCTATTCATATACAAATAAGTAGAATGAAATAATCGCGTTTGGACGTCAAATTTTCTTCATTAAAAATAATTTACATACCGGAATCACTTTCTGCAATGCTAGCACACATTGTGAAAGCACAAAGTGCTCCTAATACCAAAAACAAAATCGTGAGTTTTGACGCCATTTTGATTGCAATAGTTTCTTAACAATTTTTGTGTCCGAGCAGAAAGGTCTGAATAGTAATATAGTGACATGAAATTTTATGACCGATTATTATATCGTATTGGAGGAGCGACGATCATATTTATTCGATACCCTGTTTGATTGACAAGCTAATTGATAAAAAACCAATTAATGATAATGTCAAATCAGTGAAATGAAAGGAGGGAGTTTTATTTATCTTGGATGAACTTCAGGGACTCCCTTGTTTTCTGAAAATTCCCATGAATTTTATCAACAGAAAATGCTAACAACAAAGCACCTTAATTCTAATGCGAGGATTAATATATTTGCATGTGCATAGAGCATTAGCTTCGCAATAATCTGTTTTACAATCAGCAAAGATTAAAAATTATTGGCAGGAATTTAACCAAGCTTTTGATATCAGTCCTATACACAGTTGGTCTATGAATCGGAATTAACTGCAAACGGATTTTCATTTGGTAATGAAAGATAACATTATATAGCAACAACAGAATCGTATTCACAAATATCCCATTGCGTAGAAATCCAGCAGTGAATACACAGATTAATCATATAAGTTTCTGGACACAAACAATTTCAAGCCCCAATTTTAATTTTTCAAAAAAATGGCCATTTATTGCGTTCGCCTAAAAATTTTTGTATTTTGCGCTATTTTCAGCGGCACTTTTTTATCTGCATCATCAGAGTGAGTAATCCTAATTTAAGAAATGTTAGGGATTATGATATTTACATGGTACAAACTTTTTTGCTCACAGAAAACAAGAAAACAGCTTCGTCATTACCAAAACATGGGACAATCAAACTCCTGAAGACAACGCTGAGATTTACCTCACATTTCTTTCAGCAAATTTATCAGATTTGATCATCACAATTGACGCCCCGTTTTACAATGATCCTGTTGTACCGGAAAATGTCTCCACTGAATTACCAGTAGATGGACTGTGGGATTATGAAGTTGTGGAGGTATTTTTTCTCGGGGAAAATGACGAGTATTTGGAAATAGAAGTTGCTCCTTCTGCGCACTATTTGATGCTGTATCTTGCGGGCGTGCGCAATGCAACAAACCAAACTCTACCTCTACCTTACCCAGTTTTAACTGTGCAGTATCCCAGAGAGGATCCCAATCGCTGGGCTGGTCAAATTCTTGTCCCAAAGGAATACTTTCCATGTGGGGTGTCAAAATTTAACGCATATGCTATACACAAATCGGATCCAAATAGAAATTACATGTCTCTTTTTCCTGTTCCTACTGGTGCTTATCCAGAACCAGATTTCCATAGACTGGAATATTTTGAGGCCATACAATTTCCTGAAGTTAACCCAAGATGTTTTATACCTGAGGAGGACAAAGAAAATGGAGACAATAATGGAACAAATTCAGTTTCAACTTTACTTTCTGTTGTAGTTTTATCTACGATTATGAAATTTCTATTTTAACTTATCGCTGAAGGTTTAAGGGGTGCAAAATTCAGACAAAATAACACTGATTTTAAATATCGGCAAAAATGACAATGTTTTTATACGAATGCTTTTATTTCTCATCATAGTCTCTTTTCTTTCAACTAACTAAACTACATAATATGGAAAAGTCCTTTTCAGATGTCATTACCTAACCTAAAACAGATTAAAGTTGTGAATATCAAAGACTACCATGGAGTCCAATCGCACTTTCGAGGAACTTTTTTATGTGTATAGCAAATTATTACATCACCGGGTTGTAGTTCTTGCTGATTTGTTGATGTAGACAAACATACACCACATTCCATTCCACTCTTAACAGAATCTACCTCGTCTTTGAAATGCCGTAAAGAACTAATTTTCCCATTGTAAATGACTTCCCACTCACTTTCATCTTCTGTTTGAGTAGTGTTTCTGATGACTTTAAATCGGCATGAACTTTGTAGCGTTCCAGCTGTACATTTGCTTCCGGCCACAGGGATTTTCTTTTTGGTAACTGTAGAGACATTGAATAATTGAACAACGTCTGCCCTTCCCAATTCTTCAATGATAGTCTCTGGAGGTAAAGTTTTTTCTATATCTTCCTTAATTTTTTCTACTAAGCGATAAATAACGTTACTATTTCGGTATTCTATGTTTTCCTTTTTCATTTTGGACAATAGAATCGGGGGTATTTTTATATTGAATCCATAAATAGTAGCACCGAATGCCGAAGCTAAATTCACATCTGTTTCAGTCAAATCTCCAACACCTAGAAATACGATGAAATTTTATTGAATGTGATGTGAAACTGCAAACGAATAATTTGTTAAGAATTTTTTAATTACATACCGTAATGGACCACCTGCAGTTGACAAAGATTTTTTTCTTGGTCGTAAGTGTCTAAAACATCTAAAAATGCGTCAACACTGCCATCTACGTCACCTTTCACGATAACAGGGAGTAATAGCCTTGTATCTTCTTTAATTTCCTTTTCTCGAGGAGTTCTTCTTCGCATTTTGTATCTTAAATTGAAATAATATTTTTACAGAAAACTAAAAAATAGGAGACATATGGAGCTATTTGTTTAAAAAATACTTGTTATACAACTTCAGGAGTTAACTCACCTAATACCTAGTCCGCGTTTTCGTTCTAAATGCTCTTTGTACTCCTGTAAGTGCGCGTCAGTTTTTTCTTGAATAGCTTGGAAATGGTCTTTGTCTTTAAGTTTTTTTTCTTTTTCCAGACGATATTCCACAACTTCTTTAGCTATTTTTTCAGTTGCAACTTCCTGAATTACATCACCAGTGCATGGTAAAGTGTCCGTTCTCCATCCAATAACTTGTACTGGAGTAGCTGGAGTAACTGGTTTGGAAAGAGGATCTCCGTTCTCATCAAATATTCCCCTGACTTTTCCATAACTTGTAGAAGCAACCACATAAGAAGCTTTCTTTAGCAATCCTCGCTTAACGATGAGATTAGTCAGTCTCCCTCTATGTGGATGAATCTGAGAGCTTAGCACATAGCCTTCCATTGGACCAGTAAATTCGGATTTCAGGTCCATAATTGAAGCCTATTCACCAAAGAATTCAATAGATAAAAAGCTGTAAAAAATTGCATAGCTGAAAGGCACAAATCATTTAACAAAGGCAATTATACTTGGACTAGAACTGCTTGAACGAGAGTGTCCACATTTATGTTTTTAAGGGCTGAAATTTCAACGCACTGAACATCGCCACCAAATTCTTCCAACTGAATTCCATGTTGTAGCAACATTTTTTTAGTTCTTTCTATATCAGCTTCCGGTCGATCTATCTTATTAACGGCAACAATCAGGGGAACTAAAAAAATTATGTAACATTCGTCTATTGATTCGTCAAATTGCAAACTATCAAACTATAGAACCTCCAGCCACAGTAATTTTACATATAAAAACATATTTGGGTACCATTCGCTTCTTTGACTATTTGTAATGACTCTTTCGTCTGATTCATGACTCCATCATCAGCGGCTACTACTAAAACGACCATATCAGTAACTTCCGCTCCTTTCATTCGTAAAGTTGAGAATGCAGCATGACCAGGCGTATCCAAAAAACTTATTTTTTCTCCAGAATCAAGTGTTACTAAAGAAAAAAAGTAAACTGTGTAAAAAAAACTATCCACATAAATCTACATATAGGTTAGCAGTGAATAATTTTTGAACCAGTGAATGCTCCTATGTGTTGAGTGATTCCTCCTGCCTCTCCAGCAGCAACGGCAGCATTTCGTAAAGTATCCAAAAGGGTAGTTTTTCCATGATCTACGTGACCCATGATAGTCACAATAGGAGGCCGACGTTTCAGACTTTTTGTATCAATAGGTCTCGGTTTCAAGTCCATATCTTTCTCAGCTTCTTTCTTTGGTGTTTCGAGGTTACGGATTTGGCATTTATACCCTAATTTTTTGACCACTTCAAAAATAACAGCCGGATCATCCAATTTACTTGTGTCACGGTCATACTTATCTCCTCCTTTTACATACAGGAGGCCTTCGTAAACATGATCTGAAAAAATAGGGAAATAAATCGTGCTCAAGAAACGTATTAAAATAGTAGTAACTAACAAGACGACAAGACTCACCTATATCTCGTTGCAAGACTTTCGCCAATTCTTCGACAGTGATATTCTTCCATACTGAAAAAACTCTGGGCTTCGGTTTATGTTTACTAACTTGTGAACTAAATGAACAAATTTTGTTTAGCTGGACAGTTCTCCTAATCAATGCTTGGAAGCTCATTTTGGTCACATTAGTTTAGCTCAGACACAAACTATATGTCAGCAAGCATTATGCATATCAGGGAAAGTATGAAATTATGTTTTGTTCAACAAAAACAAAACTGAAGTCGACGAAGCATAAATTGGAATTATAACTGAGTTTCATTCAATTAAAATCAACTGCGATTTTTTTACAACTTCAGTTTTCTTCGCAAACTATTCGTCCGGTTTCGCTCTCTCTCTTTACTCGATGCTTTCTCTTTTCCGTGTCGGCCTAGACGGCCTAGACTATGCAATTTTCCTATTTTTTCGTCTAAAAAAATTAAAGTGACACAAGTCCAAGATTATGATAAACATTTTATTGCATGAAAATAAAATAAAACATTTCATCGTCAAAAAGTAAAATAAACCCCTATCCATTTTCAAACCCCTAAAGGACATGGTCCATCTTGGCTGACAAGACGTTCCCATTGAACAAGATAATCTGAAATTTGAGCAAAATTGTTAATCCTATCCAAACATTAGTCATTTCATCAGGTATACTTAATATTTCTTTCTTACCTTTATTACAACGACCCATGCAAACCATATGACAGCGACTGACAGTCCATCCATTCCTCAGGCAAAATAATTCTGTCCAATCGCAATGAACTTCAAAATGGTGAAGTGTCGTAGTAAATGGTTTGTACTTTTCTCTAACAATGTAATCTCCTCCCCAAGAACTTATATTGGTACATGCCTCCCAATCCTTTGCTAAACAATTACCTCCCCATTCCTCTCTGACTTTTAGATCCTGTGGAGTTGTTGCCGGAGTTGTTGGTTTTGGTATTGGTTTCGGAGTTCCAAAACCAGGCTCTTTTATTCGAAGTTCCCGTTCTTCGTCCGAATCAGAATTGTAATCATTTTCTAAACTTGATTCGTCTTCTGCCTTAACAATTGCAGCTGGTACGATTTTTGTCGATTC
>Ga0210040_10007270_pt1 | contig 13488 bp, 11 predicted proteins | sample CryGeyCG12114_NA_FD_185462 | JGI IMG/M metagenome (GOLD analysis project Ga0210040, IMG submission 185462) | Groundwater microbial communities from aquifer - Crystal Geyser CG19_WC_8/21/14_NA (SPAdes) (version 2) | ecosystem: Environmental > Aquatic > Deep subsurface > Groundwater | place: USA... | reverse complement strand
ATGGAGTCCCGACGGTCGTTTCGTTATTAGCGCGGGCGGTGATGGAGCCGTCAAGGTATTTGCAAGAAGTTAGCAAGCGAAGCATACCCGTTCCATGGCTGTACGTATGTATGAACGAAGATTTAATCTTGCCCATCTTGTGGTAGCCGCTTTTGACCCTTGAGATATAGGCTGGAGCGGAGAGGCGGGAGCACCTATCCAAGAGATTCTGCCCAATCACAACCGAAGTTCTCGTTCACCAATTTGCCGCAGACGAAGCACAACAAAGCTGTCCCATCCTCGTTCGCAGTCCAATACTATCAACGGTCTAGTTGCAGTAGTAAGTCGTCAATTACGCAACCTCTCTGAAGATCTATTTGAGTCGCAGTCGATACGGACACGAGTAAATGTGTCCCTAAGCTAGAATTGTACATAGTCGGCTCTAAGAAGGGCATTTCGACGCATAGGTCCATCGTTGTGACCTAGGTTTCGTATGGAACTCGGAAGCACAATTGGGGTACCAGTCATCGGAAGTCATCTCCGCTATTACGAGGATGGCCAAAACGAGCCGGCCCTCTCTTCACCTCAACTTGAGAAACCGTAGAACCTGATCGTGTCCTCAACATAAACATCGCAACATGCCTGAACTCTGGGGTGGCTGCACATGCGGCCGAATCCGCTACGAACTCACACTCAACTCCGTCGACGACGCCCGAACGACGCTGTGTCACTGCCACTCCTGCAAGGTGGCGATGGGCGGGGCTTTCGGCCTGACAGCAAAGACACCCATCGACATGTTCCAGTACATGGCGGGCTGCAAGCCCAAGGTATTCGTGCAAGACAACGGCGTGCATAGGGAGTTTTGTGACAACTGTGGCGCCTTTCTGTGCGAGTATGGTGAACAGAACAAGGATAAATTCCGGTTCGTTGGTCGACGGTGTTTGCTGTGAGTAGAGCGAGGCCGTTAACGTTCCATAGCTATGTTATGACGGGCACACTGGATGAGGGTCCAGATGCGTTACCGCCAAAAGGCGAGTTCTTCACAAGTCAGAGGAATAAGTGGATGCCTCAGATTCCGGGTATGTACTACTACCCTAGGTGGCTTTTGTGCGAAAGCAGTTGATGCGGAGTACTGACTTTGCAATCAATAGACACGTTCCAAAAGAAGAAGATCCAGAATTAGGAGTGGACGCCTATACGGCCTAATTGATCATATATGAGCTTAGAACCACCCATCAGCCTTTCCGGCATCTTCACGGAAATATTGTAGCGGGTTGTAGTACCCCTTCTCTAGATCTGCCGTAGTGACCTTCCTCAACCTCTCCTTTACAACCTCTAGCGTCTCCCGCTGTACCGCATCTGACAGCACAACACGTTCGTCGCCGTACGTCGGCTGCACAGCTCGCTTCTTGTCCTTCGCCCGTCGCTCCCTCGCAGACGGCAAACCATACAGCGTATCATCTTCCTCATCTCCCTCCTCAGCTTGCCTCTCTGCGGCTTCCTTTTCGGCAGCCTCTCGCTCCGCATTCAACCGCGCATCAGCCCTGTCAGTATCAAACCTCATGGAGCAAAAGTTACATCGTACCGCCTTCTCCAGCCAATCAACCATACACCATTCGTGCCCATGTACGCGGTTACCTCCGAGACAAATGTGGACCATCGTCGGCGTGCTGAAGAGACCAACCACTTTCTCTTTGCAACATGGCTCGCCGGCGGAATTCCTGAGGTGAGACCGGAAACACGTCTCGCTGGCGGGACTTATAGCATGATAAACTCGAAATTCTGCGAACCGCTTGCAAGGGCCCAGGGGGGCGCTGGTCGGCCAGGTGGCGCAATTCAGCCCGCATCTTTTGCCTGTGTCTGGCATTATAGGGTTCTCTTAGTAGAGACGTTATGGGTTTATGTGGACAGTACTTTCGGTGAGCAGCGAACTTCTGAGGTGTGTGGATCCAGCGTCTCAAAGATGCAAAATGTGCACATTTTGATCTCCAGCGACATTGTAGCACAGCCTTCTTCGATGTGTGCCATGTTTAGCAACAAGTCCGAGAACAAAGACCTCTTTCTGAATTGTGCTGGTAGGTTATTGTGGTGTTTCTGGGCGACAAAGAGGGTGCTGATCCCTTTGTGTGCTTCGCCAGCTGTTCAGCCGCCGTCCCTCGAACCATGCCGATGATGGCTAGGAGACCAAGTTGCACCTGCCTGAAACCGATGGACTATTTGCTGGATCTTCCTGTTGCGCTCTGTGTCTATTCCATGTAAGCGTGCAATCACAACTTGAACATCTCGAACATGGTACTCCATCATTGGGAGTGAGGAAACTCAAACAAAAGAAAGCTTAGCAGCAATTTAAGACAGTGAGCAGAAGAGTCAGTGCCTTGAGTGTTGTGATCAAGAATCCAACATTGAAGACCGGATCGGCCACAAGACCAGATTCCGCGGCGCAACTCCTGCCATGTGGCCCACAAACCAAGACGACGCTGGTTATTGTGTATGCCGCACTTTGCTCCTTTCCCTCTCGCGCTTGCTTCAGACATGGTTATCCTCCTATGAATAAGACTTCCCTTCATGATTCGTAAATGTCGTTTTCAAACCTGTTCGTCTCCACGGTGTCGCGGGCATCTTGTTTCTGAGCCGTTCCAGACCACCTAGATATCCCTGCACCATAAAATTTGTAATATGAGAACACATAATGGCTCCTCAAGATACCCTTCTCTTCTTTTGAACATGGCCCTCCCAGTCTCCAGCGTCACTACCACTGATCTTTGGTGTCGTAGCCTCGCTGCCCGAGATGGATTCTATTCTTCTTGTACCGTCGTTCTGACCACCGTATGCACCCACATCCAGAAAATTGTTGTCCACGTTCTTGCTGTCGTCGACATCTCCAAACAAAGGATCGTCGTCGCCGAAATCGAAACCTGCCGCGTTCCCATTACTGCTGTAGGCGTTGTCGTTGAAATTTGAGAAGTCTTTCGAGAAATCTAAGTTGCCGTTTGCTGTGCTATCAGGGTTGTAATCTGCAAAATAGTCGGTGTTGTGGAGGAAGTCATCGATGTTCAAAGGTGGTGGCGGGACGTCCTGACCATCTCCTATTCCTGGTATACTACCTGATGGTGATAGTGGTTGAAGAAGACTTGTAAGATTCTTAACCGATTCATCCTGCGCAGCCTGCAACTGAGCGAGCTGGTCAAGGTCTTGCTTCGTCGAAGCGAGTTTGTTGTCAAATTGCATCTGCGAGTTAGTGCGGCCTGGTGAGACAAGAGCATTGCTACTGCTTGTGCCCGGCCGTGGTCCCCTCGATTGGTCATTTAACATGCGTAGCATGTTTTCCCTCTGTGCAGCACTTATTGGCGTAGTGCCCCCCGTGCTTTCGAGATCGCTAAGAACGTGCGAGAAGTCAGGTGCAGGCGTGTTGTTATTTGAGTTGCGAGCATTCGTACTGTGTATCAAGGACATCATGTCTTGATGTTGCTGACCTGAAGATGGCTGATAATTTTGTGCCGGCTGATTGACGTCAGGATCAAAGATCTCCTCGACATGTGCGGATTGTGGTGAGTGAGCCATGCGCGAGGATCTCCTAGAGCCTCGCTGACCAGGGCTTGCCGCAGTGGTGGAAGGAGACATGGTGCTCGCACGACCTTCGCTGCCGTCGGTAAGCATGAGTCTCTGTCGTTTATATGGTTGTTGTGGATGGTCAATGGCGGCGCCTTCCGGTAGATCAAAGACATAATGATCGTCAACGACGCCACTTCCTTTCTTGTCTTGATTGAGCGTATTTGCGAAAATCTTGGCGATATCTGCAGCCCCTTCATGGTTCTGTAAACTCCTATTGTACAGCGTAGCCAAGAAGGTGAGAATAGCGTTGATCGAATGTTCATGTCTGGAATGCTTGTTTTGGTAGTCGCTCGCTTGATCGACAAGCGCGTCGTGTTCCCGCTTAAGCTGTCCTAACATCTGTGTGATCTGGCTCTGTTGCCGCCGTATCATCGACAGTTCTCGCTGTACAGTTGTGAATTGTTCTTGCGATAGCGCATTGTCGCTATCGCTAGCTGGCGGAAGAGTAAGCTGTGGCCGAGGCCGCGACTGGTCAGCGCCCGATGGCTCGTCCGCGTATTCCTCGTCCTCGTCGCGTTCTTCTGATTTCCCGCGTGGTTTTGACTTGGCGCTTGCTGTCTGATTCTTTGGCTTCTGTATCAGCCATAAGAGATCAGGATAGCCTTTTCTGAAGAATGGATTCCAGTATTCAGATGGGCTCTTGGCCTTTCGTTCGCTAGCTCGCATCGAATTGTCCGAGAGACCGACTTTCTTGTGAAAGCCGTACATGTTGAGTTGGCGCACAAAAGAAGCATAGTTGTTGTGCTTAAACAGCTCTGGAATGAGCTTGTTGGCGAATTCATCCTCGTTGAGGACGACGAAGGATTTGCCATCGTCAGCCCAGCGGATGAGATCAGTGTTCTTGGGGTTCTCTAGAAAGCTACTGAATGTCAGCCATTTACTGTTGCGCATCACCGAGAAGCGAATACTGACCTGTGCAACTTCATCACAAAGGGTGGTATTTGCTTTCTTTTTGACTGTGCTTCCTTTTTCGCAACCTGCGCCTTTGCAACCAATTCATCAATATCATCACTCCACGTTGTAGGCGGCTCTTGCTGTTGCTGTTGTTGCTGCTGCTGCTGCTGAACGGGTGTCATAGCCTGATCAGCCAACCACTGATTTTCTTGTTGTTGCGGCCGAGGCACCACTTGATTCACAGGGCGACGTGCCAGCTGATTCGAAGGCTGGGCAATCGGTTGGGATGGGTAGGCCGGAGCAGGCATGTTGTACGTAGGCTGATTCGAGAAGGTGCTTGCGTTCTGGCCATTTGCGCTCCAATTGAGGAATTGATCGTCTGTGAGGTTTTGCATGCCGTTCTGATAGGGATTTTGCATTTGCTGAGTGGTCGAGGGGTATCCTACGGGTGATGCGCCAGGCGCAGCTCTCTTCCGCGACATGTTCTCGGTTGTGGACATGCCTAGGCGGAAGCAGTTGGGAAAGATACAGCAACGGAAGCACTTGTAGACACCTCTGCCTAGGTGTTCAGCGCAAGCTAGAATGACCTAGTGTTCTGACAGGACGTTGTGCAGTCGCTTCAATACCGAGGACTTGTTGAGTTCGAATCGAGACAGATTAGGGTTGATCAAGACGGTTACGTGCAGCAGACGTGGTAGGATGGACGCAGCGATTGGACGGATTTACAGAAGCAGACTATTGTTGTATTATGTGCTTGTTTTCTCTTTCATGAACAATGTGTACCGATCGAAGACTCATTCGTCTAAGCAGCCTGCCCGTCATGCTCCCAAGAAATTGTGGTGGATTTGGGTTTCCGCGACGGAAGTCATTATGACATCGCCCGATACGTCCAGAGTTGTAGCCTGACAGCCTCAGTAAGCACCGGCCACTTCTTGTCTCTCCGGAAAGTGAAGGGCTTGAAAGGAGCATTGAAAGAAGTGACAATTAACAGAGTGGAGATTTTGTCCATCTCGAACTGCAATAGAACAGGGTTCGCTTCTGAGACGTCAAGACAACTGCTGCAGATGGAAAGGGTGCATGTGTGGTAGGGGAAGGCTACGCAAGGCAACCTCGCAATTAAGCATTGATCGATGTGGCAAAGGGCCTTCCCAAGAAAGCCATTATGTGTCTAAATGGACAAGCTCAGCGCTTCATCTACCGCTACACCGGTGCGAGGCAAAGGCTAGCATCGCAGTCATAGAATGCATGACATAGATCTGCCCTCCATGTTGTCTACTTGCAGGGAACGGAGTCGATATCAGCAGCTACGGCATTCTTCAAGGACGCAGTTGATTTTGCTGGCAGTCTGACGAGGTGAGGAAGCATCAGTACTAGCTGAGGATCTACAAAACAGCTGATTGGGGTGTGAAGCCCTCTTCAAATGTGATGTCGAGCACTGCTGCTATCTCCATTTGGATTTGACTTAGGGGTAATTTTGTCGATGGTGAAGTGCTTCTCACGGTCGCACCTTCCCATCTCAGAGGACCTTGATCGCAGCCGAGCTGCATCTAACACTTTCCACCCAGACCCCTCTCCCACTCCCAGCACCGTTACCTTTCCTATAGTATGATTTCCTGCTTTGTGGAGCCTACGGACCTGGTCTTGCCTACATGATGTGAGAGTTAGGTGCAGTCTCGTGAGCACTACTAACTGCCAGCAGGAGGATGCCAGCATTGGACGCCAACGTTGCGCCCAACTCGACAAAAGGCATCGAAAGCACCATACAAAATATACGCAAGTATCTCAAACTACTCAACAGCGCTAAGCGTGGGAATGACAAGCAGGCGCTCCGTAGCTTGGACAGCAATATTCAGGCCCTGCAGCACTCTTTAGACAACCCAGGGAAGAGATTGCCCAGGAAGCACAAACGTGATTCTCGCAAGTTCTTATGCAAAGCCAACGCTGCCTTCCATAAGCATGCTGCAAGGCTGGGGCATGCACAACCCATACGCTCAGCCGATGGCAAGAAGGAAACCAAGCCAGCCAAGAAGGCTGCTCCAAAACCCACTTCCTATCCCAGAACCACAGAAACCATCGACCTCACGGGAGACACGAGCGATGACGATGCCCAAGGACCAGATTCAGACGCCGCTGTCGGTCCGTCGCCATTGTGGTTCTTTGATTCAAGCGCTGCCCCAGTGACCGTATCATGTCAGGCAGACGACCAAGTCCCAGAGCAGTCAGCGCAAGTGGCATCAACCAGCAAAGAAGATGATGCAGAAGCTCGAGGAGGCCTGCAGGCTTCAGCGGCTGGGCAAGAGCAAGCTGACACAACCACATCTGCCACACTAGTATCTAAGCTACACCAAGCTAAGATGCTCCCTTGCGAAGGCTCTTACAGCAACGTCCGGGGCAGCGCCGTGAATGAGGCAGATATGCTGGAAGACCTGCAAGCTCTCGCCAGGAAGCGAGGGTATATCAGCTTCGCTCAAGAGGCGTCTATTGATCCTATGCGGGATGCGGCTATGGATCACAGAGACCACGAGCTATGGTATGACCCTACAGTAGATTTCGATCAGGACCTACTGCCGTAACGCACTAAGGCGGGTGGCACGTTGGGAGACAGAAAGGACGTTCAGCAACGAATCTCCCGGGGCAAAAGCAAGCCAGGAGTGCTATCTCAGCCAACGTTGAACTTCAGCTCTAGTGCTCATATCGTCTGGGCAGCTGTTACATCTGAGCCCTTACTAGCCAACTACGCCTCTTAGTTTCCAAGATCCAATCTTGTATGCTTCAAATTCAGCGCACCTCAGATCTCCTCCAGAGCGCTCTTCCAGCTCGTTCGTTTAGTAGTCCCACTCTCAGCATCGCTCTCCCCCTCCACTTTGACATCCTCACCTCCCGGTCGCTCCTGCTCGTCACCCTCACCCTCCCCCCTACCACCATGACCATTCTGCACCTCCTTCGCTGCCATCATCTTCCTCAACAACGTCCCAACCGCACTCCTCCCCTTCTTCGCCCCCTCCTCATCCACCTTGCTCAGACTGAACTCACTATCGACACCGCTGTCCGTATCCCTCGCACCAGCATCTCGCCCCTCAGAGTCCGACTCAGCAGCATAAGACTTCGATCGCGACTTAGACCGTGCGGGGAGTGTTCGCCGCTCGCTGCTGGTCGGCACTTTAGCTAGCGGTGAGTCTTCATCCGTCTCATCAGCGCCGGGATCCTCTTCCTCAGAGCTCAACTCCAGCTCCTCGGACTCATCACTGTCTTTCTTGCGTGGTGTGACTCTTCGTTTCTTGGCGGAAGACGTCGGTGTTCGTGCATTCGTGCCGTTAGCGCGCTTGACGGGCGTCACGGACGGCGTTGAGACTTTCGGCTTCGACTTCGCGGTGCTGACTGATCGGGAGGGGGTCGAGGATGCACCACCGCCCCCGAATTTGCCTGATTTGAGCTCGTTGCGGAAGAATTTGACTTGTTCCTGGACGGCGCGGGCGGTGAGGGTTCCGTTGCCGGGCCAGGAATTGGAGATGGCGTCTGCGTCGATTTTGGAGAGGATGTTAGGGTGTTGGGAGAGGATCGTGAGGAGGAGCTGTGAGTGGAGGTTAGTGTTGTGGTCTCGGTGAGGAGATGGGATGGGCGAAGAGCTTACTGTGTAGCGAGCTTCTGTGTCCCAGCGGACAGGCATCGTGACTGAATGTTGGTGGTGGGTACGAATTTTAGGGGGATAGAGAGGAGAAATGTGTCGGTTGGAATGTGAGAGAGGTAGGAAAAGAGTCTTGGCTCTAGAGGTGCTCTGAAGTTGCGCTGGGATAGCTAGATATCATAAGTGACAGAAATGCAAAGTTGGGAGTGAAGAGGTGAGACCAGTTCTGCTAGCTTCTCAGGGCGCGCTATGGGCGAACATGTGAAAACCGGGTGAGTGAGAACGGTGCAGACGAGTGAAAACATGCTGATAGGTAGATGAAGAGTATGCCTCCCATACCAGCTGTGGCCATGGTTTGTGTGCCGCGTGAATCTTGCGTCCCCTTACTCATAAAATCCATGTCTAACGTCGTCATGTCTATAATCGAGCTCGTCGATTCTTCCACAGTTTCCACAAATAGTATACAATGGCCGAACCCGCCGCTGTCCTATACATCAAAAATGCGACAATGGCCACGTTCAGGCGATAGTAATATCCCTCGAGCAGACGGCCAACCGCGTCTTGAGGATTGCCTATGCCAGAGCCCTCGATACCGACTCCTTTCCCCGACATTTTGGTAGGCTCGCCTTCAGTGACTGCTGAAGCGAAAGAAGTAGCATCCATGGCGGTCTGGCTAGCACGTCTTCTCCTGTTCTTATATGGCCATGTCCCGGCACTGAGATCGTGCGCGTTGTTTTTACGCATGCCGTACGTGAAGGCCCAGACGAAGGCTCGCAAGTCAGGTGGCGTGAAGGTCGGGTAGTTCCACAGCTTGACCGCGTTGTATGGCGGCAGCATATCTAGGAAGTCAGCTAGGACACCCAGGGTCAAGCCCCACAACATGAGAGGCTGTAGATGTGCCAATCCTGTGTTTGACGCGGGAATGCCAAGTGCCCCTTCAGCCAGGCCTGAGAAGGTAGTCTCTTTTGCGGTGGGAATGAAGCCCGGGACTGAGGTAGCATAAACACTCTCGGCAGGCACGAGTTTGACGGCTGAAAGCATCATCCTCCCAACCAGCAACCTCAAAATGAATTGGAGGACTGGTCCGCCCTGCTTCGCCATACGACTGGCTGTATCGACATATATCCGGGTACGCAGACTTGGCGAAAGGAGAGCGCGTAGTGGCACCCAGTGTACAGATGCGACCTCGTCTGGCGATGGTCTCAGGGGAGGAGTCGTCTTCGTTGTGTAGATAAAAATGTAGGGACACAAAACCATTAGAGGTGCTTGCCCGAACGTGGTTGCAACTATCCTTTCAGGCAGATTTCCTGCCTCCAGACATTCCTGCACGCTCAGATCTAGACCCACCTCTTCTCTTGTTTCCCTGACTGCGGCTGCTATGTCCGACTCATCTTCGGGGTCGCGCTTCCCGCCAGGCAATGCTATGTGCCCTGACCATCTGTCCCCAGCTCTGCCCGCTCGCTTGATGAAGAGCACCTCAGGGTCACCTTCCCGCACCCAAGGTCTAGCGAAGAACTCATCAATACTCGATGCAGGAGTATGGTCGTTGTCCAGGTCTACAAGAGACTCGTTAGGAGTGGAGGCAGGCTGAAATGCTGGTCGGACTCGAATGATGACTGCAACGCTGGCGCGTTTTGGGCATCCCTCTGGAGTGGAGACATGAGGATATGGCAACGTTTGCAGATTGTTCAGAACTGATTGCAACTGCCCAAGGATGTCCCTGGATTCGGCCATCATTTCAGGTCATGGCGTGAGCAGTGCCTACCTACCTGCTGATCGCGTTCTGATGAGGCAGCCAGGACACGCGCTGTAGTGCCTTGAGCGCCTCGGCATGTCGCGGATATGAAACTCCGAGCAGGCTATGCTGCCTTGATGCCTAGCATACCCGTCTCACCTTCCTGCTCGAGATGACGATAAGCTCGGAAAGCGAGCACACGTTGCAAACATCCCACCTGATTCGTCGGTACAGACGAGCTTTCCTCGTTCGAGTGTCGAGCTTGTGCTGGCAAGTAAAAGTAAGTAGAAAGCATTTCCAGCCCTTGCCGTGGGTTCGAATCACCGAATGAAGGTTTCAGAGAGCAGTACCAGGCCGGTGTTTTTCGATCACCATATCTAGCATAGTTGGATATTGCTATAGCGGCTGAACCAATATGCGGTTCGGCAAGGTTCTTTCGACCTCGATATATCCGCCATGGAAGGACAAATATCTGGAGTACGACAAGTTGAAAAGACTGTTACGAGAAGATGAGACATCTCCGCAAGGTCGCGGTGCGGAAGACAGCAGTTGGACGGAAGAGGATGAAGAGCATTTTGTAGATGAGCTCACCAACATTCAGCTCGAGAAGGTCCACCAACATCAGCTCGACACCTTCAGTTCTTTACGAGATCGAACTGCAGCATGCGAGGCTAAGCTGCAGCCGACCGCTGATGAAGCCCAGAAGCCGAGTGAGGAAGAGCAGAAGCAGATTGCGCAGGAGACGTTGAATGAGCTGGACAGCATATCCAAGGACATTACAGAGCTCAAGAAGTTCAGTCGTGTCAACTATACCGGCTTCCTTAAGGCTGCTAAGAAACATGACCGGAAACGAGGCAAGAAATACAGAGTCAGACCTATATTGCAGGTCAGGATGTCTCAGACACCTTTTAACGCCGAGGATTATTCCCCTCTGCTCTACCGCTTGTCCACGATGTACACTTGGTCCAGACAAATATTAGAAGGCGAGGACCCCACCAAGGAATCTGGCACCAGTGTCAAACCCAAGGACACTTATACTGCTCACAAATTCTGGGTGCACCAAGACAATCTGCTTGAGGTCAAGACCTTCATTCTACGCAGATTGCCTGTCCTAGTATACAACCCGCAATCGGTCAAGGTCATAGACGCTTCACAGAAAGATCCAACCATCACCTCGATTTATTTTGATAACGACAACTTTGATCTATACCGCGGCAAGGTGGACCGAGCAGAAGAGGCAGGTTCTTTGAGATTGCGATGGACAGGTCACTTAAGTGATAAGCCTGAAATTCTGCTCGAGAAGAAAACTGTCGATGAGAAGTCTGGCAGTAGGGACCTCCGACTACCGATGAAGGAGAAGTACATCAAACCCTTCCTGGCAGGCGAGACAAAGCTGGAGAAACAAGCAAAAAAACTAGAAGAACGTCATGGTGCCGATTCTGAAGAAGCCAAGAGCTTCAAGCAGACGGTCGATGAATTCCAGGACTTCATCAAGGAGAAACGGCTCGAACCACTTCTGCGTGCAACCTACACCAGGACTGCTTTTCAGATACCGGGTGACGACCGCCTCCGGGTCTCACTGGACACAAACCTGGCACTGATCCGAGAAGACTCGCTAGACGTGGATAGACCGTGTCGAGATTCTGATAACTGGCATCGCTCCGATATTGACGACCAAAAAATGGAATACCCATACTCCGCCATCAAAAAGGGTGAAATCGCACGGTTCGAGCACGCTATTCTGGAGGTTAAGGTCAAAGACAGCAACTACAGCAACAACTGGCTAGACGACCTCATGGGCTCGCATCTCGTCAAAGAAGCCCCGAAATTCTCCAAGTTCGTCCACGGCGTTGCGGAGCTCTTCGAAGACTACGTCAACAGCTTTCCCTTCTGGCTCAGCGATCTCGAAATCGACATCCGCCGAGACCCTGAGACAGCTTTCCAAGAGGAACAAGACAAGCACAACAAGAGAGTCGAAGACGAGCTAGCAGTTGGCAGCTTCTTGCCTTCGTCCACGATGTCTCCTGCTGCAAAAGCACGGTTCGGCTCACCTGCCAATGCGAATGGCAAGATGCCAGAACGCCGAAGGTCAAAATCATACACAATGTCCACATCTGCCCCGTCAAAGGCTCGAATGGGACAGTTGGAGCCAACGGCCGAAGAACACGATTCCGACGATGACGGTATCCAGGGCGATAGCATTAAAGTTAGCGATTCCTCGAAGAAGGGTGGTATCCTTTCCATTCTCCCTGCATTTTCGAACTCCAGATATGCGCAGCGACATCGGGGTGCGGCGTACAGAGATGCGCCTCTTCCTCCCGGAGTCAAAGACCCAGGGGTCTGGATCAAAGATCAAGGTCCGTTGAAAGTCGAGGCGAAGGTGTGGCTTGCAAACCAGCGTACGTTCATCAAATGGCTGCACGTTTCTGTTCTCCTTGGCTCGTTGTCCCTGGCGCTTGGAAATGCAGCTGGGAAACACAATACTGTTGCGAGGGCATTGAGCCTTGTTTATACGCTTGTTGCAGTCTTCACGGGTGCTTGGGGCTTAGGCATTTACCTCTGGCGATCTCGTCTGATTACGCAGAGGAGTGGTAGAGACTTTGATAACATGTTTGGACCATTTGTGGTCAGTATTGCGCTCTGTGTGGCATTGATTTTGAATTTCGTGTTCAAGTATCAAGCTGCACAGCGGAAGACGGAGGGACAAGGACTTTTTGGGCTAGGTATTGGTGAAAACATGACTAGGTTCAAGGTACAAGAATTGTGACCGTTATGGGTTACACGTCTGGATCGCAGCAGACCAATTATCAGTATATAGTATATAACAACCTCACTGATGCCCCTGCAAGAATGAACCAACGACGTTTCGAGTGTCATACTTGATAGACCTTTGCTTTTAACATCTCATGTCCTCAAATCAATAGAGTAGACTCCTATCTCAGGCTAATTTCAGCCGAAAGGCCGAACCGGCGGGTGTTGGTCATTCAAAAATGTAACACGCTCACGTTGAGGAGAGCCCATGACCGTGACTGCATCGTGGCTTGCCTCGCGTTTCCCAACAAATTCCTACCTCTCGTCCGAATGCAATGCAATGCAGCTAATCAAGTGCTTTTCCTGCCTTACCCTCATGCAATCTGAATGGAATCGAACAACGGGACGTCCACACCCACTTGACTACTACGTACTGATACTCTTATCCTTCATCCACGTCTTCCCGTTCGCCTCCTCCTCAATCGGGAACGCCTCCCGCGCGTAATCCTCCATCCGCCGGAACCCGGGCCACAGCCTCCGCGCCTCACTCGTCAACTTCTTCGGCCGCAGCGTACTCGTGCTCGCGCTGCGGGGCCCCGTGCCCTGCGCCTGTCCCTGTCCGTCTCTGCTGCGGTCACCACTTACGCGGGGCCGTTCGCCGTTTCTGGTCCCGCTGTCGCGCCGGGTTTCGGAGTCCGAGGGGTACTCGAAGTCTGGGCCGGGGAAGTAGGGCGCGTTGTAGCGGCCGAAGAGCGTTTCGATGCCCGCGAGCTGTTCGCGGTAGTTGGGGGGGATGGGGACTTTGATTTCGATGTGCAGGTCGTGGGTGTAGTGGCAGGGTCTGTTTAGGGCGCGTTCGAAGGCTGCGCAGACTTCTTTTGGGGTTAGGTTT
>Ga0210040_10007269_pt1 | contig 13489 bp, 10 predicted proteins | sample CryGeyCG12114_NA_FD_185462 | JGI IMG/M metagenome (GOLD analysis project Ga0210040, IMG submission 185462) | Groundwater microbial communities from aquifer - Crystal Geyser CG19_WC_8/21/14_NA (SPAdes) (version 2) | ecosystem: Environmental > Aquatic > Deep subsurface > Groundwater | place: USA... | reverse complement strand
ACAGGTGGTCCCGCAGGTCCATGATCACCATCTTCGGCGACAGGGGCTTGCCGGTGTTCCAGGCCGGGCACTGGCTCTGGCACCGCCCGCACTCGGTGCAGGTGGTGAAGTCCAGCATCCCCTTCCACGTGAAGTCCTCGATCTTGCCGCGGCCGAAGACGTCGTCCTCGCCGGGGTCCTCGAAGTCGATCGGTTTGCCGTTGCTGGCCATCGGCTGCAGCGGCCCGAGGGCGACGGCCCCGTCGGCCTCGCGCTTGAAGTAGATGTTGAAGAAGGCGCTGAACCGGTGCCACGCGACGCCCATGTTGAGCACCCGGGAGATGGTGATCAGCCAGGCCAGGCTCACCACGATCTTGACGAAGGCGACGACGGACAGCAGGTCGGGGTTGCCCGGCACGAGGTGCGAGAGCGCCCCGGACACCGGGTGCGACCAGGCCGGGGCGTCGGTCAGGTCGGCGGCGACCTTGATCGCCCGGATCAGCAGGATGCAGATGCCGATGACCAGGACGACGGCCTCGACGAAGTAGCCCCGGCCCTCGTTCGACCCGGCGAACCGGCTGCCGCGGCCCTGCCGGCGCGGGTGGTCCTGCTGGCGCCGGATGATCAGGTAGACGATGCCCAGGACCGTGCCGGTGCCGATCAGGTCGACGAAGAGGTTCCACAGGCTCCACTCGCCGATGAGCGGCAGGTGCCAGGCGGGGTTCCAGACCTCGCCGAACGCCTCGACCAGGGTGAGGAACAGCCCGTAGAAGCCGAGGAAGACGAACCAGTGGGCGGCGCCGATGGCCGACCACTTGAGCATCCGGGTGTGCCCGAGCGACTCCACGGCCAGCGTCTTCAGCCGCGGGCCGACCGGCCCGGAGCGGCCGGAGTCGGGCTGGCCGGTGCGGAAGATCGCCAGCATGGCGCGGACCGCCTTGGTGGCGTAGACCACCGACACGATCAGCAGGAGCACGGCCAGCGTGCCGAGGACGATCTGCAACGGGCCCATGGGCTCCCTCTCGTGCGTGCGCGCGGGCGTCTTCGCCCACCCGGCAGGGACGATATCCGGGCGCCCTCAGGCTACTTGCCGGTAACCGGGCCGGAGCTCCGCATCGGTGGTGCTTGGTGATCGCACAGTCACCGGCACGGGCGGTGAGCCCGATGGGTGACCCGCCGGGCGGTTCGCGGGCCCGCTGCCCATGGTCTGCCCGCCGCCCTCGGCGCAGTGATCGGCGCCACGACCTCGTGGCGCCGTCCGCCCGGTGCGCGGGGGTGGGCGCCGATCGCGGCGTCCGGCGCGGCGCCGCGGCTGCACTCCGCAGCCGCGGCGACGGGGGGAGCGCTGGGTGAGATCGCACACCTGGTTCCGGGCAGGCGCGACGGTGGTGGTCGGCGGGTTGCTGGCCCTCGGCGTGGCGGCACCCGCCTGGGCAGCGCCGGGCGACGCCACGGCCACGGCCCTGCAGATCGGGCTGTCCGCCTCCGGCGATGACCCGGAGGGCGTGATCGCCGACGCCCTCGTCGCCGTCGCCGACTGGTCCGGCGGCGGCGCGGGCTGACCGGTGACCCGAGGTGCGGCGCGGGGCGGGGGCAGCAGCAGGACCGCCGCCCCCGCCCTCCGCCGTCCCGTCCGGAGGTCGGGTCGGACCGGTTCGACGGGCCCGGGAACACCAGCGTGCAGGGTGCCGTTATGGTGGGCAGGAAAGTTGAGCGGACCCGGCGCAAGGCCCTCGGTGGTCCCCCGGCCCTCGACTCCCCAGACCGGAAACACCCCACCACTGTGCAAGGAGAGGCCTTCCATGGCACGAGCAGTCGGAATCGACCTCGGCACCACGAACTCGGTCGTCGCGGTCCTCGAAGGTGGCGAGCCCACCGTCATCGCCAACTCCGAGGGTGCGCGCACCACCCCGTCGGTCGTCGCCTTCGCCAAGAACGGCGAGGTCCTGGTCGGGCAGTCGGCCAAGAACCAGGCCGTCACCAACGTCGACCGCACGATCCGCAGCGTCAAGCGCGAGATCGGCACCACGTGGAAGACCGGCGACATCGACGGCAAGCAGTACACCCCGCAGGAGATCAGCGCGCGGGTGCTGCAGAAGCTGAAGCGGGACGCCGAGACCTACCTGGGCGAGCCGGTCACCGAGGCGGTCATCACCGTGCCGGCGTACTTCGAGGACGCCCAGCGCCAGGCCACCAAGGAGGCCGGGGAGATCGCCGGCCTGAAGGTGCTGCGCATCGTCAACGAGCCCACCGCGGCCGCGCTCGCCTACGGCCTGGACAAGGGCGAGACCGAGCAGACGATCCTGGTCTTCGACCTCGGTGGTGGCACGTTCGACGTGTCGCTGCTGGAGATCGGTGACGGCGTCATCGAGGTCAAGTCCACCGCCGGTGACAACAAGCTGGGCGGCGACGACTGGGACGAGCGGGTCGTCAAGCACCTGGTGCAGACCTTCAACGCCACCAGCGGCATCGACCTGGCCAAGGACAAGCTGGCCATGCAGCGGCTCCGCGAGGCCGCCGAGAAGGCCAAGATCGAGCTGTCCGGCGCGCAGTCGACCAACGTCAACCTGCCCTACATCACCGCCGGGGCCGACGGCCCGATGCACCTGGACGTCACGATCACCCGCGCGGAGTTCCAGCGGCTGACCCAGGACCTGCTCGACCGCACCAAGGCCCCGTTCAACCAGGCCATCCGGGACGCCGGGGTGAAGGTCGGCGACATCGACCACGTCGTCCTGGTCGGTGGCTCGACCCGCATGCCGGCCGTGTCCGACCTGGTCCGCGAGCTGACCGGCGGCAAGGAGCCCAACAAGGGCGTCAACCCCGACGAGGTCGTCGCCGTGGGCGCCGCGCTGCAGGCCGGTGTCCTCCGCGGCGAGGTCAAGGACGTCCTGCTCCTCGACGTGACCCCGCTGTCCCTGGGCATCGAGACCAAGGGCGGCATCATGACCAAGCTCATCGAGCGCAACACCACGATCCCGACGAAGCGCTCGGAGATCTTCACCACGGCCGACGACAACCAGCCCTCGGTGCAGATCCAGGTGTTCCAGGGCGAGCGCGAGATGGCGTCCTACAACAAGAAGCTCGGCATGTTCGAGCTGACCGGTCTGCCCCCCGCACCCCGCGGCGTCCCGCAGATCGAGGTCGCCTTCGACATCGACGCCAACGGCATCGTGCACGTGTCCGCCAAGGACCTGGGCACGGGCAAGGAGCAGTCGATGACGATCACCGGCGGTTCGGCCCTGCCCAAGGACGACATCGCCCGGATGATGGCCGACGCCGAGTCGCACGCCGAGGAGGACAAGAAGCGCCGCGACGAGGCGGAGACCCGCAACCTCGCCGAGTCGCTGCAGTACCAGACGGAGAAGTTCCTGGCCGAGAACGGCGACAAGATCCCGGCCGAGAAGAAGGAGGAGCTCGGTGAGGCGCTGACCGAGCTGCGCTCCTCCCTCGGCGGCTCGGACATCGCCGCGATCAAGACGGCGCAGGAGAAGGTCGCCCGCGTCTCCCAGGAGGTCGGTGGGGCGCTCTACGCCCAGGCGCAGGCCGACGGCGCCGCGGGTGCCGGCGAGGGCGGCTTCGACACCGGCGGGACCGGTGCCCCGACCGGCAGCACCGCGGCCGGGGACGACGACGTCGTCGACGCCGAGATCGTGGACGACGAGTCCGACAAGAAGTGATCTCCGCAGCCACCGGCCCGGGGAACCGGGCCGGTGGCCCTGGGGGGAGACGATGAACGAGCAGCCGCCGCGGGACGAGCCGGCCGGCGCCTCGCCGGAGCAGGGAGAACACATGAGCGACCACTTCAGTGACATGCCGGCGGACGTCGAGGTGCCGCCGGTGGACGACGCGGCCGACGGCGGGTCCGACGCGGACCGCCAGCTGGCCGAGCGCACCGAGGACCTCCAGCGGGTCACCGCCGAGTACGCCAACTACCGGCGCCGGGTGGAGCGGGACCGGGTGCTGGTCGTCGACCAGGCGGCCGAGCGGTTCGCCGGGCAGCTGTTCCCGATCGTCGACGACATCGAGCGGGCCCGCGACCACGGCGACCTCACCGGTGCCTTCAAGGTCGTGGCCGACCGGGTGCTGGGGCTGCTGGACGGCCTGGGCGTGACCACCTTCGGTACCGCCGGCGACCCGTTCGACCCCGCGCTGCACGAGGCCGTGCTGCACGACACCTCACCGGACGTCACCGGGCCCACCGCCAGCACGGTGCTCCGGCCGGGCTTCCGGCGCGGCGAGCGGGTGCTCCGGACGGCGATGGTCGGGGTCACCGACCCGGAGGCGCCGGCGGCTCCCGCCGAGGTCGTCGAGACCGTCGACGCCGGCCCGGACGACCAGCCGGGCGCCGACCCGGCCGCCGGCTGACCGCAACCACCCGGCCGGTCCGCCCTCCGTACCCCGGAGGGCGGACCGGCCCGTCCGCAGCCGAGCAGAGAGGAGGCGCCCGATGAGCAGCACCCGGGACTTCATCGAGAAGGACTACTACGCAGCCCTGGGCGTCGCCAAGGAGGCCGACGCCGCGGCCATCAAGAAGGCCTACCGGCAGCTGGCCCGTGAGCTGCACCCGGACAAGAACCCGGGGAACACCCAAGCGGAGACCCGCTTCAAGGAGGTCTCCGAGGCCTACGACGTGCTGTCGGACGCCAAGCGGCGGGCGGAGTACGACGAGGCCCGCCGGCTGTTCGGCTCCGGCGGCTTCCGGCCCGGTACCGGCGCACCCGGCGGCTTCTCCGGCGGGTTCCCCGGCGCTGCGCCCGGTGGCCAGGCCTTCGACCTCGGCGACATCTTCGCCGGCGCCGGTGCGCCCGGCTCCGGTGGTCGCGCGGGCGGCCTGGGCGACATCTTCGGCGGCCTGTTCAACGGCGGCGCCGCCCCCGGTGCCGGTACCCGCAGCCGTCAGCAGGCGGCGTCCGGCCCCGCGCGCGGCCAGGACGTCGAGACCGAGGCGACCCTCGCGTTCGACGAAGCCGTGCTGGGGGTGACGGTGCCGCTGCGCATGCAGAGCCCCGGCACCTGCGCCACCTGCGCCGGCAGCGGCGCCCGCCCCGGCACCGCCCCGCACACCTGCCCGGTGTGCAGCGGTGCCGGCGTGACCAGCCGCAGCCAGGGTGCCTTCGCCTTCTCCGAGCCGTGCAAGGAGTGCCGCGGCACCGGCTCGGTGGTCGACGACCCGTGCCCGGAGTGCCGCGGCACCGGCGTCACCAACCAGACCCGCACCATCACCGTCCGCATCCCGGCCGGGGTCAAGGACGGGCAGCGGATCCGGCTCGCCGGCAAGGGCGCACCCGGCCGGCGCGGTGGCCCGGCCGGCGACCTGTTCGTGGTCGTGCACGTCAGCGCCTCCGAGCTGTTCGGCCGCAGCGGCGGCGACCTGACCCTGACCGTGCCGGTCTCCTTCGCCGAGGCCGCGCTGGGGACGACGCTGACCGTGCCCACGCTGGACGGGTCGGTCTCCCTCAAGGTCCCGGCCGGCACGACCAGCGGGCGCACCTTCCGGGTCCGCGGCCGCGGCGTGCAGGGCAGGAGCACCGCCGGCGACCTGCTGCTCACCGTGGAGGTCGCCGTCCCGGCCCGGCTCACCCCGGGCGCCCGGGAGGCGATCGAGAAGCTCGCCGCCGAGCTGCCCGACGACCCGCGGCCGGAGATCACCGAGGTGCTCCGCAAGGGGGCGTCCCGGTGACCGGCCCGGGCCGCGGCTTCGCCGAGGACGCGCCGGTCTTCGTCATCTCCGTGGCCGCCGAGCTCGCCGGCATGCACGCCCAGACGCTGCGCCAGTACGACCGGCTGGGGCTGGTCAGCCCCGGCCGGACCGCCGGCGGCGGGCGCCGGTACAGCCCGCGGGACGTCGCGCTGCTCCGGGAGGTGCAGCGGTTGAGCCAGGAGGACGGCGTCAACCTGGCCGGCATCAAGCGGATCATCGAGCTGGAGTCGCGGGTGGAGGCGCTGCAGAGCCGCGTCGCGGAGCTGCTGGAGGAGCTGGACCTGTCCGAGGCCCGGCGGATCGCCGCCGAGTCGGCCGTCTCGGCCGCCTACCGCCGCGACCTGGTGCCGCGCACCTCGAGCTCAGCGCTGGTGGTGTGGCGGCCGAGCGGGTCGGCATGACGGGGAACGCGGAGCCCGCACCGGTCGTCTTGAACGGTGTGACCGTCGACAGCGCACTGCGCACCCCGGGAAACAGCCCCTCGGCAGACAGCCCTCCGGTGGACCGCGACCTCGAGGCGGGCCTCGCCCCGCACGGTCAGGCCGCCTACGTCGCGCTGGAGCGGGAGATCGCCCTCCTGCTGCGCCGCGGCCGGGCCATCCAGGGCCGGCTGGCCGGGCAGCTGCACGCCGACCTGGACGGCGCGGCCTACGGCCTGCTGGTGCTGCTGGACGACGCCGGCCCGCTGCGGGCCAGTGACGTCGTCGCCCGCCTCGGGCTGGACAAGAGCACCGTCAGCCGCCAGGTGGGTTCGCTGGTCGACCTCGGGCTCGTCGACCGGGTCGCGGACCCCGACGACGGCCGCGCCCAGGTGCTGTCCACCTCCACGGAGGGCCACCGCCGGCTCAGCCGGCTGCGGGACGCCCGCCGTGAGCGCTGGGAGGCCGACCTGGCGGACTGGGAGACGGGCGACGTCGCCACCCTGGCCGCGCTGCTGGGCCGGTTGAACCGGCTGGGCGAGGCCCGCGAGGCCCGCGAGGCCGGCTGAACCCCGCACGCACGACGGCCCGCCCCAAAAGTTCCTGGGGTGGGCCGTCGTGCGTGCGGGATCCTTTGTCAGCCGGGAACCATCCAGCCGAGGACGCTGGTGGACTGCAGCACCACGATCACGCACATGAACAGCAGCAGGCACAGGCTCCAGCCGGCGACCTTCCGGAAGAGCTCGCCCTCCTTGCCGGCCATGCCCACCGCTGCGGCCGCGATCGCCAGGTTCTGCGGGCTGACCATCTTGCCCAGCACGCCGCCGGAGGTGTTCGCCGCCGCCAGCAGCACCGGGTCCAGCCCTGCGCCGGCCGCGGTCTGCACCTGCAGCGCGCCGAACAGCGCGTTCGCCGAGGTGTCCGAGCCGGTGACCGCCACCCCGATCCAGCCGAGCACGGGGGAGAGGAAGGCGAAGAACGCGCCGGTGCCGGCCAGGAACGCGCCGAGGCTGGCGGTCTGACCCGACAGGTTCATCACGTACGCCAGCGCGAGCACCGCCATCACCGTGACGATGGCCCACTTCAGCTCGGCGTAGGTGCGGCCCATCGCGGCCAGCGCCCGCCCGGGGGAGATCCTCAGCACCAGGGCGGTGAGGATGCCGGAGATGATCAGCAGGGTGCCCGCGGCGGGGAACCAGTTGAAGTTGAACGTGGTCGTCGAGATCGGGTCGGTGGCTCCGGGCGCGAAGACGTGCAGGCCCGGCCAGGCGAACTTGTAGGTCCACGGCGCGGTCGAGAGCGCCGTCTTCACCGCGGTGATGTTCGTGATCGAGAAGATCACCACGATGATCAGGTAGGGCGCGTAGGCCTTGAACACGTCGGCGCGGGAGTCGTGCACCGGCCCGTCGCCGCGCCCGCCGGCCAGCGGGGAGTGCTCGTCGTGCGCCCGCTGCGAGCCGGGCCGGTCGCCCAGCTCGGTGCCGGCGGTCGCACCGGCACCGGCCGCGGCGCCGCCGGTCGCGCCGACGGCGGCGCCGGCACCGACCCGCGCGGTGAGGGCGTCGGTCCGCGCGGGCTTGGTCACCCGGGTGACGGCCACGACGGCGCCGGCCGCGACCAGCGCGGCCACGATGTCGGTCAGCGGCACGGAGATGTAGTTGGAGGCCACGAACTGGGCGATCGCGAAGGCGATGCCGGCGGTGAGCGCGGGCACCCACGTCTCCCGGAGGCCGCGCTTGCCGTCGGCCACGAAGACCAGGATCAGCGGGACGATGACCGCCAGGATCGGCGTCTGCCGGCCGACCATGGCGCCGAGGGTCTCCAGCGTCAGCCGGCTGTCGTCGTTGGCGCCGGAGGAGACCGAGGCCAGCGTGACGATCGGTGAGGCCAGCGCGCCGTAGGCCACCGGTGCGGTGTTGGCGATCAACGCCAGCGAGGCCGACTTCAGCGGGGTGAAGCCCAGCGTCATCAGCATGACCACCGTGATCGCGACCGGCGTGCCGAAGCCGGCCAGCGCCTCGAGCAGCGCGCCGAAGCAGAACGCGATGATGATCGCCTGCACCCGGGTGTCCGGGCTGACCTTCTCGAACGACCGGCGCAGCACGTCGAAGTGCCCGGTCAGCACGGTCAGGTTGTAGACCCAGATCGCGTTGATCACGATCCACAGGATCGGGAAGAAGCCGAACGCCGCGCCCTCGCCGGCGCTGAGCAGCGCCTGGCCCACCGGCATGGAGAACAGCAGGACGGCGACCAGCAGCGCGACCAGCAGTGCACTGAGCCCGGCGATCCAGGCCTTCACCCGCAGCGCGCCCAGCAGGACGAACAGCGTCAGCAGGGGGAGGACAGCACAGAGGGCAGAGAGCCCGAGCGACCCGCCGACGGGGTCCAGTACCTGTTCGAACACGTTCTCACCTCGTTGTGAGCAGGGGGTGGTGCTTGGCAGAGGGTGCTGGACAGCGCGGTCGGTGCGCAACCGCCCGCGACCTCATCGAGACCTGGCTCAGTCGTGCTGCGGGCCGAGCGTGCTCACCGGCAGACCGCGGATCGATGCGTCCAGCACCTCGATCGTGTGCGCCAGGCCGATCCGGGTGCCCTGCCGCTCCAGCGAGGAGGACACCTGCATCAGGCAGCCCGGGTTCGCCGTCACCAGCAGCCGGGCGCCGGTGGCGGCGATGTTGGCGGCCTTGCGGTCGCCCAGCTCGCGGGCCGGCTCGGGGTTGAGCACGTTCCAGATGCCGGCCGAGCCGCAGCAGATCTCCGCCTCCGCGATCTCCTTGAGCTGCAGCCCGGGGACCTCGCGCAGCAGCGCGCGTGGCTGCTGGCGGATGCCCTGGGCGTGCCCCAGGTGGCAGGCATCGTGGTAGGCGATGGTGACGTCGAGCGGGTGCCGGGGCGCGACGCTGCCCAGCTCGGCGAGGAGCTCGGAGACGTCCCGCACCGAGGCGGCGAAGGCTGTCGCCCGCTCGGCGTAGGCCGGGTCGTCGGCGAGGATCTCGGCGTACTCCTTCATGCTCGACCCGCAGCCGGCCGCGTTGACCACGACCGTGTCGACGCCGGCCGCCTCGAAGGCGTCGATGGTGGCCCGGGCGAAGGATTCGGCTTCCTCCTGCCGGCCGTTGTGCACCGACAGCGCCCCGCAGCAGCCCTGCCTGCGCGGGATGATCACATCGCACCCCTCGGCGGCCAGCACCCGCGCGGTGGCGGCGTTGACACCGGGGAAGAACTCGCCCTGCACGCAGCCGGTCAGCATGCCCACCACGGCGCGCCGGGGACCGGTGGCCGGTACCCGCTCGGGCAGCTTCTCCCGCTTCTCCAGGACCGGCGCCAGCCCCTCCATGGCGGCCAGCTTGGGCGCCAGCCGGTCCAGCAGCCCGCTCCTGCGGACCACCTTCGGCAGACCGCTGGCCTGGTAGGCGCGCAGCGGCCCGCGCAGCGCGCGCAGCCGCTTCTTGTACGGGAACAGCGCGAAGATCGCCGTCCGCATCGCCCGGTCGCCGGGGCTGCGGGTGTGGTGCCGCTCGACCTGCACCCGGGTGGCCTCGATGAGCTTGTCGTACTGCACGCCCGACGGGCAGGCGGTCACGCAGGCCATGCAGCCCAGGCAGGCGTCGAAGTGCTGCACCATCGTGTCGGTCAGCGGCGCTCCCTCCAGCCCTGCCTTCATCAGGTCGATGCGGCCGCGCGGGGAGTCCATCTCCTCCCCCCACAGCGTGTAGGTGGGGCAGGTCGGCAGGCAGAACCCGCAGTGCACGCAGTCGCTGATCAGCTCCGCCGAGGGCGGGTGCTCGTCGTCGAACGCCGGCCGCACGGTGGGCGTGCCGATCGGCACCGGTCCGGACGCCCGGACCCCGGCCGTCTGCGGGTCGTCGGCCGGTCCGTCGGCCTGCACGCGGGTGGTCCCGGTCATCAGATGCCTCCCACGAAGCGACCGGGCGCCAGGCGGCGCTCCGGGTCGAACTGGCCCTTCACCCGCCGCATCAGGTCGATCGCCGGCACCGGGCCCCACGTGTCCACGGCCGCCTTGACCTGCGGCGGCCCGTCCAGGACGACCAGCGACCCACCGTGCTCGGTGCACACGGCGCGGGTGCGGGCCACGACGCCGGCGACGGCCTCGACCGGGGTGTCTGCGGGCAGCGCCGCGTAGAGCACCCCGACCCCGCCGGAGCCGCGCACGGTCAGCGGCACCCCGGCCTCGTCGGCCGCCCGGCGGAGCGCGTCCAGCACCGGGGCGAGCCCGGACAGCGCGCAGGTCAGCTTCAGCCCGGTCGCCTGCTCCGCGCCGTCCCGCCAGGGCAGCACGCCCCAGCCGGCCGGCGCCTCCTCGGCCGCCTCGGCGCCGGTGCCGAGCAGCTGCCGGGCGGCCGCCACCCGGGCCTGCACGCCGGCGGCCGTGCCGGCCAGCTGGACGCCGAGGGTGCCGGCACCGTCGGGGCGCCAGTCGACCTCGACCGCGGCCGGCACCACCTGGGCGTGCACCACCTGCTGCACCAGCCGGGCGGCGTCGGTGGCCGTGCCGAACGGCACGGTGACGTAGGCCCGGGCCGGTGGCACCGGGTGCAGCCGGAAGACGGCCTCGGTGATCACCGCCAGGGTGCCGAACGACCCGATCACCAGCTTGCCCAGGTCGTAGCCGGCGACGTTCTTGACCACCCGGCCACCGGCCTTGGCCAGCACCCCGTCGGCGCGCACCACCGTGGCGCCGATCAGCAGGTCGCGGGCGGTGCCGAAGCCCACCCGGATCGGCCCGCTGCTGTTGGTGGCGAGCACCCCGCCGATGGTGGAGCCGGGCACGGGCTCGTCCAGGGCAAGCCGCTGCCCGGCCGAGGCGGCCGTCGACTGGACGTCGGACAGCAGCGCGCCGGCCTGGGTCTCCACGATCAGGTCGCCGGCGGAGTGGTCGATGACGGCGGACATCCGGGACAGGTCCACGACGAGGTCGACCCGCTCCGGCGGCCGGCCCCAGGACAGCTTGGTGCCCCGGCCGCGGGGGACCACGGTGAGCCCGGCGGAGGCGGCGGCCCGCAGCACCTCGGCGGTCTCCGCGGTCGATCCGGGGCGGGCGACGAGGGCGGGGGAGACCCCGTCGACGGCGTCGTCCGGGCCGGCGTCGGTGACCTCGGCGCAGGCCGAGGCGAGGGCGGTGCGGGCGGCGTCCAGGCTGGTCGTGGTCATCAGAACGCGTCCGCCAGACCGGCCTGGACCAGCGGGTGCGCGTGCTTGCGCTTGCCGGGCACCTCGCCGCACAGCCGCGGGGTGGGGAAGATCTTCCCCGGGTTGGAGATGTTGTCCGGGTCGAACGCGCAGCGCACCAGCTGCATCGTGTCCAGGTCGTCGTCGGTGAACATCTTCGGCATGTAGGCGGCCTTGTCCACGCCCACCCCGTGCTCGCCGGTGATCGCCCCGCCGTGGCTGATGCACAGGTCCAGGATCGCCCCGCTGACCTTCTCCGCGGCCTCGCCGGCGCCGGGCTCGGCGTCGTCGAAGAGCACCAGCGGGTGCAGGTTGCCGTCGCCGGCGTGGAAGACGTTGGCCACCCGGACGCCGGAGGACGCCGACAGCTCGGCGATCGCCCGCAGCACCTCCGGCAGCGCCGTCCGCGGGATGACGCCGTCCTGCACGATGTAGTCGGGGCTGATCCGCCCCACCGCGGCGAACGCGGACTTCCGGCCCCGCCAGATGAGTGCCCGCTCGGTGGCGTCGATGGCCAGCCGCAGCTCGAAGGCGCCGTGTGCGTTGCACAGCCGCTCGACCTCGGCGTACTCGTGCGCCACCTCAGCGGCCGGGCCGTCGAGCTCGATCACCAGCACCGCCCCGGCGCCGTCGGGGTAGCCGCAGTGCACCGCGGCCTCCGCGGCCTCGATGGCCAGGGCGTCCATCATCTCGATCGCCGCCGGCAGCACGCCGCTGCCGATGATCGCCGAGGTGGCCGCGCCGGCGTCGTCCGTCGTGGCGAAGCCGACCAGCAGGGTGCGGACCTCCTCCGGCAGCCGGACCAGCCGGACCGTGGCGGTGGTGGCGATGCCGAGGGTGCCCTCGGAGCCGACGACGGTGCCCAGCAGGTCGTAGCCGGGGGCGTCGGGGGCGAGGCCGCCGAGCTGCACGACGTCGCCCTGCGGGGTGACCAGCTCGGTGCCCAGCACGTGGTTGCTGGTGAAGCCGTACTTCAGGCAGTGCGCGCCGCCGGAGTTCTCCGCCAGGTTGCCGCCGATCGAGCAGATCTGCTGGCTGCTGGGGTCGGGGGCGTAGTAGTAGCCCTCCGGCGTCGCGGCCCGGGTGACGTCGAGGTTGATCACGCCGGGCTCGACCACGGCGCGCTGGTCGGCGCGGCGGACCTCGCGGATGGTGCGCATCCGGGAGGTGACCAGCAGGACGCCGTCCGCGCGGGGGAGGGCGCCGCCGGACAGGCCGGTGCCCGAGCCCCGGGCCACGAAGGGCACGCCGTGCTCGGCGCAGGCCCGCACGACCGCGGCGAGCTGCTCGGTGGTCTCCGGCAGCACCACCAGGGCGGGGGTGACCCGGTAGTGGGCCAGGCCGTCGCACTCGTAGGTGCGCAGCTGGGTGGGGTCGGCGATGACGCCGGTGACCGGCAGGACCGCGCGGGCCACCCGACCCACGGCCGCGATGCCGGCACTGTTGTCCCCGGCCTCCCCGGTCGCGGAGGTGGCCTCGGGCGGGGTGTCGCCGAGGACGGGGCCCGCCGTCGTCGCAGTGCCGTGCGTGCCGCTCATGGAGGTTCCGCCTTCGTCGCCGGACCTGCAGGGGTGGTGCCTCCCCGAGGGGCCAAAATCGCGATTTTGGCCCCTCGGGGGAGTGCGTCAGGGCATGCGCTCGTACGCCGGGACGGTCAGGAAGTCGTTGTAGGTGTCGCCCAGGGCCATCTCGGTGAACAGCGCCCGCGCATCGTCCCACCGGCCGCCGGCGAACGCATCCCCCTTGGCGTCGGCGATGGCGGCCATCTCCTCCTCGATCACGCGCTGCACGAGCTCGGTGGTGACCTGGTTGCCGTCGCTGAGCGTCACGCCGTTGTGCAGCCACTGCCACACCTGGCTGCGGCTGATCTCGGCGGTGGCGGCATCCTCCATCAGGCCGTTGATGCCGGCCGCGCCGGAGCCGCGCAGCCACGACTCGACGTACTGGATGCCGACGCTGACGTTGGCCCGCAGCCCGGCCTCGGTGGCCTCACCGGGGGTGGCCTTGACGTCGAGCAGGTCCGCGGCGGTGACCGAGACGTCCTCGCGCAGCTTGTCCAGCTGGTTGGGTCGCTCGCCGAGCACCTTGTCGAAGGCGTCCATCGCGGTCTGCACCATGCCGGGGTGGGCGACCCAGGAGCCGTCGAAGCCGTCGTTGGCCTCGCGGGTCTTGTCCTCGGTGATCTTGTTGTAGGCGA
>Ga0210040_10007268_pt1 | contig 13490 bp, 16 predicted proteins | sample CryGeyCG12114_NA_FD_185462 | JGI IMG/M metagenome (GOLD analysis project Ga0210040, IMG submission 185462) | Groundwater microbial communities from aquifer - Crystal Geyser CG19_WC_8/21/14_NA (SPAdes) (version 2) | ecosystem: Environmental > Aquatic > Deep subsurface > Groundwater | place: USA... | reverse complement strand
TAGTTAGAACTAAATAGAAAGGAGCTACCGCCGTTAGATGGACTCCACAAGTAAAATAAGAAATTGTATTCAAGTCAACTGCCACTTAACTCACAGATTGATTGAAGCAGAGCACAACTTGAGGCTCAGCATGAGACTGTCAATGAATTCCTATAAATGGAAATAAGCAGCAGGAGCTGTACCGTTAGTTAGGGAATTATCCCAACCATAAGCATGGACTAGGAACTAAATATAAATCCGTTCTCCCCATATAGGTTAGGTAACTGTGACAAAGCTAAAACAGAATCAAGGATTCAGGAAACAGTAAACCAAATGAATGAAAATATGGATGATTTGTACCCAGTTCATTGTACTAAGGGTGCATTGCACAAGCATAATATGCATTTTTTCGTTCATTAGTGCATAATATATTTGCATCAGTGTAGTAATCAATGTCTGCTCAGAATCCTCAGAACGAGACAATAATTGGATTTTTTACCGATTGTAGCCCAAATACTATTCTATATACCTTGGATTGTATAGTATAGCTTGCCTTACATGAAAGTAATGTTTACATGGGAACTCCGTATTTTTTGCCGAAAAGAAATAATCAAATATTTACTTTGCTTGCTTTTTTGACTAAAGAGCCTCATACAAATAAATGGCTAACATAATTCTAAATTACAGGATTCAAATAATTATTTTGAATTTATTTTACTAATTTGCTGGCACAATCTAACCTGAAAATTCAAACTGGCTACTACAAGAAAATCCGCTACTACTGACTTGGGTGAAGTAATAAAATCTCCTTTAGACACGAATGACTACAAAGCCATAAGACTTGAGAATGGGATTACAGCCTTGCTCATTTCCACATGCACACATCCCTTGGATTTGGATGATAAGAAGCTTAACAAGACCACTTGTGCATTCAATAAACTTCAACAGTTCAATCAAGAATACATAGAAATGTCAAACTTGGGCTGCAAAGGCACAATGGGACGAAAAAGTGGCTCCCAGGATAGGAAAAAGAATACTAATAGTAAAAAGAAAAAAAATCCCAAATGCAAAACTAAAGCGGATGAAAATTTCATCTCTGTTGCTTTAGTAGTAGGAGCAGGAATGTATCAAGATCCCCCAGAGATCCCAGGTGTGTGAATTTAGGTATGCAACTAAAATATGTCCACAATTGTGTAGCGTAAAAAGCAGACAAAATTTTGATGATTTTTAAGATTCAAATGACTGTGTATATTTCACAGGTTTGGCTCATTTTTGTGAGCACTCTGTTTTTCTAGCCAGTAAAAAATATCCCCAGATAGACATGTTCCAAAAGTACGTGCAAGAAGCCGGTGGGGAAACAAATGCACGAACAGATGCAATGTTCACATCCTTTTTTTTCCTGGTGCCGAGCGAGGATGTGAAAACAACTTTAGACATTTTTGTAGAGATGATTGTGAATCCGAAACTTGAAGAGGATATCATACAACCGGAAATCAAATCTGTCCATTCTGAGTTCTCGATCAAACGACTAGATGAGAACTTTCGTTGTTTAGCTTTGATTCTCTCTTTTGCTAAAAGTGACCATCCCGTGGGAAACTTTGGAATGGGGACCAAAAACACCTTAAATGTCCCAAACATTTCTGAAAAACTGATTTATTGGAAAAATCAATACTATCATGCTCAAAACATGACAGTAGTTATTCAAGGTTCAATACCTATTCCAAAGCTAGAGGTATTGACAAACGAATATTTTTCTCGAGTTCCCAAAAATATTGATGGGAAAATTCCAAGGCTCAGTCTTCTCGTAGAAAATGATTTGAATCCATTTGACCCCATTAAATGGCACAAATTGTATAAATTGTCACCAGCTTTGGATCAAAAGTGGTTAAAAATGATTTGGACATTGCCTTCCACAGCTTGGAAAAGTTTTCCCACCAAGCCCATAGAGTATCTACACGCCATTTTCAACAACAAAATGGAGGGATCCCTGGATTACTATTTGAGACGAAAAAGTTGGATAATTAGTATTTGTTCAGATTGTCCAACTGGAAACTTTTTTCTCAACGATTTTTGTACAGTTTTTATTCTAACATTTGAACTCACTGATGCTGGATTCGACAACTACACCGAAGTGATTCAAAGTGCATTCTCGTATATCAAAATGTTGCGTGAAAAAGGACCCTGTTTGCGAATATTTAAAGAATTGCAGCAAATGAAAGCCGACATATTTCATTACAGAAGTGATTCGAATATTACCGACCCTCTTCAATACTTTGACACTCCACACGATGCGAATTTGAATTGTGTTCGAGAATTCGCAGAAATGCTTCAATACCGACAACCTCCAAATCGCATTCTACTCGATAAATTTCTCATCACACATTTTGATAAACAATTAATTCAAGAAAGCTTGGATTGTTTAACTCCTTCAAGTATGTGTTTACTGCTGGCTAGTCCAGATTTTGAAAATGAGAGCAATCAGAAGGAACGATGGTTGAAAACTAAATATCATGCGGTGGATATTTCTGCAACTTTTGTACTTCAGTTGGAAAATATCGAAATTTCTTCTTCATTTTATTTGCCACCACCGAATCCATTTGTCCAGGACAACATTTGCCACCCAATCGATGTGAAAATCAATATGACACATGAAGATGGTCATGTTTTTATGGATAATGGCAAAGTCGCTCTCACGTATTTGGGCACAGATTGTGAAAATGGAGTTCTTCCCACGGCCAGATACACAGCTGATTTCCATTCCCCTATCATATTTAACGAGACGGAACAGAAAATGAACCCAATTATCACCTTATGGACTCGACTTTTGACTCATTACTTGGATATTAAGTTGGCCACTGCTTTGAATGCGTTAATTACATACGACATTTACTTTGGGGAAGGGTGCATTGTTTTGGAATTGAGAGGACCTTCTCATCGACTCCCTTTGTTATTTCGTGTGATTGTTTCCACATTTGCCCACTTGGAAGAAGAGCTGGAGGTTTGTGTTTTCAATAACATGGCTGCTAGTCTCAAATCCGAGTATTATAATCAGAGTTTTCAAGGGGAAAATTTGTCGGAAGATATTAAATTGTATGTTCTGAATCTTCATCATCATACTCTGGAGCAGTGTAGACAAATTATTTTAAGTGAGTGAATGCATGCAAATAATGTGCTATGCTAAATTCTTATGTTGGTTCACTTAACCGAATGAACTTTGCTTGTATTTTTAGAATTGACGTTTGACAATTTTGTGGACTTTTTAAAAAGCGCCAAATTATGCATGGGCTTTCGGGGCCAAATCACAGGTTGTATTTCTCAGCCACAACTGAAGTGTGTGATCCAAAGTATCGAAACAATAACATTTGACGAATGTTTTTTTGAAAGCCGAAACCAATCCTTGTTTCAAAGAGCCATACAGTTACCACTGGGGGAGAAGTGTGTTGCAATAAAATCTCGACGAAAAGAAGATTACACTATAGTTGTGAAAAATCACTACCAGTTGGGAATTCTGAATGGGAAGGAAGAAAGCATTTTCCACATCATTACTTCCTCCATGGAGGATTTCATTTTCGAGCATTTGCGGTACTACCATAAACTTTTGATTTGTTTGCATCCATTTTTTCACCAATTCTTTATTCATCATGTTCCTCTTTGTACACACAAAGAACAAAGGAACAGCTTGGCTACGTAGTGGATTTGTATACCGAAAATTACTGTAACGTATCAGGAATTACTGTTTGCATTGTGAGTGAAGCTGATGAGAATACAGCCGACTATATAAACGAGAGGATTGATGCCTTTTTCCTTTGGTTTTACGAAATGGTTACTCATTCTAATCCTTTGTACAAGAACCATATTGGAAGCCGAATCCAGCCAAAGGAACGGATTACGAAAATACAGATTCAAAAGCAGTTTAAAAATTACTTGCTTCCCGGTGGAAATCAGTATAGGAAAGTTTCTATCCAAGTCATTGGAACTCGAGAGAATCCAAAAAGTCGACCAAATATCGGCAACTCGTCTAAAGGGACAAGTGGGTCAGATCCTAATATTCGAATGGGAACTAAAAGGAAGTTTATCAAATATCCCACACCCAGAATGACCGGTGGATACGAACTGTATCAATGGCATGAAGGAGTTGATTCGACGAGCAATACAAATGACAATGGTGACAATGATAGTACTGACAACAATAATAATAATAACAATAGCTACTATATTTCTGATATCAGTAAGTTTAAATCGCAATCTGCATGTTTTGAAAATCTCGAGCATATTGATGACAATGACAATGAAATGCATTAAGCGAAATAAAAAAATTACAATCAAATCCAAAGAACGTAAAATTAAATAAAATCTTCAGCTCATTGTATTCGCTTAGCAACCCAAGTTTTGTGTAGTCAAGTTAAGTAAATCAGTATACAATCGGATTCGGATTATCCGGAATGAATTTCGATCTTATGTACTGACTTTCTTAAGAATTACGGGATGGCTGCTGCAAACTACTTTACAGGCTGAGATCCAGCAGGTTGGCTGATTCATAATACTTTTAACATAATGATAACTTTTTTTACTATAAAGTATTTGGAACAAGTCAAACACGCTTCATGGATTTCGAAAAATGATACGTCTAATGAAAGCACTTGAGGAGATGATTCCGATAAACAACTCTTTATTGAGGCAAAAAAACTTTCAAAGACAGTAATTAACGGTCAAACATGCAATTTTAAATAACTAAGGCTCAAACAGTCATGTACAATTGTTTTCAAAAGAACAAAGTCACTCAAACGGATCGTGGGGGTAGGCTGACCAGACTTTTGCTTCACACAACGCCTCATTTAGAGGAAAATGAATCGGGAGCACAGTTACCTTTGCATATTTGGGATTCTTCCGTCAAGAGCTTTCATTTGACAATTGACATATCGTTCATGAAAATCCATTGTGTGGGATTATTTCCTATACTGACATTCAATCGACTATTCCCAAATCCCAAATAGACTTTGCTTGTGTACTCCAAAACGAAAGAAAACTATCCAATGCATTCTCAAACATAGGGCAAAGTTATAATGCCGGGTCTAGAGAGGGCGCCACAAGCCCACCGCAGCAAACAGCCTGCTTCACCATCGCCTCAGTCCCAGAACAAAGGATTCCCCAAACAAATAAATTCAACTGCTCGTAACATCACATACCGAACTGCGTCGACCCAATGTCGCTCCAATTCTCAAATTCACTCAACTTACGCGGCCGAAGTCGAAAAGTATAAAAGCAATAGTACTAGCACTACTTCTATAAACTCGCAGCAACAATTACATCCGATAACACAGAATTCCTCCGCAGTCCAGGAGTCTGCTCAGAATATTTCTACAGAAAAAAGACCTGAAAAGGCAACAAATATTGCAAATAATTCAGCGATACCTGAAAAGTTGCCAGTGCATCGGTGTACATCATATTCTTCAACTGATATTAATGAAACTGTTATTCCCTCAAGTCCCAAGAAATCAGCTTTAGCATCATTCGCGGAAACGTATATTTATCCACCACTGACATTCTCGTTTGCAATTTTACTCTACGCATTTCTTTACGATGTGATCTTGTTCATTTGGGCTGGAAACAGTTCGATTCCGTATTTGGAAGTCTTTGGATATTCACTGTTGGCTTATTACTGCTTTGTGGTCGTACTTTTCATTGGAAGCTGTTTTGTTGAAATTAAACCGCTACCACAAGTCTCAAAATTCCATGCTACTGATGAAGTTTTGGGGAAAATATTTCATAGTGAGCATAATGAAGATGAAACACCGGCAGGGATAGAAGAGAACAATGCCCGAGTCAAACGTAATGATTGTTGCTGCCATCTATACGATCATTTGAAGAGGAATGAACTCCATTTAGAAAGAGCAAAACGGTTAGATCCAACGTATATTACGCCAAGTGATCGGAAATTTGAGGAAGCATTTCCTAATCGAGCAAAGATTTTGGCACCGAGAGAAAAAGGCCACCCGAAAAATCAACCCGTCGATCCAACCATTTTTAACTACAGTCGATATGGAAAAAATGGTCGTCTCATGCCACACAAGCAATCCCTAAAAATGCAAGTGTTGAAAGACCAACTTCAAAAAGTGGAATTAACTCCTCGGGAAAAAGAGAGCTTGCGTCGCGTTTTAGACAAAATGGGGAAAACTACAGTGAGTCAACCTAAACCACTGACATTTGGAGAACATTATTATTATCGAGCACAAGCTATGAAAAAATACGAAAACCAAGATGAAAGCAAACCAGGAGTAAAGTTGTTGCACCAAGGGAATGTTGTAGAATACTCTAATGACAACTTGTTGCAACCTAGAGTGCAGCAGGTTGATCAAAAGGTTAGACTAAGGTCGCTGGACCAAGATGAAAATCATGCAAAAGCGACTCTATTTGAGCGAAAAATTGATAAAGTGAGAGATCAGGCGCAGATTACTGTGGACAGAAGTAGCTCTGCAAATTTGAATAGTCGGTCTAGCTCGAGCGTATTTCGATACTGTACTGTGGACAATCCATGTGAGTCTTGCCTGATGAAACGAAAAAAGACTTTGACTGATAAACCTAGCCCTGTGACTGTGGTGTATTCAGATTCGTTTTATGAAAAGTATCAGGATATCTACGATACGGAAAAGGTAGATTGTTCTCATCTGAATTCATGGAATCCGGATATTAAAGATTGTTGTGGCCGGGACCGTATAATGCCTCCGAAAGAGAAACAAGCTGAATTGTTTGGAGATCGATTTAAGAAATGTCATAATCGGAACCATTTGTCTCTAGTTTTGGACTGACGGAAAAATTGATGCAAAAGACAAAAAGTCCGTATGCATGACAAATTTTATTGACGATAGCCTTATTATGAATGTTGTAACAATAAGTAAACTCAATACAAGAATCTAACCAAAACAGAATCCTGAAAAAATACAAAGTAAGAAACAAAAAGGTAGTACAATATTGGCATTGATTATTGGCAATTTTAAAAGCTGGGAGTGAGATTGTCCGTTGTGCATACAGATTCATACAATAACTGACCATGGCTTATAGGTTTCTTTAGAGGGCATCTTGAACTGTGTAAAATAAAAAAAGTAAAGATAATCTTAGCTATTTAATCAGACAAAAACTTCGACGTTTCTGAATAGAAATAATGTACCTTCTTCGTAATATCGTCTTCACAAGCTATTCTGATCCGTTCGGCTGTAGCAGGGGAGTCCAAACGGAACGAATGTGTGATTCCTCGTTCTTTCCTGCATTCCTTAATAGCATCTTTGATTGCAAAAAACACGGAGCCTGCTAAAAACAACGGCGGCTCTCCTACAGCCTAAAATTTTGAAACAATGCATGATAATATAGTAAAAATTTTGAAGCGCTAAGCATGATTACATTTATTTTGCATTTCATTTCATGCTAACCTTAGAAGAGAATACCGCCCTGGGATTTGGAGCACCCCTCAGTAAAGATACGTTAAATGTTTGTGGGACATCGCCAAATCCAGGAAGTTTATACATGCCAGGGCCTCTGGTGAGTAAAAATCCTTCCGGCGTGTAATGATGTTGCTCTAAAGTGAATAATCCATATCCTTGCATATACGCTCCTTCAATTTGGCCAATATCGATGGCGGGATTCAAACTTTCTCCAACATCCATTACAATATCCACTTTCCGGACCTATATTATTTACAATTTTAAAGATTATTGATCAATTCCTGCATGGGTTTTCTAAATATAGAAAAAATTAAGTACTATAGTACTTAATTTTGTCAGCTTACTTCATGGTCGCCAGTTAAACAATCAATTTCAACTTCTGCACATGCAGCTCCGTAACAAAAGTAGTTGAAACAGGATCCTTTATTTGTGGTCTTGTCAAAGTGAATATCTGGAGTCCTATATTAACCAGCGATTCATGAGAAACCAATCAAATATTCTACTTTATATGCATGCAGTATATTATGGATGAACTTAAAAACATACCTGTAAAAACCAGTAGCTGACAAGCCAACTCGGTCAAAATAGGCAGACATTACCCAGTCCTCCCATTTGCCTTTAGGATTTGCTTTTACAAATGGCTCAAGCCGATCCAATATTTTTTCGCAGGCATTCTACAGTAAAAAAAATGCTCGTTGAAGTGTAAGCACATTGCATATTACCAAATTAGTCATTATGACTTATCGTTATAAATTATAAATTCACCACAACTGCTCCACCATTCAGATCTGAACTTGCACTTGCAGCTGTTGCACTAGTATTTGGCACTTTATCCGTACTGCATTCTGATGTGTGAATTTTTGTATCCGGGATTTTCAACATACGACTAACAACTTGAATCATTTTAGTATGCAACCCTTGACCCATTTCCACACCTCCGTGACTGAGTAAAACAGATCCATCCCTGTAAACGTGCAAAAGCGCTCCAGCCTGGTTCAAAAACATGGCAGTAAAGGCAATATTGAATTTGTTAGGAATGATCGCCAGTCCTCGTTTTTTCCAACGATTTTCCTTGTTAAAAGTGTCCACTTCTTTTCTCTTTTCATAATAGTTTGATTTCTCCTTGCATTCTGTCCAACAACGCTCAAGAGTGCAATTTGTCAACGGCTGGTCATAATGAGTGAGATCCCCTTCTTTGTACATATTCAGCTCCCGCAACTACGGGGAATACAAAAACAATCTAAATACTTCCGAGACTGAAAATTGGTGGAAAAACTTGGACAGAGTAATTTTTACCTTGATTGGATCCATGTTCAAACTATCAGCAATATGATTAATAATATTCTCCCCAAATAAACCCGCTTGTGGACCTCCAAATCCTCGGAATGCAGTATTCGACGGTAAATTGGTTTTGCAAACCAAGCCATTGAATTCCACATTTTCAATTTTGTAGGCATTATCTGCCTGGAATAGTGCTCGCTCTAGCACACTAGCAGATAAATCAAGAGTGTTCCCACCATTCGAGTACATGTCTAATTTCATAGCTAAAATTTTTCCATTCTTTTTCACTCCAGCTTTATACTTGCAGTAGAAAGGATGTCTGGTTCCAGTAATAACCATATCTTCATCTCTGTCCAACATGCAACGCACTGGTTTTCCAAGTCTGCAAAAAAACACACAAATTAACAATTTCCACCAAAAATACATCACATAAAAAAACGTGGTACTTACTTGTTAGCGGCTATGGCACAAGGGATAGCAACTACACCCGATTTAGATTCTTTACCCCCAAATCCACCGCCCAATCTTTTAGTACGAACTACAATATGATTGTGTGGGACATCCAAACTTTCTGCAACCCAGTGCTGAATATCTGCATGATTTTGAGTGGACGAGAAAACTTCCATTTCCCCATTCTCATTCTTGGGGACAGCAAGTGCAGCTTGAGTTTCCAAATAAAAATGTTCTTGACCCCCGACATGCATTTCCCCTTCAATAATTTGGTCTGCCTGCTTGAATCCTTTTTCAATATCTCCACATTTGAAAGTATTTTTCTCCCCGTAGAATGATTTCTGTTTGATTGCATCTTCGATAGTAATTATCACTGGAGAAATATCTTCGTATTGAATTTTCACCAGTTTTGCGGCACGTTGTGCTGTCACTTGATCTTTTGCTACTATTGCTCCTACGATTTGGCCAATGCAAGTCACTTTTCCGTCGGCAAACACTTGTTCATCTCGTGGCAATGTCACTGCATACGAATTTTGTTTTTTGGTCAAATCCTAAGTTTTTCACACAAAAAAACTCTATTTATTATTAAATAAAGAAACCGACATGGACAAAAGTTGCTGTACTTTGCAGAATAAAAAAGTAACCTATGTTATTCGGGCACCCTTAAAAACTCATCAATTTGAAAAAATTGAATTATTAAATCATTAAAATGCTGTGGCAGGCAACAGCAATTCAAATATCATTTTTTCCATTTTCAAAAAAATTGTGATTGAAAAAAGTTTGCCTACATTTTGCTAATGAAGAAACAACCAATTCCAGATAAATTAGCGAAAGAAATTATACTATCTTTTTGCAACGTCCAGCACTCAACTTAGCAAATTATTAAAACTGCGAAAAAAAGTTGCGACAGAATTTTCGGTACAAACTAAACTACTATTATGATGCTAGCTATTGTAGCTATTGACTATTGAAGTATGTAATACCTATGTAGCATTGAAAGTCAACGGGCGCAAATAAAAGAAACGCCAATTTGAAAAAATCAATGGCTGCCGAAATTGACGCCATATTTTTACCTTGGAGCAAAAAAATGCCATAACGCCCTCTTGCTTCAACGCAACAGAAGTATCGATAGATAAAATTTTCGCATGTGGTTTGATACTTAGAACCAAAGCTAAATACAGTTCGTCTTCGAACTTTGGCATATCATCAATGTACACTGCTTCACCAGTAGCTTGCTTCAATGCCGATTTGTGAACAACTGGGCGTCCAACTACATCATAGTCGGGTTGATCTTTTGGGACAATTTGGGATAATTGAAAACTTTGTGGTGGATCTCGGTGGTACACCTTGGTGGCACTTATATAAGACTCTGGTAGTGGTTGCACAGTTGCCACTTTTTTGCTCAACTTGTCCACAACAATCAGGTAGAATTTGAAGAAAAAGCTGTAATTTGGGCAAAGAAAAAAATACTAATTTTTACTAACTAACTGTAACTAATGAAATTTTAAACTTAGTTAGTTAGTTATAGTTAGTACCTGAGAGTTAAAGACCGTCTAAATTGTTCCATTCCTCCAGGTGCTCCAGGTTGTAATGGCAAATCGTCGATCAAAGTATTATTAGCAGTTTGAATTATGTCCTCATTCCAAGATAAACCTTTTAATTTAGCTGCTGTTTTTACGGCCATGACAGAAGTAGGAGCCATTCCACCAAACGCCAATCGGATGTCTTGTAGTTTGTTTGTATTGGGTTCAAATTTGGCATACATGCCAGCGTTAACTATTGCAATATCGTCATCCCGGCGTTTGGCTTGTTTGAATCCCCAGAAATATTCGTCCTGTCAAGAAAATATTGATGAAGTGCTAAATGTTATGAATATGTGTTGATAGTCGATATTGCATTTATTACAATTAGTAGTAATGTTTTGTGATACCTCATCAGTATAAGGAATGAATATGGATGCCAAGACTTCATCAGGTTTGAGAATATTTCGTCTATAACCGGTAAAGAATTTTTCGTCCATTTTGACAAACCGAGATTCTCCTGATTTCAAATCCAATTAAAAAAACAGTTAGTAGCGCAATGTATGCTGTTTTACAAATTCCATTCCAGATTGAATTCAATTTTTTTGAATACATCTTTTGATGCTTTTCAATTTACCTTTTTTTCTCAACTCCAATTCGCAATTTGCAGCCATAAACAAAGGATTCAAATCTGAGATTGGACTGCCGGTGATAATATTGCCGCCGACAGCAGCCACATTCCTAATTTGCTTCCCAGCAAACCATCTGAGCATTTCAGTCACGGCAGAAAAAATTCGTGTTTTGTATTCCGGCTGATTGCGAATCTCTCCATGAAACACATCATCAATTTCAGAAAGTGTTACAGATGCACCAAATCGAATTCCTGTGTCTTCGTAGCTTATTTCATTGAGCTCAGGAATATGCGTGGGTTGAATAATGACTGGGTACAGTTGATTCTTAAATTTCACTTCAACTCCTAAACGATGCAGAATTTTCATTCATGACTTATTCTTCGTATTCATAAAATGATACTTGAGGTCTTTTCGATCTCATTTTGTAAACTACCGATTTCTGTATTGCCAACAACCATTTTTGCTTGCGGATACATTGCTTTCAGTTCCAAAAGCTGTTCCAAAGTTGTGGGCCGGAACCAGGATACTCTCTCGTTTTTAAACTCCAGAAATTGCTCATCGTACTGAGAACTCAGCTACAAACAATATTGGGTCATATAGTTCAGAAAAGTAACTAGCAAAATTAGAAAGAAAAATAAAAACCTGCAACTCTGGAGGAAATATTGGCTCTTCATTTGGATTCAAAGGTTTGAACTCGGAAGGGGTAAATAATTCTCCCTTCTCTCCAGGTTTCACATCATCCACTATCCCATTGCCATTAGCCAGTTTGCAACAATTCTCTTTTGCCCCACAACAACCTTCTTTTGTGAATGTCTTGTATCCTTCCAAAATTGGTCGATAGCCAGTGCAACGACATAGATTGCCTTGAAAAGCTGTCTCCACATCTTCCATGGATGGCAATGGTTTGTTCCGAATCAATGTGTACATAGACATGACAATCCCTGGTGTACAAAAGCCGCATTGGGAACCATGACTTTTGGCTATCCGCTCCTAAATATGGAAACATGTTATGTTTTGGAACTTGTTCTTTCTGGTTTTTTGACCATCCTTTTTTAATTTTGTCCTTAAGTATACGTTTTTGTAAGTTGTAGTTTACATAACTAGTACTAGTACTACTATTTCTGTTAACAGACTAAACCCTTTTTGTTTGTTTGTTTTTTGTTAGACCAACTTCACAATGAACGATTGGCTTGAAATTACAGTAATTCTCCGTTTTCTGCCATTCTCCTGCCATCCCAACCCTGTCTCAATCCCGGAACATTAACTAATGTTGTTATATTACGTAAAATAGCGGTTTGGTTATATAAGTAGTTAAACTATTCAGTTCATTAGCATTTTCATAGCAGTCCTTGAAAGGTTGCCTGAACCTTTTAGATTACGTAAACATCACATAGTGTAAGAAAATACAGATTAATGCGATAACGATGATATTAACTGGTAAAGCGTGCATATTCCTGCTAGAAAAAAAATTGTCTGGAATGAAAAAGCAAACCAACCTGAACTGGATGCAATCCTTTGGAAACGCTCCCAATACCTTCCACAGTGATTACAGCTGCTCCATGTACTGCACAAACAGGTGTAAGGCAAGCATTCACGGCTAGATTCCTGTATGTATTAATTGACATGCTAATGATAAAATTTTTAATCATTTTATGAAGCACAAAGAGATACATACAAGATTTTATTTTTCTTCCTATCGAATCTGGAAACCATCACAGTGCATGCTCCACACCCGCCTTCGGAGCAACCGAGTTTGGTCCCACATAGCTTCACTGTTAAAATTATATTATAAATTTTTTATTGGGTTCAACAGTATGTTAGCTGGGTTGGTTAACATTTGTGGACAAAAAAGAATATGAATTACATTTATTCCGAAGATAAGCTAGTAAAGTAACTTCAGGATTCACGTGGTCATCTACAACCTATGGAAAATATTAATTTATTTAGATCAGCTATTTTTCAGCATCAATGACGGGAAGATTGTTATTAATGTGATTCGACATTTCTTAGTTAGTTAGTTTAAAATTAATCGGAGCAATATTTTCTATATTTTTTTGCAAAATACAAACATTTACTTCAATTAGTGCGCTGTTTGTATGCAAGTGCAACTACATTGAATGAAATGACTAAGTTTCCCATTGAGATCTCAACTTAAGCCCAGTCAGTTAAAACGGATGTAACCATTTAGAATA
>Ga0210040_10007267_pt1 | contig 13490 bp, 18 predicted proteins | sample CryGeyCG12114_NA_FD_185462 | JGI IMG/M metagenome (GOLD analysis project Ga0210040, IMG submission 185462) | Groundwater microbial communities from aquifer - Crystal Geyser CG19_WC_8/21/14_NA (SPAdes) (version 2) | ecosystem: Environmental > Aquatic > Deep subsurface > Groundwater | place: USA... | reverse complement strand
ATTAGGTGGCAACTGTGCGGGCTGTTCCTGGTGGCGGGATGACGACGACCGAGTCCGCTTCGATGACGAGGCTGACCTTGCTTTCAACCTCGTAGAGCAGGCGACTACCGTCTGCCATACCGCTCGACGTGCTCAGGTAGAAGATCCCGCTCGCCCAGTCACCGCTCGTAGTTGAGTCACTCTCGTCACCTGTGCTGGAGTCGGGCCAGCGTGAGACCGACAAGCCGGCGTGGCCGAATTGGCACGTCCAAGTCTGCTGCTCGGCGTCGAGCAGCTGAACCGTTACCTGGCTGTCGGCGTCAACTACAACTCCGGCTACAGAGCATCGGTCGAGGTAGTCCTGGACCTCGTCCTCGCTGGCGCCGTCGGGGAGCGGAGGGAAGATGTCCCAGGCGAGCACGATCTCGACGGGTGTCTGCCGCCTCGGACGTCGCCAACCGAACCACATCGCAACAGTTTGCGGCCCGCAACACCATCGTGCTTGCCGTTCTTGTCGGCAACGGCCGACGTGCGAGCACGCAGACCCACCGTCGTGCGAGACGCGCGGGTTCGCCGTTGAAGCGCGGCAGTGCTTCCGCGGCGGCTCAGCCCCTCGGGAGTCGCGCGCCGCGGCACTCAAAGGTCGCCGAGTGCGTCCCGGCCTGCCGCGCCCAGCGTCGTAGTGGTGCGAGGGAAGTCAGAGATTTGATCTCCGTCGATTGTCGGTCGTACGGGGCACTGATTGTGAGTACGTCACGCCATGGCTTGCCCAGCAAGGTGTAGGTCTCCAGAGTGAAGGTCGATTGCAGGAGGTCGGCGAGGATGTCGACGGTCTCCGCTTCCCAGCCGTCCTGCGGCTCGGGTCGGGGCGAGTAGGCCTCGTCGTGACCCATGACGCCGTAGAAGTTGACCCAGCCGTCGTTGAGAACGAACTCGATCTCCATCCACGGCTCGCAGTCGTGCCGAAGCTTCACCCAGGTCTCCCCTTGCTGACGTTCGACGACTTGGTCGGCGGGGTTGAGCCGGTCAGGCTGCAGCTCGTCGAGCAGATCGGTGACCCCCTGGATCACCCGCTGTTGGGCGTCCGAGGTCCCACTGAGGTCAAGGTGTGCGAACCAGGCAGTCACAACGACATCGTGAGGCACGGCACGGCGCGGCGCGGCGCGGCGCGGCAACATCGTTCCCTACCGCGTCGCCCGATCAGCGACCCCCTTACGGTGCGCACGTCGGAGGGGTCTGCAGACTTGAACCGGCGCGTGGCGCATGGAGTTCATGGGCGGCGGGTCAAGGAGTGGTGCAACGTCTCGGCTGCCGGGCGCGTGTTCAGGGTGGACCTACCTAGGAGTCGACGACCGTGGCACGTGAAGGCAGCTCGGCTGTGGTGCCCTTGGGGCGGCGCGGATCGCCGCTCGACGATGCGTCCTTCGACAGTTGGGCCCTGGACGTGGGCCCGGACCTGTTGCGGTTCGCGCGAATCACGACAGGGAACGACGACCCAGACGACTTGGTCCAGGAGGCCCTGGTGGCGGTCTTTACCCGCTGGTCCAGGCTTGGTACCGACGGGGCCGCGGCCTACGCGCGGCGGGTGATCGTCAACGGCCGGGTGTCGCGATGGCGCCGATGGCGACGACACGTGGTCTCAGGCGAACCGACCGCCGACGTTGGCGTTCCTGCTGGGCAAGCCCGGGTCGAGGAGGTGCTCACCGCGCGGCAGCTGCTGGGGACCCTGCCGACGCGCCAGCGGGCCGCGGTCTTCCTGCGCTTCTACGACCAGCTGAGCTACCGCGACATCGCCGAGATCCTCGGCTGCCGCGAGGCCACCGCCCGCTCCCACGTCCACCGCGCACTCCACCAGCTGAAGACCCACCTCGACGAAGGCGAACCCCGATGAGGGACGACGAAAGTCTCGGCCAGCTCTACCGAGCAGCGATCACCACCGTGCCCGACTCAGGAGCTGTGGACCCCGCCCGAGCTCGAGCCACGACCCGCAAGCACCAGACACAGCGACACGGTGCCGCCGCAGGGCTCCTGGCCGCTGCGCTGCTGGCCGGGCTGCTCGTCGTAGCGCCACCGTGGCTTGGCAGCAGCCGGTACCTGACCGCTGCACCGCAACCCGACCCGACCGTTGCGGCCGAACCAGCAATGAACATCGACCCATCCGCAGTGCCACCCGGTGCGCTGATCACCCTGCACTTCCCGACCGGGCTCCGACGCGGCCTCTACTTCTCCCTCGAGTCGCGCCAGGCCACCGATTGGAGACTCGACTACTACCTGGTGACCACCACCGACGGGAACCCTGCACGGCGGCCGTGGTACCGCGCCGACGACCCGGACATGGTGTTCTTCGACGTCGGGATCAGCGGCCCGGGCGGCGAGAAGGTGCTCATCCCCGACGTCGCCACACCTGGGGACTACCAGCTGTGTATCGCTGGCTCCAAGCAGACCGCGTGCTCCGCGCTTACAATCACCTGACCGGCAAGCGGTAGGTCCGCAAGCCGACCGTCGTGCGGAGCACGCACAAGCCGACCGTCCTGTGGAGCAAGGTCGACGTCGTCGAGACCGCACCGCTGGCTACTGCCTCGCCCGCCCACGCGGTTCTTAGAGGTAGGCCTCCCGAGTGCCCATCGACCTCATACTTGTTGGCATGCCGGCTGACAGACCGTCCTCGGGCGAGAACTCTGAGTCGAGCAAACCAAGGCAAGCCTCCGCGCACCCCGACTTCGCCGCCCACTTCACCTCTGTCATCTACGACCCCGACGACAGTGCAAACGACGAGACCGCGCCGTTTGGCGGCGACGAAGGAGCAGACGTCTACGCCGGGTGGACCGAGCGCGTCGACGAGCTCGAGCGGCTCACTCTCCGCGGGATGCTTGAGCTCGACGACGACCCAAGCGGCGCGAAATCAGGTCCCGCCGACCTCGACGAGACCACCATCGCCGCTGGCTTCGTCCACCTCAGAACAACAGGATGGATCGACCGGGAGGGAGCCTCTTGGCTCCGGGCGGCACTCGTACGGACCGACCGCGACAACCCAGACGCCGAGTTCGCCACCATGCTGCAGGACCTCGCGACCTACTCGAACAGCCCCCCACGAGCTCGGAGACCGCCGGCCAAGAGAGGTTGGATCCGTATCCAGGTAGGGGCAGGAGACGGCCCGCTCACCCGCTGGTGCCGCCAGACCGAGAAGGCGATGGATGTAGACGACGCATGGAGCGCCTGGTGGTCGACCACACCGTTCAGCAAGCTCGACTTCTATCCCTACCTCTGGGACGTAGACGCGCGCGTCTCGCTTGAAGAGGAGGGCGAAGTCCTCGTCGTGCTCGCCTCGGCACCGGCACTTGGACGCATCACGCGAGAACACCTTGGTGGCGTCGTGACGAGCGAGTCTCCGCCGCTTCCTTCTCTGATGACTCTGCCGAAGATCCCCGACCTGCTTATCAGCCTGTTGCTATCCGCCCTGCACAGCGCCGCGAGTCGGAAGCAGCTTCAGACACCTCCAGATCACCTCCCCTCGTACGCCGACTGACCTGCTCAGCGGAACGGGGTTTGGACAACGCAGGCCGACCGTCGTGCGGAGCACGCACCAGCCGACCGTCGTGCGGAGCACGCACCAGCCGACCGTCGTGCGGAGCACGCGAGCCGACCGTCACGGGCGGCTCGAGGGGCTCAGTCAGCAAGCAGTGTCAGGTGCCAAGCGTCCTGTCCAAGTCGGCCCTCAGCCCCGCTGGCCACGAGCTGATGAATTCGGGGGTCTCTCCAGGGAAGGCACCGACGTTCTCGACAAATGAGGCCTGGACCGCGTTCCTGACCGCGGCATCACCTTGGCGCAGGGCAAGGTCGATGAACCAAAGCAAGCGTTGCTCGACGTCGAGCTCGCCTTCGTGGAAGAGCCGCACGGCGGCCTCGAGCAAGTCCGGCATCAGCAGGTGAAGGAGTAGCTCGTCGTAGTACTCCAGGTGATCGTGCACCTCGACTTCCACCTCAGGAACCCGCTCGACGAGTCTTACGACGAAATCGCCGTGACCGAGGACATCGCAGGCCGCCATGCGAGTCATGATCCAGTACGAGGGTCGACGAGCCGTTGGTAGGAGGACGAAGAGGGGCGCGCTTCCGGGCCTCGAATGGCGCGAGAAGCGCGCCAGTGATCGGTTTGCTGCACGCAATTCGACTGTCAGCGGGCAGCGCCCGCAAGCCCTTCGTCGTGCGAGCGCTGCCTCGCGTGAGACGACCGCCCTGCGGGACGCACCCAAGGCGACCGTCGTGCGGAGCACGCAGCCCGACGCTCGTGTGGATCACGCGAGCCGACAAGCCTGCAGCCGACCCGGTGGGTCGACTTCTGGGGCCACCGCGGTCGTCGCCCGACATAGCTCTACAGGGTTCTCTAGTACGAGGGGCTTGACGGGTTGTTGATCCTGCGGCGATACCAGGACCAGAGCCGCTCAGGGAAAAAGGGTGGCCTCTGGGCGTCGAGCTCCTCTAGCCGCGTCCACTCCTGGGCGTAGGCCGACGGATCGTCTGCCAGCTCGGCCGGTCCTCTGACCTGACGGAGCAACGCCTGCAGTTGCTCGAGGTCCACCTGCTCGGTGACCTCGAACGCGGCGAACAGGTCAGCGGACGGCTCAACGCGGATGACTCGGCCCGTGGCCGTGAACGTCGGCTCCCCGCCGTTGCCCCCGACATCAAGGCTCTCGAGGGACTCGCGCGCCCACTCAAGGTCTGGGTAGACGGTGACGCTTGTCGGGTCGACTGAGTCAAAGAAGAAGATGGCCGACTGGTCGTCGTTCATGAGGCAAGGATGCCGTCAGGCAGCGATGGCCGGGGCCCGTTCGCCGACCGTCGTGCGGAGCGTGGTTGGCACCACGAGTGGAGGACCAGCTCAGCCGGTTCGGCTGCGTCGAGTCGTGATCGTTGGCGCAGAGGCGAGCGCGACCACGAAGGCCGCAGCCGCGAACGTACCGGTGAACAGGACGTCGAGGATCTTCAACATTGCGGCGACGCCGACGACGGTGACGGCTGCGGTCAAACTGCCCGCTAGCCAGGCCAGCCGCACGCCTCTCGCCTCTACCGCCTGATAGACGATCACCGCGGCCAGGGCCGGGGGCAAGGCCACTAGGGCACCGAGCACTGCGGCATACGCCACGGTGTCCCAGGACCGGTAGGCGACGTCGCTGACTTGCAGGCCTGCGCCGAGCAGCGCTCCGCCGAGTGCGCCACCGCCGAGGCTCCGCCGCACGATCGACCAAGGTGGTCGGAGTGTCCGCCCACGAGGTGCCTCGGTCCACCAACGCCGTCGCATGACTGCCGGCACACCTCGAACCTAGGCCAGCCGCGGCTCTAAGTGAACCGCACCGGCGTGTCCGGGGACTCCACTTCTTGAGAGGTTGGAGTCATGGCAGGAAGCACGTCGAAGAGGTATCCGCCCGAGCTGCGTGAACGAGCGGTCCGGATGGTCGCCGAGATCGCCGGTGATCACGAGTCGGAGTGGGCCGCGATGAATGAGGTCGCCCGGCTGCTCGGCATCGGCACGGCCGAGACGGTCCGCAAGTGGGTCCGCCAGGTCGAGGTCGACGCCGGCCGACGCCCGGGCGCCACGACGGACGAGTCGGCGGAGCTGAAGCGGCTGCGCCGCGAGAATGCCGAGCTCAAGCGGGCCAACGGGATCCTCAAAGCAGCATCGACTTTCTTTGCGGCCGAGCTCGACCGGCCACACCACTGATCGTGGAGTTCATCCGCACCCACCAGGGCCGCCGCGAAGCGGCGGGCCTGGTTTGGGGCGTCGAGTCGATCTGCACCGTGCTGACCGAGCACGGCCTGCCGATCGCCCCATCGACCTACTACGACCACCTCGGGCGACTCCACCAAGCGCCGAGTCGCCGGCAGGTCCGTGACAAGCAGCTCGAGACGGAGGTGGCGCGGGTGCACGCGGCGAACTACGGCGTCTACGGCGCCCGGAAGGTGTGGCTGCAGCTGAACCGCGAAGGCGTCCCGGTCGCCCGCTGCACGGTCGAGCGGCTGATGCGCCGCCTCGACCTGCACGGCGCCCTGCGTGGCAAGGTCAAGCGCACCACGATCGCCGACCCGGCAGCCAAGTTGCCCGACGACCTCGTCCAGCGACGGTTCGCACCCACCGCGCCAGACAGGCTGTGGGTCGCCGACATCACCTACGTGTCGACGTGGTCGGGCTGGGTCTACATCGCGTTCGTCGTCGACGCCTACGCCCGCCGCATCCTCGGCTGGCGGGCTGGCACGACGATGACGACGAAGCTCGTCCTCGACGCGCTCGAGCAGGCCATCTGGACCCGCGGCCGCGAGGGCCACGCCGACCTGGCCGGCCTCGTGCATCATCACGACCACGGGTCGCAGTACACGTCTTTGGCGCTGGGTGAGCGTCTCGCCGAGTCCGGCATCCGGCCCTCGGTCGGGGCCGTCGGGTCGTCGTACGACAACGCGCTGGCCGAGACGATCAACGGCCTCTACAAGACCGAGCTGATCAAGAGACGAGGGCCGTGGCGAGGCGTCGACCAGGTCGAGATCGCGACCGCTGAGTGGGTCGACTGGTTCAATCACCGCCGCCTCTACGAGTACTGCGGCGACCTGCCGCCGGCCGAGATGGAGGCCGCTCACTACGCTCAGATCAGAGCTCAGCAGCCCGCTGAGCTCTCAAATCGATAAGTCTCCGGACACGCCGGTGCGGTTCAAAGTGAGCCGCTACGGCCACAAAACACTAGCTGTCCTACGGATTTGTCAAGCCGACGGTCGAGCGGGACGCCCGCAAGCCGACCGTCCTGCGGAATGCGTAAGCCGGAACCGTCCGAGTGGTCGTCTGCAGGAAGGCCAGGGGACGCACGAGTTGCCGCTGGGCCGAGTAACCCATGGTCAAACGCGCAGTGCGTCCGTCGCCGAGCCGCCCTGCGTGGACGAACTCGCAAAGCTGCTGAAGGTGGCCTGCCGGCATTGCGTGCCCTGTGTAAGAGTCGAGGTAGCGCTGGCGAGCTGGTACTCGGCGTGGGAGTGAGGGAGATCTTGTGGTCGGTCTTGCTGTCGAGGCGAAGTCACTGAGCAAGCGGTACGGACAAGGTGTGGTCGCGGTTGACGGGCTGGACCTCGACGTCAGACGTGGCGAGGTCTACGGGTTGCTCGGGCCGAACGGGGCCGGCAAGACGACGACGATCCGGATGCTGCTCGGCCTGGTGCGGCCGTCGTCGGGGTTGTTGCGGGTGCTTGGTGAGCCGGCCGGTCGACCCGCGGTCCTCGCTCGGATGGGGACGATGGGAGAGACAGCGTTCCACCCCTTCTTGTCCGGTCGGGACAACCTGCGTGTGTTGGCGCGACGGGCTGGGGTGGCCGATGCCCGGGTTAGCGAGGTGTTGCAGCTGACGTCGATGGCGGCGCGTGGGCGCGACGGGTACGCCGGCTACAGCCTGGGCATGAAGCAGCGGCTTGGTGTTGCGGCGGCGTTGCTGAAGGATCCCGAGCTGTTGGTGCTTGACGAACCGTCGAACGGTCTGGACCCGGCTGGCCAGCTGGAGATGCACCGGTTGATCGAGGACCTGAGCCGCGGCGGCCGCACGATTGTGTTGAGCAGCCACCAGATGGACGAGGTCGAGGCGTTGTGCGACCGGGTCGGCGTGATCGGCGGGGGCCGGATGCTGGCGGAGGGAACACCTGAGCAGCTGCGCGGTGCACCTCAGTTGTGGGTGCACGCCAACCCGGCCAGGGACGCGGCCGCCGCCGCTCGCGGTCTTGCCGGGGTACTCGATGCCGAGTTGGACGGCGAGACGCTTCGACTACGGCTAGACGACAGCGGGATCTCGGCAGCGGCGGTGAACCGGCACCTAGTCCAGGAGGGACTTGCGGTCAGCTCGTTGAGCACGAAGCGTCGCTCGTTGCAGGAGGCGTTCTTGGAGCTGACGGGTGGCCGCAGCGGCGGCTTTGACTCAATACGCGCACGGTCGGGCCGGTCGTGGCGAGACCGACGGGCCGGCGCCCGACGGACACGGTGACGTGGTGCTGGCGTCGCTGCGGGCTGAGCTGCTGACTCTGCGGAAGTGGTGGGTGGCGTGGGCCTTGGTCTTGCTCACCCCGGTCGTGCTGCTGCTCGGTCAGGTCACGACCTACGTCTACTTCCTCACAGCCCGCCCGGAGCAGTACGGAAGCCTCGGCTCTCCGCAGGACGTCATACCCGGCTGCTGCCCCAGCAGTTCGTGATCGTGGCGACCCTGCCGTTTGCGTTCAGCGGCACCGCGCCGTTCCTGGTGCTCGGTGCACTTATGACCGGTGGCACCTGGTCCAGCGGAGCCCTTCAAACGGCGCTACTGCAGCGGCCTGGACGGCTCCGAACCCTCGCTGGTCAGGTGCTCGCGCTTCTGGTCGTCGTGGCGGTCGCGGTGCTGGTGACGTTCGTGGTCATCGGCGGATTCAGCCTGGCAGTGGCAAGGGCTCAGACTGGATCCTGGTCACCGGAGATCAGCCCCTTCCCCGCTGTCTCGGTGGTGGCTCGTGGGGCCGGGGTGTGCCTGCTCGTCCCCCTCACCTACGCGGCCGCGGGACTGTTGCTCGGGCTGCTGCTACGCAACGCGAGCGCTGCCGTCGCCGTGGCGTTGCTGTGGTCGGTCGTGCTCGAAGGTCTGCTGGACGTCGTCGCGCTGCAGGCCGGTGGCGTTTTCCAGGTCATCAACGACGCACTACCGGGGGCGAGCGCGGTGTCGTTGGGCAGCTGGTTCGGCGCGGTCGGCGGAGGTCCGGGCACGCAGATGTACTTTCGCGTCGCCCCTGCCACCGCGGTCTGGGTCCTGGCGGGCTACCTCTGCGGATTCGTGCTGGCAGCAGCGGTGCTGCTGATGTGCCGCGACGTCGCAGCGGCTACGTCGACCAGTCGTCCTCACGCGGAGCACCGGAAGGCCCAAGCCCGGCTGCGAGACGGCGAGGAGCGGTCTCCGCGGCGACTGCTGCCCGCTCCGAGGTGGTCGGCCAGCGTTCGCGCGGAGCTGCTGGTGCTGCGGAAACGGCCCGTTGCATGGGCGCTGCTGCTGACCACACCGTTCTTCACCCTGGTCACTGGGTACGGGCTGAACTACCTCTTCTACGTCACCGCCGGAACCGGTGTCTCCCAAGGCGTCTCGCCGAGCCTTCCAACCCTGCTTCCCGGCGAGTTCGTCGCTCGCGCGCTGAGCAACTTCGGCTTCAACGACGTCGGCGTCGACACCTCAGCTGCGTTCCTGCTGCTCGGGGCCCTCGTCGCGGGCAGCGACTGGTCTCGCCGCACCATCACCACCTCCACGGTGCAAGGACCCACCCGGCTCGAGACCTTCCTCGGCCAGGCCGCGGCCCTCGTCCTCCTGCTCGCCCTGAGCGCTGCAGCGACTTTTGTCCTGGCCGCAACAGCCAGCATGGCGATCGCCCAGCGCGAGTTCGGACTGGCATGGACGGGCATGAGTCCTCTGCCAGCCGCCGGCGTCGTCGCGCAAGGACTCGCCGCGGCCGTCCTGATCAGCGTGGCCTTCGCCCTCGCTGGCCTCGCCCTAGGTACCGCGACCCGTAGCTCGAGCGGCGCGATCGGCGCGGTACTGGTCTGGGTCATCGTCGTTCAACGACAGCTCGACACCCTCGCAACCCAGGTAGGTGGCGTGGTGCAGACCTTCACCAACCTGCTGCCGAACACGAGCCAGGCAACGCTGACCCAGCTGTTCGGCAGCGTCAGCCCCTACAGCACCGCGACGGACCTGCCCGTCCAAGCCTCCGTGGCCGTCGGTCTGCTCGCCGCCTACAGCGTGGCCTTCCTCCTCATCCCGGCCTACCTGCTGCAACGCCGCGACCTGGCCTAAGGCGTCGGCTGAACCCCAGCCTTCGCGGCCTCCGGTTCAGCCTCGGCCGCCAACGATGGGCGAGGCCCGCCGCGAACCGACGAGAAGGTCCACAGCTTGTTCAGCGTGAAGGCCAGCGGAACCGTCACCGCGATCTGGATCAGGTTCGCCCAGTACGACCTGTCGCGAAGCCCCGAGCTGTCATCGAGCGCAGCCGGAAGGGACAACGGGGTGTTGGGATGGATCAGCAACGTCGCGAGCGTGAGCCCCACAGCGAAGGCCGCAAGCCCAACACACAGAAACGGCCAGTACTCCCTCAGCCAGCTCGCGTGCTTGCTACTTCGGAAGGTCCACGTCCGGTTGAGCTGGAAGTTGTACAGGTTCGCCACCAGGAACGCCACCGTGAAGTACAGGTGGTACCAGCGGATGTTGTAGCTCGTGCCCGGCAGATCGGCGAGCACCGAGTTGTGGAACGGTCCCATCTTCTTCACCACGAACAAGACGAACATGTTCACCAGCACCCCGGAACCACCCACGAGGCCGAAGCGGCCAAGCAAGACCCAGTTGCTGCGGTGTCGAACCAGGACGTAGGTGACCGCGCGCCTCATGATTTCCTCCCCTTCCCGCCTCACAGCGGCGCTCGGCGTTGGGCATCACGTGGACTGATCGTCTTGGAGCGCGGGGCGCCCGGGGCTACTCGTTGGTCCTTGGCCAGGCGGTCTTCACATCGTTGCCCTTGCTTGCAGTATCCCGTGCGCCTACGGCGCTGGACGAGGCGAAGACCCAGAACACGCTGACGACGGTGCTGAGGAACCCGATGATCATCAGCAGCGACGCTCCGATGTTGGCACCGTTGCCTTCGTCTTCTGCCCGCGGAACGTTCCACACTGCCGCACCCACAGTCACCAAGACGCTGACGACCAACGCGACCACACAACACTTGCGCACTACTGCTCCTTCTCGCTGACCCGGCGGGGAAGACCGTGCTGATTGGGTCGCCCTACGCAGTGTGCCCGTCCAAGCGCCAGCGCGAGCGGGATGTGGGTGGGCTACTGACCCGGCGGCCACCTCGACCGAGATGATGCGGGGCGCCGCACGAGCCGACGCTCGTGCGGAGCACGCTGAACGACCGTCCTATGGCCATCGGCTGGAGGCTGCGCTGGCGCTCGACAGCCCGATGGGACGCCCGGCGCCTGTACCTCCGTAACCTCGGCAGGTGCCCGAACCGACGCTGCAGCTCGTCACGTCCGACAACGTTGAAGCAGCCTGCGCGTTAGCCCTCCTGCCTCATCAGGATGCGCACGTCGAGTCAGTCGCCGAGTCCTTGGCGTGGCGTACACCCTGCCGACGAAGGCGTGGCCGAGACTGGTCTACGACAAGTCAGTGCTGGTGGCGTTCGTGATGGCCTTCCACCAGGTCGAGTGGCCGGGCGATCCCGCAGAAGTGACTCGAAGTGGACTTTGGCGACTCAACGTCGACGCTCAGCACCAGCATCAGGGGTACGGACGCTTCGCCGTCTTCGCGGTGTGTGCCGACCTTCGTGAGCGAGGCGAGCGCAAGTGCTTCGTGACCTACGACGCTGGCGAGGACGGACCGGAGAACTTCTACCTCAAGCTCGGGTTCCGTCCAACCGGCGAGTTCAGCGGCCACGAGGTCGTTGCCAGCTTCGATCTCTGACTTGAAAACGAGCACCGTAAGCCGTCCGTCCTACGGTGATGCCCGATGCCGGGCCCTCGCGCCAAGGCTACGGTCACGGCCGTACGCGAAAGCGGGAACTAACTTCGGGTTGTTGACAACGGAGCGGCCGCTCGGGTCGACCGAGGGGCCGCACCCGGAGCCTGTGTGACGGGTCTAACCGACGACGTGGACAGCGCCTCGTACGCGGCAAGCCCCAGGCTCACCGGAGGAACCCGTCGGCTCGACGAGGATCCGAGACGGCCGGCCCATTGCAGCACCCTCTGCGCTACGTACGCGTGCTCGACGGCAGAGCGTTTGATCAATAGCTTCGAAAGGCTTCCCCGTGGGCGACGACTTGCTGCTAGCGAGTACGGCTCGCGACCCGCCAGCCTTTGAAGTTCGAACGATGCGTAGCACGGTTCGGCGCGGTTGGACTTTAGACGCTTGTTGCCCCGGCTCGGGTGAGCCGATCCAGTAGTTCGCTCATCAGGAGCAACTCCCCGGCGCTCAGCAAACCGTCCGCGTCGGGGAGGACCGCCTTGAGTGCGACGGCGCGCGTGCCGGTTCGCGCACGGTTCCGGGGCGAGAGCGGCGGGGGGACCCCCTCCGCTGCGATGGTCACAGCGGAGAGCACGGCCTCCCGCACAGCCGCCGACAGCGCATGCTCGCGGCGAGCTGGCTCGCTGGCCAGCAGGTGAAGCACGACGCCTGCCCCGGCCGCGTCCACCATCTCTAAGGCGAGGTCGACCCCAACCTGCAGTCGCCCGGCTTCGGCGATGCGCTGTATGTTCGCCCTCAGCATCGCCCGGGCCTGTTGCACGGCAGCGGGGCGCTTCCCCTGGTGGGGGTCGCCGTAGAGGAGCGCGTATACGGCCGGTTCGGCAAGGCCGAAGGCGACGTGGACGTCCCAGCCGTCCCGCAGGTCCTCCACGGGATCGCCGCTGGGCCGGTTCGTGGCTTTGTCAGCAAGATAGGCGGCGAATCCTGCGCTGGCGGCCTCCACCAGCAGGCCATGCAGGTCCCCGAACTGTCGGTAGATCGTCGGAGCCTGGACGTCGGCCGCGGTCATGATGGCACGCGTGGTCACAGCCTCCCGCCCCTCCTCGGCCAGCAGAGCCACCGCGGCCGCGAGGATCCGCTCGCGAGGGGTTGCCCGATCCAGGTGTCCCACCGACACCGGTTCGCTCGCGGTCGTCATGAGGTCATGCTAACGGATCTACGTTAGCCACTTGCGTTACCAAGTTCTTTGTGGTTAGTTAGCGGAGTAACACGCAGCGAGCTGCTCGGCCCGATCTGACCGACCGCCGCCTTTCGCCAGCGCGCAACCACACACCCTCACGAAAGAGGAGAACGACATGCCTGCATCTCAGACCGGCAAGGTGGCAATCGTCACCGGCGGCACCGCCAACCTCGGGAGACTCTTCGCCGAGGCCCTGTCCGCGGACGGCGCCAACGTCATGGTGCACTACAACAGCGCCCGCCGCGCTGACGAGGCCGGCGAGACAGTCAAGGCGCTGGAGGCGGCTGGCGTCCAGGCCGCGTCTTACCAAGGAGACTTGACTGACCGCGCGCACATCACCGGCCTGGTCGACAGCACCGTCGAACGCTTCGGTAGTTGGGACATTCTGGTCAACACCACAGGGGTCATCGTGCGCAAGCCGCTGGCCGAGACCACCGAGCAGGAGTTCGACAACTCCTTCTCCGTGAACGCTAAGATTCCATTCTTTCTGATGGCCGAGGCGTTCACCAAGATGGCCGACAACGGGCGGGTCATCAACATGGTCACCACCCAGGTCGCGGTCACCGCGGCCACCTACTCCTGCTACGCGGGTAGCAAGAGCCCGGTGGAGCACTTCACAAAGGCGTTCGCCAAAGAGATCGGCCCCCGCGGTGTCACCGTGAACTGCATCGCCCCAGGGCCGCAGAAGACCAGCTTCTTGTACGGCGCCGAGACCGACGACACCTTGAAGTGGCTGGCTGGCCAGACGATTAGCGGTGAGCTCGGAGAGCCGGCTGACGTCGTTCCCGTCA
>Ga0210040_10007265_pt1 | contig 13493 bp, 8 predicted proteins | sample CryGeyCG12114_NA_FD_185462 | JGI IMG/M metagenome (GOLD analysis project Ga0210040, IMG submission 185462) | Groundwater microbial communities from aquifer - Crystal Geyser CG19_WC_8/21/14_NA (SPAdes) (version 2) | ecosystem: Environmental > Aquatic > Deep subsurface > Groundwater | place: USA... | reverse complement strand
TTGTAGTCATAACTACGGGTTTATTGAGTGCCATACGCTCAGCTCTGCTCTGATCAAAACCAAAAAGTCTGGGGATCATCACATACTGCGAACACACACTCATGCAAAATTTCATGAAAATCGGTTGAACCGTTCGACCTGTAGCGTGTTAACAAGGTCAACTATAAAAAATAGAGTGGTTCTATAAGCCCTGGTTGGGCTAAAAATTATATTTTTACAAATATTCATATGTCAAGATATTTGGATTGCGTTTGGCGCCATAAGAAGGTTTAATGGTGTCTATACTCGCACCAAAAGTTGGCTTTCAGTCAAGCCGAGCTGAAATACAACTTGAGTTATTATTAAAACTAAAGAAAAACAACTCCTTGTAATATTCGTCCTTTGTAACTAACTAAGTGGCGTCAATTAGTACCTTAATGATATGCAAAGCCTCTTCTATACCAAACGAAATGGTTATTCCTTTTAACAAACCCTTATAGCAGACTGCAAAGTGCAAACTTAATATATGTTATTGATAGACTGAAATTTTTACCTCATGCGCGAACACGCTTCTCCGGAGAAGCGGCCGCTCATCATATTTTGTTTTTGCCAAATTATGCTAGATTAAATTATGTCATGCTAAAATTAACTTTTGCGATGTACTGTTTGGTGGAAAATTATCAATTATCTGCAATTATTTAGTGGTCCTTCGAAACCCATTTTAAAATGAATACAGAACTGCAGATTTTCAATTCTCAATATCTCAATCAATCTATCAATTTTCAATATGTACGCAGTGAAACAGACCAGAAACTTGTCAATATGAAAAAATAGCGAAAATATGTGAGGCAAATGAATAAAATGAGATTTTTTGGACTGCGTACCAAGTGTAATCGCAGCAGTAAAAAACTCTTTATTAAAAACGGGACAAGATTAAGAGTATAATGTATAACATTCATGGACATATATTAGTCAAAAACACAAACATAGCAGTGTATTTCGTAGGTTTCAACATCTCATGATAGATCAGTGTTAGCGTAAATAGAGAATTCAAATTGAGTACAACCGTTTAATGGACAAGACTAAAAGTTGAATGTTTTGAACAGTTAATATTGATCAACTACTTCTAGTGTACTAATATTTTATATTTACCAATGAGCAGATAATTTAAACAAAGATATATTATTAATTTGTGATTCAATACTTTTCCCGGCCGAAAAAAAAGTTAAAATTATTTCTGTTTAGCTAAACTGTCCAAGCAGAATTAAGTGATTTTATGCTACAACTTTTATGCTATTTAGAACTAAATGATATTACTAACCAAGCAGATGATACATCACAACTAAATAAATATTAATTTTCTACTTGATAAGTAATCACCAATCAAAACAAGCACTAAACATAACTTAAATCAATAATAATTATCTCATAATTGTGATTCACGGGACCCAAAAATATATTTTTACAATTTGTGTGTGTATGTAACAATGCTAAATTGCAGGCTCACAATAGATGCGTACAAATTATTCGATTATCATACGAGCGACAAATCTGAATATCATTCTGATGTGATGATAATTATTAATATGGGACAATCATAATATATTTTAAACTAAAAAACGATAAATATATCTACTCATGCAGACACATCAAGTACAGAACATAACGAATCTAATGATTGGATTGGCATGAACAAACGAGTGCCACGTTAGTAAACCACAATAATTCTTCCATTCTTGATATTCATTTACTTCAAAACTTAAGATGCGACTAAAAAGTACTAACGTAACTCTGTATATTTTCCGGATGTCCTTTACTCCTCCTACCTACTCGGCATCAGATTTGGTTAGCTGTCATGCTAGCTAGCCATGAGCAATGAACTTACTAAAATGGTCAAACAGTCTGTGGAAAAAATCATCGGATTCGGAGGAAAAATTATTTCAAGGCAATCCAAAAAGCAGACTGCTCACACATGGCCAACAAGACGGGAAATCGTTAAAGTCGTGATAACTGGATATTTCAAAAATAAAAACTAGACAGTATAGTTTATAGTAACTTAAGGATCACCCTGAAACCATGTGAGTTCCAGGTTAAATTATTTCGCATTCAGTGATTCATGATACACGACTAACAAAATATCGTCCACATACTTACTTAGCACAGAGTGAAAAAAATTGTGGAATAGTTGCCACCTTCATTTACCATTTGCATAATAAAACCAAGCCAGGTATGTAAAAAAAGAAGAAATCCTAGCAGATTCTTGAATAGTAGTAGCTATATAGTAATTAGTAAGTAACAGTCTTAACTAAAAGAATTCATGACCTCATCTAAATGTTGTTGGATAAGTCGTAATAACTGTCTCACTCAGAGAAATCATACCATACATACTAGAACTATAGTAATATACTCATGCAAAATCTATTCGGATCATTAATATGGTTGTATTGTATCACTAGTATTTTAATTTCTTTCTTCATTATGAATTTGTTTAGCTGCCGCACACGTTTTCTCAGTAAGTAGCCATAAAGCTTCCATCCTTTCTACACTTCATTTGGACATAATATGTATGTGACTAATGAAGACATGCTCATTATGAATTTTTACCGTTATAAATTTAAGTCTATCTACTACAATATTATGTTATACACCTTATGCTTTCAGTAACGCGGTCCAACCGATAATTCGACTGAACACTGACATACTGAATGCAATAAGGTTTTACATTACGGATGAGAGTTGTTACTTCCGCCGGGTACAAACTCCGCTGCGTTAGGGTTGAGTGGAGCTGGATTGCCTGGACCTGGACCCATATTCATGGTACGATTGAAGCCGCGTGTTAATTCTTCGAGATCCTGTCCATGATGAGAGGGGGGACCGTTCATGTAGCCTCGGCCTTGGGAACGTCCTCGAGGATTATTATTCGAACTGGGACCATTATTTTCACTCTGCAAGGACTGCTCATACATTTCGTAGTAATAACTTATCATTTCGTCTTCTTCCAGTTCTTTCAATACCTACCAATCACACCAAAAACATTCCTTTAACATGGCGTCCAGGTAGACACAAAAAGTAGTTGGGCACAGAATAATGGTTTTATTGCAGACAGAATATTTATCCATTATCCATCCAATGAAAATATAGATCGACAGAATGAAAATTCACGTTTCAATCAATATTAATATGATGAATGTCATAACGCTCTTGCGAAATTCGATTCTATGCTGCAAAAATACACATTAGTCCATATCCGAGACAATCAGACAAAACACTAGGCTTTCTGAATAATGTCTGGTCAGATAAACAATAGAATTCTCTAATATTTTACATACATAGGAGGAAGTTTTCACAACCAGGCAACGTCTACTTATTAAATGAACGATAAACAAAATCTGCTTCGCAACCTTACCTGACAAATGAATAACACCGATATTGTTCATTTAACATCAGACTATAGTTTCCGATGCACACGAAGAGAAATCAGAATAGCTTCATATCTTCCCCCATGAATAACTATTCACTCAGCTTACTGACTGACATCATGATATGCTCGCAAGTTTTTGAATATGTGTACTGTGTACTACAAATACAAATTCAAAGCTAATAAAACTTCATCGGTTCTAGCTACCCTGTCTGCAACTTGTCGGGTGAAACATTTGGACGACATTGACTGAGTCCTCCCTGTCCCCTTGCCCCTTTATGATATAAATTCGAAGGATAAACCTATTTCGAAATCATGCAGGATGTTGACCTGACCTGCTGATCAAATTCCTCTTCATTTTCCATCCATAAGAACTCGGAAAAATCGTCTTCCGGTGTTTTTTGGGAACCACTACAAGGTTGAGACCTATCGCTGGATTCACTGGATTCAGGCACAGATTCATTTGTAGATGGAGCAGATGCATCATCTGAAGAATTGTTCTCCTCTTCTTTCACTGAAGCGTTCATCATGGCTCACGTTGCTTTGTCTTGAGTATTAAACGAGTGGTCGGTTGAATGCAAGTAAATTGGTAGTAGTCGGTTTATACACGGATTACTGTTCAAATTGAAAACAAATAAAATCAATGACAGTTTAACTGGACGGCCTGAAGCTTCCATCTTGACCACTCCATCTTTTGAATTAATTTCCACTAAGAGATTGTTTGATAAATACATTTAATATAATAATAATAATTTCAGTCAATCAGGGCTTCTTGAAATGTTACACGAAAAATTGCTTCATGTGTGACCGAAGTCAACTTTTTAGTTTAGTTGTCATATGCTGATGCAATCTGTCGTAACATTATCAAAAGACTTTTAGAACATATGCTACGTTTAGAATATTGACATTTCCTAATAAAATTAAAACCATAAATTGAGTTTTTTAGTGATCCATCAACCGGTAACCGTATGTAATGTATACATAATGCATGAATGCTGCTTTGATCTTAAGTGCATTCTGCGGTAAAAATTACAAAATTATATAGAGAAGTCAGAAGTTTGAATCACCGAGCAGCCAGAGCGCAACGGATTTCAAATTATTATCATTAATAATCGTTCGCCTTAAAGTACAACTGGTGAACTAAAATCACAGTGTAATGAAATATCCGTTTTTCGCTGCTATCCTGCTAATTCTTGAATTGATCACCTAGTGTTTAACGTTAATCTAAACATCAAACAATTTGAAGGATAAATGCCTTTTCTGTGCCTAAAAGAAATTAATTTTAGTTCAAATTCCGTTAACTAAGTGTTTGAATCAAATAATGTTGACACAAAAATGAGACCAATCAGAAATGGAATAAATTCAACCCCGAGAATTTCCTGTCTTTAAGGCTGCCGATCTCAACGGAGAGAGTAACATACTGTACATGAATCCCCGAAATGAGTAACACAAATCAATTTAGATACCTGAGAATTTATCCAGCTGTAAAAATTGACTTTTTATCAACTCGTCAAAATATAAATCCAATCCATACGGTTTTGGTTTCACACTATCACTGAGCTAGAAGAATGAATCTGAGACTGAGTTGGACGCAGTGATTTGATACTCGATGGCTCGAGACCATTAATAGGTCAAAACAAACAGCTCAAGTCGGTGACACAAAATGCTTGAAAATGAGTGAAATCATTTCATCTCATCCGTTAAAGCTCTATGAAACGTATTAGTATGTTTGAATGCATTCAATTCCGATATAAGGTCTCAACAATTACTTTGTATACCTAAATAAAACTAAATATGTTGATAGCAATTTTTTTATTCTCTTGACACAAATTTTACATGTAATTTAAAGCCATGATTTAATTTGCATATAAACTGATGAATTGATACGTTTTATTCGGGAGGCCAGAATCACTGAAAATGAGGCTCAAAATGATGAGCAGAGGACAAGAAAATTGGGTTATTCAATGGAGAGAATAGTGAATTCAAAGTAGGATCTAAAGTGGAAGCATGCTGTTGTGCCGAGTCGTGAGCCACCTACCTTGCCATCAAAAAAGCTGCGGTGAAATTCTTATGACAACTAGAGAACCAGTGCATTTGTTGGGACCATGGGCCATAGAATTTATTGCAGATTTGCTCTGTTTTCCATAAAGACTATATGCAGTTTAAAGACAAAAGACTGTGCAAAAAAGCTGCACACTCCAAACTAATCAATTAAAACGCTCCATTGAAATCCATAATTTAAAAAAATATAAATTATGTACTCACAGGAATTCTTAACATCAAGTCTGTAAATTGAAAGAAACCGAAAGACAACAAAACAACGACTCGTGATTAAAGAGCTAAAGTTTCCAAGTTCTAGTTCAAATAACCCATTAGGATTCATTTTACGACAGTGTGCATTGGAGTTTTTGTAAGACGATATGTTGTTTTGGTTGAGATGTACCAGAAGCAATTTCATGCAACTTGCTTATATACATCTGCTTGCATATGTAATCATAATATTCGTATGCTTATTAATCGTTTGACTCCATCCTTAGTCTTAACTTCAATGCAACTGGAAATGGATGCCGTGTCACTATACTGTTATGATTTAAATGCCTATTATTTTTGCGGACTGATATTTGATTCTATACTCCCTGAAAATTTTTATTACTTAATGATATTGTCTTGCTTATACGATATGGGTAGTATATTTCATTGCAATTTATTTCAACGTTAGTTGTGGGAATTATAAGTCAAGCAGGTTAAGCACTGAAGTTTTGTAAACATTTTTACAGTCATGCCACGCCATACACTATATTCGCCTACGTATCAGCTATCAGCCATTACACTTATTTATCAACAAATATTAGTGCAAAATACGATGTCCTCCGTTATTGTATTTCTGCATCAACCAAACCAATCATGAAAATTTCATCATCTAGCTTGACTTATTACAATTACTTGAGTCCATCGGCTGAACTGAAAAATGCAATAATAATCAAATAATCCAAGATTTTCTGCGAACTATGTGACTTTTCCGAAAATGATTCTCATACTGCGTCAAACACTATAGCGCGGGTGATTGGGAGAACGCAGTAAGGATCTACGCACTGTTTTTTGCCAAATAAGACATTCTCTTCTATCTTAAAACTTACTTCATTTGACATGATATTATATGTAAATTCATAAAATTTTCCTAAGGACCAATTTTTTAACGCAAAATTTAAACTATCCCATTCAATACTGTACATGTCCATAAGATCTTTAACCTTGTGAATTCATCACCGAAAAAGGTACTTTAGGCGTCCCAACAATTCAGAAAGATTTCCTGAATCGAGAACTGAAATCCATAGGCATTCAGTATTAGTAGTATCAGTATGTGTGATGTCTTATTTTTATCACTAAATATTGTATACTGAAAAATCGCAATGCAGTCTAAAATCCTTGCATGAAAATCGGATATTTACCAAAAATCCAACCCAAAACTCCCTTAAAGTATACTATTTCGCAGGGCATCATCATTTATGAGCAGCCCATGCAATTTCTTGACAAACGCAATGGAAACTCAAAGAAGTTTGAACGTAATTTCGTTTGACAGCAAGATCAGCTGTAGCTGCTGCCTCCAGCTTCTAGCCCTTTCTTTATGCGTTTCAAGTTTAACATTATGCGTGTATACACTGCGAAAAAGCCAACCATTCTGCGAATCCTTCTTACCAACTAACTCACAAGTTATATAAACTGAAAAAGGAGAACATTGAACATTCGCGTATCTTCTAAAAAGAGCATATAAAACATCTGACAATCTGTATACACTCAATGTCCGTGTTTTGAGTGTGTTCTGTGCAGGCATCTTGGGTACAAAAACCAAAGATCATATAAATTCTAATTCTACTCTTGTTTGTGTGAATGAGTAATGAAACAAGGTTCAATGTTACTGACCGTCTCCTTTCGTGTCACCTTCGGTACTCCAAGTTTTGCAAGAGCTCAGTGACTTTGGCTTTCCGCACCGTATAATTTACATCAATACAGGGAGTGCATGATTTACCATCATCACACGCTATATATCAAAGTTATCAAGTTAAATTAGCAGGAGCACTACCATCCACCTATATAAACATTGATTTGTTTTCTCCATTCGAACAAACAACTACCTGTACTAACTAACTATTCAACTCACAGGTGAGAATTTGTAAAAAAAAAATTTCATCTCAATACTGCATGAACTTTTTTCTTCTTCATAGGGTTGGCTTTTGGCATCATCACACCATACACGAAAGGGATCATTTCATATTCCTCCTACTGCGTATAAACTTGATGATAATAGACCCCTATAAACTAACTCATCGCAGCATATTTTTCTTGTCGTACTTACTGCGTATTGTTGAAGTCATGATGTGAGTCTTGTTGTCCATAAAACACGTACAGACCCGTACGCATTATATTATGAAGTTGTAGAACGCAGGGGCTATAGATTCAGATTTTGAGCTTGCATAAAGAACACACACAGCAGGGTTTTAAGTATCACCTACGTAGTACTAAAGTATAGCAGCATATGATGCAGCGTTTTGGTGCACCATCATATAGCCATAGTGTTTGTTGTTGTTATGCATCTCATATGGTTTGAGCGAGCTTATTGGCTCCTTTTTCTACACAATTTTCATTCTCTTCATTTGCTCTATGCAGTTGGAACTGTCAACTTGGTTTCTGTGATCTTCGTTCGTGAAATTTAATCGAATTTCATCCTCATTTTCATAACATTGTTGCCAATATTTGTATGATTGTAAGTTAGTGCACACAGTGTTGTCAATCAACTCGTTTGTTTCGACAGTAATTTCGTGAAAGGATTTTAGCGATTTTAGACAAAGGATAAGTTTTCAAGATCTCTTATTACTTAATCTTGGAGTTTGTAATTTCAAAGGTAAGAAAAAACGAGGAAACCAGTAACTAGCTATATTATAAATATTGCGACTGGGACTAATGGTATAGTACGGTGCGTTGTTGACGAACTAACTGCGCACTTTCCTTTTGAAAACTGTTGATTTGTGATTGGTAATTTCAAAACAGAAAACTCCTTCTAATTAAACTCTGGATTATTTTCTAGAACTCAAAAACTGAATAAGATGACGTCAACCCCGAAATCCATAGGAGACGACAGCTTGAGTGGTAAGAAAAACTAGTTTTCAAAAAAATGCGTTCATCCATCACTCTCTCTGCCTGCTTGCTGTTAACTTTAACTGATGCGAGTTGTTTATGTTTGTGACACAAGACTCGTGTGACTTTTCTCCTATATTCTTTTGACACTTGATTCCATGTGCTTTTTGTAATTTGAGAATTGCTCTTTAACACGAAAACGAGGCATGCACACTATAGTATCAATATCATGGTTATTAACTCGACTATAGGCAATATAGTTTATAGGTGAATAGTTGGTTTAATCTATCGGGGCGTTTGCTCCTTCCGATTTCTCTAGCTCGATTTGGTTCATTTTACGAATTTTGTTGATCATTCATCAATCAATCATGAATAGATTGCTGTATGTATTGTCATGGATATTCAGGGCTGGCTCACAGATTGTTTACCTGTCCAAGTTCATGTTTACCAAGATCGGTTTGTTAGTTTTAGTTAGTTGGTTACGATTGTACAAGCCATTCATTTTACATTCATAGGATTCTAATTTGACAGCAACGCAGAATCTAGCTCTAGCGAGTAGCGAGTTGTTGAGCTTTTTAAAAACCACACTGTTGCACACTTACTCACTGCTGCATATGTTGTTGTTACTCGTTCCTTGTATCTATGGGTATCTTGCCACATGCTGTATCTCGACCATTTGATACGAAATACTGCGCAGTTTATCACTCTACCATTTTATACGCTTGCGATGTACACGAAATGTAGAGGTAGTGAATGCATTCGTTGCATACGCCAACTAACAAACATACCAAAAGGGCTTTTAGTTTTTTGTTGCTGATTTCATATTTGACTCACTCATTGCATCAGCTACATTGATGAATCCTCTGCTAAATCATGATGATCCACCTCTGTGATGATGCAATGTAGAACACTACTTGTTTTTGGTAGGAAATTTCTTTTTTCACATATGGTTGCTTAGTTAGTTAGTTTGCTTGTTAAGATTTGTTTAGAATGGCAAAATCTACATGTGTCTTTTCGCATATTATTTGTTAGCATACATGAACTTTGTTCAACCCATCTGTCTGTGTATTTAGTATGAATGAGGATTTCATTTTTGACGAATTTTCCTCATTTCATATGGCGTGTGTGTTATTGTGTCTAGGAGGTGTGCAAAAACACGTGTTTCCAATAATGTGTCACCGTGTATCTAATGCTCGGTGTAATTACTATGGGTTTCACATGTTTTTTAAGCAAGTTTAGGAGATAAGAGTTAGTTAGCTATCTTTTGAGGAGTGGTTTATTTGGTGCAGCATGTCCTGATTGACAGGATGCAAGATTTCTGGAGCTGTAGCATCAGAATTGCATCCGACAATATGGGTTCATACATGTAAGGACTGTGTGCATGACAATGAGGTGATCAATATTGCCCTGCCTATATCTTGGTCCATATTTAGCTTTGTGTGAGCACACGAAAAAATAATTGTGCTTGTCATTGCACAAAGAGTAGGAGTCACGTCCGCAAGTTTAGAAAAGCATTTTTTACATCCAGCTAGCCTGCGAATCTATATAGTCACTGGCACTGGTTTAGTTAATCAGTACGCTTGTAGTACTCAATAGGGATTTCAAGGAAAATTGTATTGTTTCCATGTTTCGGCAGCTGCATTTTTTCCGTCTAGACTAAACAGCGTTGTTCATGAAATCTTTAAAATCTTCGCATGTCTGCCACAAGCATTCCGTAATCTTTTTCATTGGCGCAAAGGTATAATTCCCATGTGTTATGTGTTTTCGATGTGTGAATAATTCTGCAAGTAGCAACATTTGCCATAACCTAAAAGCATCGTCTTTTTTTGTATTCGTAGTCGTCAGTCAATTTAATTCACATGCTATGTAATGTACTAAAGAAAAGAAAATAATAAACCCATGGATATGTTAAATTTCATTGGAACTCATGTCATGGTTTGAGGCACAGTACAATCTTTTTGGACCCTTTGCATTGCACGTATAGCAGTATAACCAGAAAAAACTAATAATACATTGTGCATCAGAATCAATTTTTTGCGCCCTCTCATTTAAATAAACTGTATTGTCATTCCCTTCTGTCAGTTTGTCTTCATAGATGCATTTTTTCTTTACCAACTCTACTACATTAGCTGTATGCAGTCCAAACATGTCAAAAATGCACTTGCAAATCGTTCAGGAATAATTCATTAGGATATCATTAGTTCATCCTTACTAAAGTGGTAGTGCTGGCATAAGTGGCATATAGTAGTTGTGCATGTTGATAGAACTAAATGATTAAGTTGCTAGCTGGAGTTAAAAAGCTATCATCATTAATTTTTATTAGACAGCTAATGTACATGTACACAAACAACCATTACAAACGGATGTCGATTATCACACCATTATGTTGCTTATGCTGTGCTTGTATTATTTATTTGCTTTCGTATGCAATACATTAGGATTATTTTTCGTGTCCTCACAGTCCTCATTCAATTTAAAATGCAGAGTGACAAATTCCATGTACAGTACATGACGCAAAAAAAAATGCATAGAGTTTCAATATGATATTAAAGCGACTTGAGATTTCTTTAAATATTTTCTTCATAAATACACATTCATACTCTGTTGGTTTTCCGCAAAACATTTTATGCTTAAACTCACTAACTAACACGTGACAGCAGAATGACCTTACTTAGTGAGTTTAAGGCGAGTTTCATACTTTTTTGTATAAAACTATCCCCGTTTTTTTTCAATTATGAAAACGATATGTTATTTGTACCATGGGCTTAAGATAAGAATTCAAATCCACGACTACATAGTTGACATGTAGTGGTCACAAATTGTAGTTTTAGTTATAGTTAGTTAGTTAGCTAAATGGCATATTGCATGCTCAGTCTTTTTTATGAACTGCCATATTATAAAATGATGGAATGGCCTGTTTGTGCTCGCTACCTACTGTATCATGCAGACTACGCATGCTTTTTGGACATGGAGAGTCAAATTACGCCAACGTTGTCACTGACTCAATGGGAATATGCCACATGTGTTTTTTGTAACGTTTAATATATTTTTAGAATGTCGATGACATCTCTGCCTGTATGTGCATTGCTTGCTTGATTAGTCAACAGAACGAATCAGCTTGGTTGCCAACCTATAGAGTAAGCTAATACAAATATTCCCATTTGCATGAAATACCATATTTCGTGTGTGTGCATAGTGAATGTGAGTCTAAAGTACACAAATAGGAGACATGTTACACAGCGCCATGTTTTAGTTTCGATGATTAGTTACTTTTTGTCTGTTTTGGCTGTTCATTACTGTACATTATATAGCTCGTGTACAATATTTTTTCCATTAGTATGGCTGTGAGTTTGGCTGTAAATCAAATTTTTCTGCAATGCAAAAGTCTTGGGTTGAAAGTTAGTTACTTACTGCTTCAATGTAAAGGATTTCGTTATGTTTTGTTTGTACGAATACAGACTGACTGAGAATAATATATATAGGTAACTGTGTAGCTATACTTAGTTAGCTACGTTGTCTGTTTTTATTGACAAAACTTTTGTTGTTGTTTTCTTGATGGTTGCAATTGAAGGGATGGGGGAAATCTTATCCATAGCTAGTGTTATGATGAGCCACCTAGAGTGTTTATGTTTTCTTTGTCCAAGGACGCTCATGTGATGGCCATTTTTACGTAGTTATATTTCATTATAGTCATGCGTTGCATTTGAATGCAATAAGTCGTAATTTATATTGGGAATTGAGTCATTATCGGTGGAACTGAACTTTGTAAGTATACTCCATGGCGCATTTTCGTGAACTCAGTTTTTGTGAGGTTTTTTTTTCTTTAGTTATTGACCATTTTGCAAGTTCATTTCTGTATTCTAGAGCTGTAGTTTGATATCTTCAACTGTGCTAACTAAAGTAAGTAAGCTGACTGGATAGAATCTGGACTTTTTTTTAGGTGTCAGCTTACATTGACAGAAATAAGGTCATCCTAATTTACTGATGTCAGTCAGTTAGTTAGTTAGTGGATGGCAGTGCTCTCAAAATGAGTACAAAGTACAATGTGCATTTGGTGAATCAATAGAGTCAATAATAATAATACAATGTAACAAACTATAAACGTTCTGCGGGTTCTTTAGTTCCTTGTATAGTTTAGTGAATGTAGTTCTCCATTGTTAGTTCATATGTACTGGTAATCAGTCAATGACTCCCCTCTGCTTCAATTCTAAACATTATATTAAATGTAAAGGACGAGTTTCTGTCGTGCCTATGATAATGTTATGTATACGCAGCAATGTACTTGGCAATGCTTACTGGATGCATCGTTGTTTTCATTGGCTTGTTGCTAATTAATTGCAAAACGAGTATTTTTATTGTTGTGCCACTGCTTATACTTTGTTCCCAACTTACCTGCGTAATAATTTCTTTATACAGTGAAGATGATGGCATCCTATAGTTATAGTTAGCTGTGAAGGAAACTTGTGCAATATTTTTTGTAAAATTTCTTGGCAGTTTTGTTATTAAATTTTGTGTTTTAACCGGATATTTAAACATTTCCATCCCTCCCTGATTGGCTTGCAAAATACCATGGCATTGTACAATCGTGCCGTCGCAAGTTGTTTTGTTTCCCGTCTAATGCAAATAAACATTCATATAGTCGTCAATAAGTGTATCCTTGAAGTACGCAGGTTGGTAAACATGAGAAGTGCATAACTAAACTAACTAAGACTTATGAACGGGAAATATTTGGGACCCACTCCTTTTGAATATGGCCTGATGATAGAATTATTGTTTACAACTGTTGTGCACAAGAAAAAAATGCGCATATTGTAACAAGATCTACGCATGTACTATACGTGTCCGGTCGCTACACCGAAAGACATAACACCGAACCCATTACACCTACACCGTTACACCGAATCCGTCACACCGAAACGGACATCACACCGAATGCCATCACACCGAACACATGCATTACCCT
>Ga0210040_10007262_pt1 | contig 13496 bp, 12 predicted proteins | sample CryGeyCG12114_NA_FD_185462 | JGI IMG/M metagenome (GOLD analysis project Ga0210040, IMG submission 185462) | Groundwater microbial communities from aquifer - Crystal Geyser CG19_WC_8/21/14_NA (SPAdes) (version 2) | ecosystem: Environmental > Aquatic > Deep subsurface > Groundwater | place: USA... | reverse complement strand
CCCGTTCCAAACAGAGTTTACTAACACAAATTTCATCTTGCGTTTTCAGGTGATTTTAGCTTTAACATGTGCAGCATAGGGCGCTCCCGTTGGTAATTACCTGACTCAGCCTTCGGCTTCGTAATAACACCAAATACTCTTTTCAATATACGATGATTTAAATGCAACTTTTTACGACTATTGCGCTGGGTTACCAACCATCATGTAATTATGCGTGATTAGTTTTTACTATTATTGTGCTTCCTCAGCAAACAATACTGTGAGTGGTAAAGTTCTAATGTACCATATGATTTTTCGTAGCGATCATTTTGTCGCTCTAGTTAACCATTTTAGTTAGCTGTCTGAACAAATTTCCATTTTCCTTATTTTCATGCCCCCAGGGTGGGACAATAATTTAACTACCCGTATTAGAATCTTCCTATGACTATAGGCTAAATCATCATGGCACCTGATTTACATAAAGACATAAGGTGTACTTCACTGTATACACTTTTATTTCTACTTTGCATGTTAACTCACCTAATAAATTCAGCAATCACCATTCAAATAGCTAGTGAGAGACGGCAACAATAATATTTTCCTTTCTTTTAGACTACAGCATTACTACTAAGGTGAAATTTGTGCAGCTGTTGATTGTTAACATGGACATAAAAATTCACTCCCAGTCAGTGGTAATACCAACAATACAAACATTTAAATTCGTCTGAACGGGAAAACAACAACATGAATAAATTGGATTTGGGGGCTGATATGAAATGAACTGACTGACAGACAACTTAGGCTTCTTCGTTTTATGGGTATGCATAAAGCTGGAGCAAAATAAATGCTAAGAATCACAAATGTTTTCTGTAGCACGTCCAGTGTAGTAGCACTCAAGACATATGAGTTTTGAATGGAAACGAGTAGGCGGACAATGAGGAGTCGTCTAGTTGAAAATACTATATATTTTTCCTTCTCCAATTTCATAACCAATGTCAATCCAAATTATACGTTTCCATTACTGTTATAAGCTATATAATCTTCAAGTTATTTGCAACTACTTTTTTACAGGATTGCTATTATTAAAAAACATAATAATTTCGCTCTCATCTCAGTCAGTCCGGAAAGAATTTATATTCTGCTTAATGCAATAGCCTCACATCCGCAGACAATATATCTGACAAATATTTACTAAATTAAATCAGATCACTATGAAAAATGTGATTCACGGTCACAAAATACGCTTCTCATTTCCTATTAGTACAAATTTATGGATTGATGAGTACAAACTTGTCCGGGATCATAGATCAGCAATAAATCTACAAGACCCGAACGATGGCAAAAGGAAAAAAGACCTACCTTCGGATGCGCTCTCCTAGGGAATGCAACTTTAGGATCAATCTGAAAGAGAAACGCAGATATGATAAAAGTATTTCCCAACATGGCTATTTGCAGCTCCGAAACATTCATAGATAAAAGTTGTCTTACTTTTTTGCCATCCAGCTCATGAGTACCTTGAGCCAAGACTTTATCCACAGCCCCAGGGTCAGAGAAAGTAACAAACCCAAAACCTCTGCAATAAATAATCCAGTAACTTAATTAAAAATTTAAGCAAGACAAATAAATAAGCTGACAAGTAACCATGCAACTAACTGTACTTGGTTCTACAGAGATGTCTTGGACAATAGATTGATCAAAGAAAAAGAATCATTAGTGCTCGACTTTGCTTTCGTAGACAGCAACAAAACCAAGGAAGACAAACATAAGTCTGCTTCTCTTTTATCATTTCTATATAGTGATGAAAAGAGGGCAAAAAATTTACCTTGAACGCCGGGTCGTAGGATCCTTCATAACCATTACTTCTGCTATTTCTCCGAATTTACTAAAGTATTCTCTCAAACTCTCTGGAAAACAACCACAAAACATAATCAATCAACTTTGGAGCCAGACTTTGAGTGTAAGCAATGAATCAGAATTGCCAACTTGAGAAGGCTTCAGACAAACTAAACTATACTGTGAAAATAACACAAGAAGTAATAATAAAGCACTACAAGTCAAAGAAAAACAAATAAAGAGGATAACGGAAACACTTTTTCTTAACTAACTAGATTTTCATCGATTGCTACTTCAGTCAAAGTAAGTAAGTAGCATTTGATTGCGGAAAAACTTGGTGCACAGATAGAGAAAAACAAGGTGTAAAGCTTTACAGTTAATGCACATTACCCGAAAATCAAGCTATTTTAACGTTTGATAGCAAAAAAATGAAATAAAGTACAACTATCGGAAAAACTTGCCACTTATCTTTATTTGCAATACGTTCAAAGTTAGTTCAAACGTCGGGAGTACGTGATAAATAAAATCGTAGGGTGAACAAATGCCAAAAATCAATTGTTAAAAACGATAAATTAAAAAAGGCAGTTGAACTCGAGTTCCTTTCTGATTTTGACAAGGCAAATGAATCAGTGAATAAAGTTTGCTTTCCTAGATACGGTTTCGTAATCATTCAGATCTCAAGAATCAATAAAGTGAGTGACTCTTTCAAGGGAACGTTTCAACAGTAGTAAATTATTTAGTAGTAGGCTGTAATTTACAATTATACTTTGCACTTTCTCTTCTCCCCTTTACGTTCATTTCAATAACATATATTTTAAACGGGAAAGTTTACTGGTACTGGCGAAAGGTTCCAGCCGAGTGAATTGTCAGCTCTCATCATATTAAATTCAGTTGACATGATCTGAAATTGCGATCACATAACTCACTCATGGTTGACTACATTGGATGTAAATGTGACAGCGAAATTCCATAAACCTCTTATCTGTATATACAAGTCTTGTGAGTACAAGATATCAATCAAAAGGTAGGCGATTTGTTCCTAGATAAGGATTTATGGAATGATAAATGCTCATTTTCGTCTCATTTTAAATTTATGTTAGCTATCTGATCAAAAAGTATTATTGAAGGCATGTGTACGAAACGAAAATAGAAACTTGTAAAAAATGTGCTTACAGCTTTTGTACCAAAGATATAACAAAACAACATGCATACAAGACAAGACGGATTTAGCAGACAAAGCCCAAATTGTAATGCAGATTCAAGCATAGAAACATGCAGCCATTCAGGCTGTTTGTTTTGAAAACAAAAGTTGGTTTCAAATCTTACCAGGACTAGTCTGCCAGCTTAGGCCTCCAATGAACATTTTCCTGTAATACAGAAAATAGTCATTTAAAGTATACTGATGGATTATTGTAACAAAGTTTATCGATACTTGTGTATTTACTACTTCATAGCTATACATTTTCATGGGAATTTTAGTCACACACATTATTATGTTCACATGAATGACTGTGACTGACCCACTTTTCATAATTTTAAAATAGGGATACAACCAGTCATACAAATTTTTCAGTGAGAGCGAGCATTCAGACATACAAATTCCAACCATAGCTAAACTTGGCAATATTTTTTTCTTGTTTCAATTGGTGAATGAATGATCAGCTGTCAGTTATATTATATTTCTATTTCTGACTGACTATGCATATAACGGCTGTCCCAGTCCCAGATATACACTAATATTCATTAAAACCAAGAAGATATCGGCCAATTTTACGAAGAAATGATAATTTATATCTCTGTATATTATGTTTATGTAGTCATTTGAACATAAAGATTTGATCCATAGTACATACATACTACCGCTTTACGAAAAAATTTAGCATCTCGAGAGTTTATAAGGTACGATAACAAAACCAGCTTTGAAATGTTTAGTTAACATCAGTATGCAATAATGCAAGAAAATGCATGAATGGTTGAATGCTACGTGAACCGTAAACCTAATCATAGCAGCAGAACTAACCTAGCTCAATCAAAGTCGGCACATTTCTTTATGAAAATATTTATCACATAATCAGAAGCTTGAATTACATCTGTGATGGCCTTGGCTTATTGTTAGTCAGACTACGGTAAAAACAATAGCACAGCACTGCACTAAAGCCATATTTGTTTTGGAATATATGCAGGATGAATGAGTCACAAACAATACCGAATACGCAGTAACTAACTAAGGTCTAGTCAGACCAGAAATGCTGATAAAGGGCATTTATCATAATATTGTGTCTGGGACCAGATCATCGACCTAGCTACTGGCAATCAATAATCTAGTATCCAGTTATGCGTCCTATGCGTCCAGCTAGCTGCGTTAAACGTACTGGATGATGAAGAAAATCAGAAAAAGAATCCTCAAGAAAATTTCTTTAGCTTTCAATTCCGATTTCATTAAAAATAAAAGTTCCGAGATTTATATGCACGGCGAACTATCATTTTAGGTATCTTTAACTTTCAGCATTTAGTTACTAAAACCTAGAGACTATATTTTTAAATGACAATTGATCATATTATTAATTATTATTAGATTTAATGAAATAGGACATGTATGCATCATAGCATCATGCATGGTTAATTAAATAAAAAAATAAAAAATACTAACCCTGGATCATTGGGGACTTCTGCTTGTAATGCACCATCTGAGGAGTTATCCATTTTGACAACGAAATCAAGATCTTCACTCATGATTACAATAATACAGCACAAGTGCTTCAAAAATCACAAAAAAACCAGAAAAATGGACAGGCGTCAACTCTCTAAATATGAATTTGAAGCTTAACGGTCCTCAGAAAAGGCTTCAAATTTAATATTACTAATCACTTTAATCCATCAAGCACTTTTTCTTATTGCAAAAGTTGAAATGGACAACTCGATTTCCAATTTCTTGATTGAGTATTTTACTTGAACCACAGTTTCACCGATTATCCACTAAATTTTTAAAACTCGTTGCAGTTACTAACTTGCAATATATTCCAGTTTCTGCGACCGTCAAAGATAAATAAACTTAAAGTTTCTTGCGATCTCACACTTTAGATGCAATTAGAATAGAGTTTCCCAGTCAACGACTTATATTTGTCCCACAAAAAATGTACGTACCACCAACAAGACTAGTGCAAAAACAACACAGAAAACAAACTACTTATTTGTTTGAGTAGGACCGTTTGGTAAATTAGTTTAGAGTTTAGATGTTTTGGTTGACTGGATTGACTGGCTCGCTACCTTTTTCACGACTAAAGACACTCAACACAACACACACACATTAGTTCTTTTTTTTAAACCAAAGAGCGGGCCTTACCACTTGAATACAAGCGGCAAAAACTTAATGTGCACTGATTTCATTTCAGAAACAAGTTTCCAGTATGTGTGTGCAATGCAATGCCAGCAATGTGTATGGACTGCTTGCTCAAGACTTTCTCAAAATCTATAATGTATGCAATGTGCAGCAGTAGCCTCAGAAGTACAGTTCCAATGCGGTACCTTTTATAGTGGTAGTCGTACGTCAGTAAGTAAGTAATACAGTTATAGTAAGATTGGAGGATGGAAAAGAAATCTTTTTAAATGCCACCACTGGAACCACTCTCGTTTCACAATTGGAGCATTGGCAAAGAACAGGTGATTGGAATCAATGTATTGAAAAATTGCCTTTTTTCTTCTCTCTCTCTCTCTCCACTCTCTTTCTCTCCCTTTTTTACTCAACGAGTCTACACAAACAACAACAATACTGACTGAGCTGGACACTACGAAGAGCACCCTAACTGCCACTACGCTTCTTGAAACTACAAAGACGTCTGAGCTCAATTCCCGGCCATTTTGCCTGAGATGCTCCTCCCACGGTATACCCCCTGCTGTGACGTTGCTCAGCTCACCTTACATACATACGAACGAGCGAAATAGAGGAAACGAAACGAACCACTGTATGGCACAAGACTGACTAACTGTATGGTGTGTGCTTTATATTGTACTACGACCACGGTGGGGCCAAAACTATGAGCAAAATCTTATAAAAGCTGATTCCATTCGCCTTGTCGCTCCAGCTCACCAGATCCAGACACTGCTCTCTGCTGTGTATCTTTGGCAATAGTCAGAAGCAGCAGTAGACTTGCTCTGTGTAGATCTCAGCCTCAGTCAGTAGTCAGTAGTCAGTAGTCAGTTTAGCAAGTTCACAATCGGTTCCCTTTCTTTCACACACGGTGAAATGAACGTAACTTTGCCACACTGATTATTATGGAGGAAGTATAGGAGTCGTAGTAGTAGTTTAGTTAGTTAGTTTGTAAAGCTGCTGGCTGAACCGTTTGTTTGTGTGCTTCACACAGGACTGTGTGGTGGTGAAAGCAATAAACACAGCAAGCTAGTGGCTCTAGAAAAGCTCCAATTCATCCATTTATGAAATGTATGCGTAACTATTTTTGGAGCGCAAAGCCCGTTTTGGATGGACAGTGTGGATTTTACTTTATAGGGGTATACCCGATGCCCTGTACTGTCGTAGATTTCTACGCTCGTACTTCTCCCAGCCAATCAGATCAGTTGGTAAAGGTGGGTAGTTTGCTCTGATTGGCTGGGAGAAGTACACGCGAGAAAATCTACGAAAGTACACTGCTTCGGGTTAACCCCTCCCTTATGTGTGGTTGTGTTGCTCTGAACCCAATAGGGGTACACCTGAAGCCGTGTACTTTCGTATATTTTTACGCGCGTGCGTCTCCCGACCATTCAGGGCAGACTACCCACCTCTACCTACTGATCAGATTGGCTGGGAGAAGTACGAGCGTAGAAATCTACGACAGTACATGGAATCGGGTATACCCCTAATGATTGAGAAGATAGTTTTGGACTCGTAGGTGAGAAAGGCGCATTGATTAGAATGTAGGGAAGAGTGAAAGCAAAGAGATAAAGGGTAATATAATATACTTTGCAACTGATTGTGAGTTTATGATAGTTAAGTAGTGTTTGAAGCTAGTACTTTTGTCTGGAAAATTGAAAGTAGAATGATTTGGGAGTTTTTGTGAATTTTGAAAGTACTCAGATATAGATTCATAAATAGAATTTCATTCATGGCTTGTTTATCTAAGTGAATGCATACAATGGAAAGTCAGAAGCAAAATTCAACACCAATCTGCGCAATGGGCTGCAAATGGAAGCTCCATTTCTCCTTAGCCCGATTGTAGAGAGGATTCCAACTTCTCACCACAATAGATTTTCATGTAACAATATGCCGGTTTATCTACTTACTCAAGCAGACTTCGAATTGGGACCTCCAGTAACTCCAGTTGCACAACGTAGCTGTTCTTAATACTTACTCAAACAGATTCGATACGAATTTGAATGCCATATATCGACTGTTTGAAATATTGATGCTGTATGCTATTGAGTATAGGCAAAAATCGAACGATACTACAACTAAAAGCTGACAAAGTAAAAGTCTGGAATGATTTATCAACGTTTAAGAGGCTCGTAATTTCATGCTTTGAAAACTAGTTTTCACATGTAATATGTTGAACTACTTCATTCAAAAATTGCTTACTGAAATTTTAAATATTTGTTCTTTTACTTTTATCAATACTTTATTATACTGAAGAATGATTGTGAGCCCTACCAACCATATAGCAATAACTAATTGGATTCAGTTAAGTATATAGGTCTAGCTTGACTTAGCTCTGTTTTTGAACTATGACTACAGGCTACTCATTTCAGTGTGTTTTTTGTTGACTACTTTATTAGTTTACTCAATTCAGATAGTACTAAATATTGCAATCCAACCATATAGCAATAACTAATTGGATTCAGTTAAGTAGGTCTAGTTTGACTTAGTTCTGTTTTTGAACTATGACTACAGGCTACTCATTTCAGTGTGTTTTTTGTTGACTACTTTATTAGTTTACTCAATTCAGATAGTACTAAATATTGCAATCCATCTGCAATGAGTAATTCGAAGACAGATTTTCTATTATCTCAAGTATACGATGGATAATCTTAATTTCTTGCAGCTAGCAGACAAATTGACTACATTGTATGCGAAACAAACAATTATGCAATTAGAACAAAGCTTCATGATGTTTTTTTCCAGCTGTTCCGAACGCCCAGTTCTAGTGCTTGTTCTATGGTCAATGTAACCACCGCGAAATGTGGAATCTAGAGAACATTTGAATCTACTGTCTAATAATTTTTTAGCTGACTTCTGGGAGGATTATTAAATAAAACTAATCAATCGCTGGCATTGGATGATTGCAAATATAGTTAGTGCGTGATTGTTTAGCAAGTTACGTGTCAATACACATTTCATCGTATTTAACTTTTCATGGTGAACTTTCGCTCATTGCATGTAAATTTAAATAGGGTGGAAAGTGCGTCAATTTGTTGATCCAACAATCTGAGGAGTAGTAATCCAGTATTTGCTTACCTTAATTTCGCAAATATCTTTTCGGCATTTCGATTGTTTATTTGAATGTAAGTTTAGTGATACGGACTGATAATTTGTTTCATTTAGTTCAGGGTTTTCATTATGCATTTTAATAGCATATTAAGCTCTCGGTTTATTGATTTCATAAATACATGTATTAATAAATCGATGGTCAGTTTTTGCGCTCATTTTTATGTGTAGTGAATAGTGAATCTAACTGTTTTGGTGGATTGTTACGAAATGTCATTTGAATATTTAATATTATCACTGACCGTGTCATTATCATTGCATTGCATAGCGCTGTCTTTTCTTGCCAAGGTAATGGTAATCAATTTATTTTCAAGAGATTGATAAAGTTATTTAATTTTTTATAGAAAATTAATATGACGATCTGATTTGAAGTCCCAACTCTAAACGATGTTTGTATTGTACAACTCTGATTGAATCTTATATATCACTTTAAATTCGTTCAAAAACTGATGGAGGGTGGGGAAAGAACCAGGCTGTTTGCACGTTGCACGTATGTTGGCTTTATACATTACTAAATGAGTTCAGTTTTTCAACTCAATGGTCAAGTTATTTATTCTTGGTTGGATATATATTTCAATATTTTAGGTACCGCAAGGTGTTTTTAGTAGGAGTAGGAGTTTTTGCATTGTTATGGCTCCTTGGATTTCGATTTTTTCCTGCTGAAACGAGTTTATCTCCGGGTAACAATTTTTTTTCTATTCTACTTAACTAGTCGACATAAAATGTGTAGTTTTCCCGTTTTTCGCTATATACTCACTAATTGTATATTTTGTTTATTCAGAACCCATTGAAGCATGCCTTGAAAGAAAATTACGCAAATTTTATCCAGAAATCCAAAATATGGATTCTGTTTTGTCACACATTCCACAACTAAAATCCAAAGACGCTTATCTTCCTTATGTTGGCAATGGTTTTATCGGATCTGCTATTTTTGAAGAAGCGAAAATATCCATCAAATCTGCTGTAAACTGGAATAATATTCTGAACATGAACAAACTTTATTTGTTTAATAATAATGCTAATAAGAAAATATACATTTTTTGTTCAGAATGATAGAACTCTTTCCCTTGCGCTACCTTTCCGCCCTGTGGTTCGAGTATCGGTCACGGATGAAGATTTTAGACGCGAAGTTGTTGTTTCCCAGTTCTATAAAGGAACAGTTCACAAGCTTACCTGTATTGATCGTGGACAAGGGGAATCAATTGAGATTGATAATATTTTTTACGCCCATAGAACAAATCCTTCCATTTTTGAACAAGATGTAACTATTCGAAACCCTACATCATCTGATGTAATGGTTCATTTTGATCAATTGGGATGGACTGGTGAACCTCCGTTTACTTCTGATATTAAAAAGTTTGTGATTTTTGTTCAGATTTATAAAGTACTTTATGCATTTTTTTCGTATTATATTATGTTTAGTTGTGTACAAATGTTTTGCTATCTTAAACCAACACGCTTTTACAGAATAAAACAAGGTGATGAAGAAATAATCTACGTCGTTGCTAATGGGATTGTGGAGTCTGCTGGCAAACCTCCAATAGTTGTAGCTATGGCATACAAGAAAGTTCCGAACGCTTTAGAGGTAAGCGACAATTAAATAATGTCATCAAGACTTTTGGCATATTCAGAACTGCACAATGGGCTGTCTCACTGCCGCAAAAAATGTACTTACTTGGATTTGATTTGATAAGAATATTTCAATTTACTAATATTCAGATGAAAGCCAAATCCACATTTCGGATGCGTTTCATTACAGCTATAAGTTATTCTACAGTATTTGACAAAAATCAACTGACAACCATCAAGAATACCTTGCGAAATAAGTCTGAAGTGGTAAGATTTGATGTAACTGATAAAATCGAAAATTTAAACACTTCTGTTAAAAAATTTAAACAAATACATTTCGTATTGTGAAATCTAGGAAATGAAGAAAGCTCTAGAACATAATGCATACAACTTTTATGCTGCACATGAAAATGCTTGGAAAGATCTTTGGCGTACTGGGTTTTATTTAAGTCCTTCCAGAGCTCAAAATGCAATTAATGGGGACAAAATTAATGCCACAATGTACCACGTGTTGTCGCAAGTGCGAGCTCCATTGCATGAAACCAATGTTTTGGCCTTAGAAGCGGCTGAAGCCAATGCTGTGCTTTCTTATGCTGAAGGCTGCTATGGAGGGCATCATACACTGTATGCTGACGTGTTGTTTACGTGAAAGGAGGGTATCGGAATTACATTGGCGAAAAAAAAATTGAGATAAAACAATGATTTTGTAGCGCTTGAAATTCTGCATCGAATGTTTGTTTCAGTTTTCGAAAAAAATGTAAGGTTACCCCGTAGGGGGGAAAAATTAAAAATTGAATGCATGGGGGAGATAGGGAAACGGCTAATTTTAAAATCGCGATTTGAGGATGAGCGCCAACGATTTTGAGGATGTAACTAGTACCATTCGAAAGAAAAAGGTTCAAAGCATATTTTAAAACTGATTTGCAAGTGTTACACCCCTCTAGTGGGGAGTTATGGGGTTTTGAAAATGGACAAATTTTCCTCATGTTAGCTACTCATTAAACTCGCAAAAAAAAATCTGTCCTTTTTCAAAACCCCATAACTCCCCCATATGGGGGGTGTAACACTTGAAAATTAGTTTTAGAATATGCTTTGGACCTTTTTCTTTCGAGTGGTACTAGTTACACCCTCAAAATCTTTGGCGCTCATCCTCAAATCGCGATTTTAAAATCAGTCGTTTCCCTATCTCCCCAATGTATTCAATTTTTAATTTTTCCCCCCCACGGGGTGACCTTACCTTTTTTCCGAAAACTGAAACAACCATTCGATGCAGAATTTTAAGCGCTACAAAATGATTGTTTTATCTCAATTTTTTTTTCGCCAATGTAATTCCGATACCCTCCTTTAACAAACTGTTTGACTTTTTAATAATGAATTTAAGGGTGAACATTGTATTTAAATTGACAGGCAAGCCCCAAGTTTATGGTCAGCTTTAGATACAGAAGTGAATGTTCGTGCTTTAGCAAACATTTGGCTTTTAACTTTGGAGAAACAGGTAAAAAATCGCGCAAATCCCAGTTGAACTGTATTAGCAGCTAATTATTAACGATAATCCTGAATGAATATCAATTTTAAATTACAGGGGTGTCACAAATTGTTAAAAGCTGGCGCTAGTGGTGTCATACAAGGAATGGTTCTCAGTTTTGGAGGTTTAAAGTTTCGTAATAATCACTTGGAACTGAACACTGAGCCTAAAGATTTGCATCGTGATTATCATTTTAGGTAGACGTTTTTACTTATTTGCAATCATTTATATCATTACGTTCTTTGATCATCGTTTGTATTATACTATGGCTAAACTGGGTTTCCCATTTCATTTTTCAGGCGTATTTGGTATGGGAATTCTACCCACGTGAATATTAGCGTCTCTGTAGGTGAAGATAACAGAGCATCCTTGTTTGTTGCTTTGGATCGAAGTGACAAAGATTATTATGCCTGTGATGCTGGCTGCCTTGACACACCTGTAGAGTTAGGACCTGATAAAAAACAATTTCCCATAAAATTAACAGAGCCTGTCACGTCCATTTTATATATTACATCTGATAGAGCTCACATGGAAGATTTGCGTCTTTCTATCCATGTGAAAGAAATTATTGAGGGTGAGGATGATTAACAATGAAAATTGAATTGTGATTTTAAAAAGTTAAAGAAGAATTTTGACCAAGGATTTTCCATTATTTTCAGCACCTGCCCACGAGCATCATGTGATTTCTATGCATAGACATGGTAGTGGCTATGGAGCCATGTCCACATTATTTTGGATTCTAATCTCTTTAGTGATTATATTATTTCACGTATTTCTGTTCCATCTCGTGTACACGGAGTATTTTGGAAACCAAGGGATATCTTATGAAAAATATAGATCGAGGTAAGTTGCTGAAAAATATGAGGTTTCGTGTGACAGCTTACAATGTAAGTCCGAAATGTGTTCGCGAGCAATTTTCTTGAAAACAGACTTGAAGTCTTCCTTATACCTTCTAGTATATGCCTACAAAATATTGTAATCCGATGCGGTCGTTGAACTTCACAATAACAAAATTCGTTAAAAAAAATTTAACATGGAGTTAAATGGGAGAAAAAAAGTAGAAAGGGGGGACCCTGTCTTCACTGAATTTTTACATGTTATTTTCCGTATGAAAAATCGAAAAATGGACTTCGATTTTGGGCCCAATTTTTCCGGATTTTTTATTCGACTGTTGCTGACAAACGAAAGAGCATCGGATGGAAATATTTCAGGTGCATATACTAGAGGGTCTAAGGAAGACTTAAAAAGTGTTTTGAAGAAAATTCCTTACGAACATACTTCGGACTTACATTGTTAGTTAGTTAGTTCAGGCAAGCCGACCTTAACTCCACTCAATGCTGGACTAACGTGAACGTAGTTCGTAGTTGGCTTTGCTTAACTACTCAATACTACACACCAATACACCTCGCTTTTAGCGAATTCGTATAGATAGAGTTTACGAGTATGAAGTATGAAGTTCGAAGTCCAAGATGTCAAAGTTCTTTCCTTATCAACTAACAAATAACAACATAAATCAATCGTCATCATTAAGCGTGACGTGTTAGGTGACACATTAGTAGATGGGTGTATATTAAGCTAAAATTTCCAAAAAATGCAAAAATCTTGATATTATGAAAATGAAGGAAATAACGTGATTGAGATATACAAGCAGGCATAATTTAAAATTAGGTTTTATTTTTAGATTTATACTTCTAGACTTACATATAATACATAAATTTTACGAAGAGCAGGAACTCACTAGAGTACTCATATATATGTATACATACAACCATCACGTCCACAATATTTTCAATTACGTCATTATTTTTTTCTAAAGTCAACTTTCTACTGTAATATAAAATCGTGTGGCAAATAAACATGAACAAATATGCATGATATGAACATAGGACAAATACATACATATTTAATTGTTTTTAGATCTCCAGTCCAATCCCTCATCATACTCCAAATCATCATCATCATCCACTTGATTGACAGGTAGAGCATAAACTCTTTTCTCCTTCAATTGTTTTCGTAATTCCTCTGCCTTACGTTCCAGATCTATCACTCTACATGACAAATATGAAAATAACAGAAATTATGAATTTGATGTCTTTACATAACATAATGCATGCATGA
>Ga0210040_10007261_pt1 | contig 13498 bp, 11 predicted proteins | sample CryGeyCG12114_NA_FD_185462 | JGI IMG/M metagenome (GOLD analysis project Ga0210040, IMG submission 185462) | Groundwater microbial communities from aquifer - Crystal Geyser CG19_WC_8/21/14_NA (SPAdes) (version 2) | ecosystem: Environmental > Aquatic > Deep subsurface > Groundwater | place: USA... | reverse complement strand
ACTTACGTGTAAGACCACCAGTGCATCAGATACGTACCTAGATACCTACCTAGGTAGGTATCCGAGTACTACTGGTACAGTAACCCGTCCCGCCAAGCCTCCAATGACGTAGTGCCTCGCTCCCGCCAAACGCGTCTCACTCGCGCGTCGTGAACAGCCAATCCCACCACCGACTGTAGAACACTCTACACGTACACCTACACCTAGGTACTCACCAACAATCCTCCTGTGAACTCTCCACACACCTCCACTCACCGTCAAACATGGCCACCAAGCGCAAATCCCAGCACTTCACCGACACCTCAAACTCCCCCTCGTCCCCACCCCCAGCGCAGTCTTCCAAGCGCAGCAAACCCAGCATCACCGGCACCGGCACCGGTTCCTCCTCCCTCCTCTCCACAACCCCGCAAACCGACGACGACGGCAACACATACTGGGAGATCTCGAAAGCGCGGCGCGTGACCATCTCCGAGTTCAAGGGCAAAACCATGCTCAGCATCCGCGAGTACTACGAGAAAGATGGCAGGTGGTTGCCTGGGAAGAAGGTATGTTTCTTTTGGAGGACCCCCTCTTCCCTTCTCACGTCCACTTCTGTTTTCGTATTCACTCGGGAACACCAAGAGAGAAAAAAAGGGGAAATGCTGATGCGAGCGAGCGAGGGCTGAATGCTGACGTTCACAAATACAAACAGGGAATCACCATGACGATGGAGCAGTACGCCGCCTTCGTGGCTGTGTTGCCGCAGGTTGAGGGGCAGCTGGTGCGGATGGGGGAGAAGAACGTGGTCAGGCCGGAGTACGGTGCGGAGCAGGGCAAGGTGAAGGTAGAAGACGAAGATGATGCAGATGAAGAACAAGAAGGGAGTGAAGGAAGAATGAAAGCGAACATTGAAGCGACGAGCGATGAAGACGAGGGATGAATCGACAAAAAGGAATTTGAACTGTCAGGTCTGTTTACGGCGTGATGTCGAGCACAAGATATCACCCGTTACCGGGGTAGGGGCTTTGAGAGAGAGAGCGACGCGGACATGGAATATGGACGACGCCTAGGCCGTCGCGGTATGCTAGCACGAGTGGTGGGTCGTTGCGCGAGGCTGACTGACCTAGAGGAGAGCGGAAGACCACTCTAACGTATCGAACACACCACACGAACTGAGCTAGACTGACATGTGAGTACGCAAGTGACCCTACGGAGCACTCTTCGCCGACGGACTGATACTCGCAGCACTAAACGACACAAACGAGCTACTTTCTCCCACATATCACGACAACAAACGTCATATCGATTGACATCTAGCACCCCAGGATGACAATGCTAAGAACTACTCTCCCACTCAGCAAGCCGTCCCGCCAAGCTACCCTTCTTCCAATTCTTCTCAAAGTCCTCTTTCAACTCGACCTTACTCTTCTCTCCGACCTTACCATATCCACCACCACCGGGCGTCATCTGGGATACGAAGTTAGTTCGAGCACAGTCCAAAGAATGACAACCTGCCAAGACTTACCACGATAATCCTCTCACCAGGCTGCATGTTAGCCGTATTCTTCGCCCCAAGGCTGATATACCGCTCCTCGACCTCATCCTCTCCATCCTCCTGTCCATCCCTCCTCTTCCCTTCATGCTCTCCACCTTTGCCCCGTCCTTTCACCTTCTTCACCTTCCTCACCCACACGTTCTTCCCGCACTGGGCATCTTCGCCGCCATGCAGACCGTACGGCCTGTAGACCCTCCTCTCACTCAAAATACTCACCTGCACGGGAATTCGGAACTCAATATCTCTCACCACGCCGTCCCCGCCCTTGTGCTGGCCATTTCCGCCACTACCAGCTCTCAAACTGAACTCACGCAGAATGACAGGGTACCTCCTTTCGAACACTTCCGCGTCCGTGATCCTCGTGTTGGTCATGTGGGTATGCACGCCACTCGTGCCCTCCCAGTCCTTACCCGCCCCACTCCCTCCAGCAATCGTCTCGTAATAGCCGAAGCCCTTCGTCTCCTCCTTCCCATTCGCGTTCCCCCCGAATCCGAACGTCAGATTGTTGCAATCGCCCTGGCTGGCCGCACACGCCTCGAAGCAGCGGAATACCACGTCCGTGACACGCTGGCTCGTCAATACGTTCCCCCCCACCACGGCAGCCTTCTCGCTCGGACTCAGGAAACTGCCCGGGGGAATCTTGACTGTAATCGGTTTCAAACACCCCTGGTTCAGTGGTATGTCCTGCGCGATCAAACATCGTAAACAGTATATGATGGCCGAATATGTCACCGCCTCCGGGGCGTTGATATTGCCATACACCTCCGGGCCTGTGCCGGCGAAGTCGAAGACCGCCTCGCCTTTCTCCGCGTCGATGCTGATCTTGAGACAGATGGGGCTGCCGTCGTCCATGTAGTCCGTGGCGGTGAGGTCCTGGCCCTCGAAGCGCTGGCTCACCTCCTTCAACAGCTCACGCACCGACCGCTCCGCATTCTCCTGGATTTGCTGCATGTAGAACTGCACGACGTCTTCGCCGTAGTCGCCGATCAGCTGTCCGATCAAGTTGATGCCTTTCTGGTTCGCTGCGATCTGCGCCTTAAGATCGTTCAAATTATCCGCTAGGCACCGTGTGCCGCTACACTCCGGGTACTGTGCCGGTTCATCGTACAGCAGCTCCGTGATGCGCTTTTCGTCGAATTTGCCCTCAGAGACTAGCTTTTCGGACTTGATGGCCGCGCCTTCTTGGAAGAGTTCGCGGCTGTGAGGAGGCATGGAGCCGGGGAGAATGCCGCCGATGTCGGCATGATGGGCGCGCGAGGCGACGTAGAAGATGATGTTGCCGTCAGGCCCAAATGCTGGAGTCATGACCGTGATATCGGGAAGGTGGGTTCCGCCGTACTCAGGGTGATTAGAGACAATGACGTCGCCCTTTTTGAGCTTGCCGCGCCAGATGGCGGAGTTTGTGCGTACGCAGGTCGACATGCTGCCGAGATGGACAGGGAGATGCGGTGCGTTGGCGACGAGGCCACCGGCGGCATCGAAGAGGGCGCAACTGTAATCTAGGCGTTCCTTGACGTTGGTGGAGACGGAGGTCTTCTGCAGAGCGCGGCCCATCTGCTCTGCGATGGCCATGAAGCGGTGAGCGAAAATGGAGAGCAAGATAGGGTCGACTTCTTTGGTATTAGCACGTTTCTGTTGTCCTTCCTCACCAATGTTGATCACTACGTGCGTGGAGATGATCACAGCAGTTGTATTGGGTGGAACGACGATTGTTTGAGTGCCGTCTGCGATGATAGCTGGCCCAGGGATGCGATTTCCAATTTGAAGGTCTTCGAGCTTGTAGATGCAGGTTTCCTGTCTACCGCCTTCAAAGTAAACGGACGGTTTGCTATATGCTTTGTCTTTGGATACGTCACTGGGCTTGAGCTCTTTGAGTTGCTGGTCGGCCGTTCTCTCCATGCCAGAAAAGGACTTGCCTATCCCGCGTACACGAACGTCGTCGATGATGATGTCGCGATCGGGCAGGGTAAAGCCGAATTCTTGTTCGTGCTGCTTCACGAAAGCAGAGCCAAAAGCCCAATCGTCACCGCCGTGGTCTTTTCTCATCTCTTCCGAGGCGGGACGTATGACCATGAGGGCAGACTCGGTGCCGCGATAGCGCATGTTGAGATACTCCTCGAAGACAATCGCGTCGTCAGAGAAGCCTTGGTCTTGAAGCCGCTTCCTTGAGCGTTCCTTGAGCTCGTTCATCTTCGATTTAAGTTGGTCCCGTGTGCTCTTGTCGTCGTCATTCCAGACTTGCGATTCTGGAACTTGTCTCTCGTCTACAACATCCGCTAGTGCCATTCCATAAGCGGAAAGGACGGAGGAGTATCTATGGACGAGGATCTGGCCTATACCGAGTGACTCTGCGATAGCGACGGCATGCTGTCCGCCTGCACCACCGAAGGTTGCTAATCGATGTTGTGCCGTATCGTGTCCTTTGGCTTCGGTCAAGGAGCGAATTGGTCTGGTCATGGTTTCGTTGGCAATTTTGATGAAACCATATGCGACCTCGTCAGCAGACATCTTCTTATCCGTCTGGCTGTTAATCTCGTCTGTGAGCTCCTCAAAGAGCTTCTTGCTGGCTTCCGGATCCAACCCTTCATCTTCATTCTTACCGAAGATTTTGGGAAAGAAGTCTGGCAGTAGACGGCCAAGGAACAAGTTGGCGTCCGTCACGGTAAGTGGACCGCCTTTCCTGTAGCATGCTGGACCTGGATGGGCACCGGCTGATTCTGGGCCGACCACGAAAAGACCATTTCTGAAAAACAGCCGTGAGCCACCTCCTGCTGCGACTGTGTTGATGTCGAGTTGTGGAGACTGTATGGTGACGCCAGCCGTCGTCGTCTCGAACACATGCTCGTATCTGCCTTCACCATACCGACTCACATCCGTACTTGTCCCACCCATGTCGAAGCCAATCACGGGTGTCCTTGTCTCAGGGTCATAAGAGGTCAAGGCATACCCGACGACTCCGCCAGCTGGACCTGATAAAATAGCCCTCAGACCAGAAAATTGACTAACGTCCACAAGTCCGCCATCAGACTGCATGAACTCGCATCTGGCTGCCTTTGCGCCATCCGACCTCTTCACACTCTCAGTACCAAGACCACCCTCGAAGCCAGATTCGAAACCGGCAATATACTTCTTGATAGCAGGGGTGAGGTAGGCGTCCGCGCATGCCGAGGTTGTACGAGGCACGAGCTTGATCATTGGCATCAACTCATGGCTAAGACTGACATGTTCGAAACCGATGTCTTGTGCCAACTTTCCCACCAGAGCTTCATGGTCGGGAAATGTGTAGCCATGCATCAAGCACACGGCTATGCTTCGGAAGCCTTCATCGTACAATGCTTTGAGCTGGTCTCTGATTTGATCCTCCTTCGCTCGAGTCAGGATGCGCACAGCTTCGCCGGAGAGGCCTTTGACCAGGTCATTGTCTTTGTAGTCCTCATGGCTTGCTTCCGCCTTGGTCTGGTTCCTTGTCGGGTCTTCGGCATAGTCCTCCAGCGTGACTCTTTCATCAATCTCAATCACCTTCTCATAGAGCACATCGGGCCTGCGAATCGCAAGGTCAAAGATCTTCGGTCTTGATTGGTTGCCAATATCGAGGCAGTTCTTGAACCCTTTGGTGACAACCATGGCCATTTTCTCGCCCTTGCGTTCAAGCAGGGCGTTTGTGGCCACAGTCGTTCCCATACGTATGCTCTCGATCTTGGATGTATCAAGTGCCTCACCTCGCGGAACCTCACGATCAGTAAACCTGGACATCAATCGACGTATACCCTCTAAAGGAGCATCTTTGTAATTAGAGGGGTCTTCTGATAACAGTTTGATGATAATGTCATCCTCCATCTTGCCCGTTCCCGGATTGCCGACACAATCTGTGAAGGTTCCACCACGCTGGAAGAGGTCAACAGATGCAGTAGATTCGGGTCAGAGGTACCTACGTCGATGGCGATACGAATGCCTCGCTCCATACCTGAGGCGTCACCCATCTTGTCCTGCTACTGCCGCGCCAACAAGGTGCTCAGATCAATTGGATCGAAAAAGCATGGGATGCTTTGGCACGATATCTCAGCAGAAAAGTCTATAAGGACAGACAACAGCCTTGTCGGACCTTCCAATAATTCTTATGTACCGAAGAATCGAAGATCTGCGGCTAGTGGGGGTGCGGGGAGGGGAGCGGTTATACTACACGGCTGAAGATATAAAATTCTGTAGGAGCTTCAAATCCGATAGGAGGGACGTTGCTACAAGTTGAAGATCAGGATGACTTGGCTACGGAGAAGGAAAAGAGGCATCATCTTGATGATCGGCAGAGTCACGTTCATGAGGCTCTTGGTGGTTCAGGTTTCAGGTCACCTACAACTTGAAAGGTACGAGTACGAGTACGAGTACTTGCCCAACCTTAGCCTGGGGTAGCCATCTGCATGTTTCGTCATGTCATACACGGAACTCGTGTTCCGAGGCAGTCACGCTCCTCGTACAGCGTGACGGTGACGGTGATGGTGATGGTGATACCTACCTTATAGGTACCTAGGTAGGTAGTGACGGTGCTTCAAGTCGCCGCTCGTCTCTCCACGCCAAACTGTGAGCATGCAATATTACCAGTACCATCCTAAAGTAGTACTCGTATGATAAAAAGCACCTTAGGAGCAAATTATCTTGCTAGAAGAACGAAGCAGCTTAGCAAGATTTAGTCGCCAGAACATCCCAGCCACCATTAACTCAAAGTGTAACGCTCGATATAACCATTATGAGGATCACCGCGTGCTCCAACGCATCCATATGCTCTCAACCGTCCAACAGGGTTGGCGAGAACGCCCATCCAGATATCTATTGACAATGCAATCATAGTATAGAAAAATCGTCAAATCGTGTTCCATCATCATCGACTGTCGCGGCTGCTGCTGCCCGAAGCTCTTTGAGCACCTCGTTCTCCACCCTTGGTTGCGCAGTGTTTCACGATCCACGGGTGTCGTTGCACTTCCTCGAGTGGTATTCTCTTTTCTGGGTCAAGTACAAGAAGCTAAATTCATGTCAGCATGTGGTTGTTGGTTTCTGGATTGCAAACTTACCCTTTTGATCAGATCTCTTGCCTCAGCGCTGATGAAAGTTGGAATGGTCATCTCGCCTCTGGCAATCCTCCTTTGAGTCATGATAGGCGTATCCTCAAAAGGTGCCTCCCCAACCAAGAATTCATATGTCAACACACCCAAGCTCCACAGGTCGACCTTCTCGTTGTAATAGTTGTCGCTGCTTCCAGGCTTGAGCATCTCGGGTGGCAGATAGTCCAAAGTACCACACATCGTCTGTCGGCGGTTGTTTGGTGCATGTACGCTCCAGCCGAAATCCGAGATTTTGATTTCTCCATGTATCCCTACAAGGATGTTCTCTGGCTTGATGTCTCTATGCATCACATGCTTCTTGTGCAGATACTTGAGTGCTGCCGCCATCTGCGCTACGTATTGTGCCGCTTTCCATTCTGGAAATCGTGCCTCTTTTCGGAGGTGCTTGTACAGCTCCCCTCTTCCAGCAAACTCCAGGATCAAGAACACCCTTTTGCTGTCGTGGAAATGGCCGAAGAGCCGAAGGATATTTGGGTGTCTGAGATTCGATTGAATCTCGATTTCTCTTCTGACTTGCTTCTCCACCTTCCCTTGTTGAAGCTCGGACTTGTGCAGGACTTTCAGAGCGCATATGAAGCCAGTCGTCCGTTCTCTGGCGAGGTATACTCTACCGAACTTGCCCTTACCTAGCGGCTTCCCGATTTCAAACATACCAAGGTGGAAATTTATAGGTGTCTGAGGCTGATCGAAGAAGCAGGAAGCGGAGGATCGCTGAGCGGTCTCCTCGGATGCCCGAGGAGGGAGAAGGGGCTTTCGCACAGGCGATGAGGGAAGAGTAGGCACCGTTGTTGTGGTGGTTGTAGTAAGTGCAGTGATTTGCCCTGCGTTCTGTTTGGAGTCGTTGCTCGCTTGAAGAGCGTAGCGGACCAGATTCTGTCGGCTGCCGGTCGTTGTCAAGCTGTGAATCGAGGGAGCGGTTGCGAGAGGGGCTTGCTGTTGGATTGTCAGAATACACTTTCTTCAAAGACAGGAGTGCTCTCACTTTGGACTTGAGCATGGTCGAACCATTGTGAGGGGCTTCGTTCTCGTCGTTGACGTTGAGGTGCTCAAATCGAGCTTCTAGAGTCTTGGTGGCCATCCCGATGGCGAGCTAGGCTACTGAGGCAAGAAGAGATGTAGTGCAAGGTCAAGGTGTTCGAGTCGGTATTCTATGTTCATGTGAAATGGACCTCGCGCCTGGGGAAGAGAGCCAGACGGCAAGAATGGCGGAGCCTCTCCGCGAACACGGCGCCAAGACAGAAAACAAGCTTGTCGCGCAGGGCAACCAAATGGACCACTTGAACCCTCCGAATCCTCTGCCGAATTTACATTCGAAGCTTGAACATCCTCAATCATGCCAAAACTCGCCGCTATGAGATGCTGGTTCGCTCGTCCCGAACCTCGCTACGCGCACTTGTTACATGCTGAAGCCACTGCGATATTGCCTGTGTCAACAAATATGCGAATCCATGTGTTAGGTCTGAGCTTCGCCTGCATCAACTCCGGTGTCCACAAGACGATACGGTAGACAACAATGAATATGCTGACCAGGCTGCAAATTCACGCTTGGTTCCGAGGTCATGCTTCAGGTCGTACGATGCCTAGGTATCGATCGACCGACTTGAAGCTGATTATACTCAACACCGGCAGCCCAATCGTGCCTTCGCAAAACTCCCAAAGTCCCGCAGCGCGTGTCATCACAGACATTGGGTTGTGGAGTGGCTTCGCCCCATCTGCTTCCCCTTGCTGCTAATTGAAGCCTTGTTTATCCCAACATACTCCCCGACTTTGCTTGCATACCACTCCCCTGACACCATAGGTTCCGATGATATCGCGCAAAAAGAAACCTCCTACGTTGTCTCGTTGATGGAGAGTCCGCTTCAGGAATCTGAAGTGAAACAATTCTCACTTCTTCTCACTCCAATCGCAACCTGACAGGACAATGGCCGACACATGTGACGTGTTCTAGCTCTCTTGCTCATTCGCCCTTTCCATCGACCAATTATCCAGTCCACACCCTCAATCTTGATTGTTGCAAGACCGAATCTCAGCCAGAAATCGAACTTCAGTGCCGTGCTTTGAGTAGCCAATCAAGTTCTCATCCAAGCATCGGAATGTCAGCCAGTCGTCCGAGCAGACAGGGTCAACACCCTCAGAAGTTAGAGTGTCACCGCCCTGTACAACTCAAATTTACAAGCGACGATAAAGCCAATACGCAAAGCCCATCACCAAAACCAGAAAAGACGAAGTCAATGCCAGGTAAGCTAAATCCCGATTTACTCGTATCGGATGTACACCTGATAGATAGTGTAGAGAAGCGTGGACGTACGTCGAAAGCAACTTTGGGCGGTAAAGCAATCACACAAGCAGTGCTAAGTGCTGATGATTGGAAAGTGAAGTTCAATATCATTCGAGCCGAGAAAAACGTTGCTCTCAAAAAGGCCACGCAACTTCGAAAGGATCTGAAGACAGCGGGAGAAGAAGTGCAAGCTCTGAAGAGAGGTAGAGAAGAGCTTGACAAGGCTTTGATGCGACACGATGAGGTGGTCGAGGCCATTCGCAAGCAGAAAGCTGCTCTGGAGAAAGAAGTCGCAGGGTTGAAGGCTCAGCTAATGAGCAACGCAAGCCGGATGGCTTTGGCGGGGTCGATGCTACAACTGTGACGATGATCACAGTATATATGGCCAACAAGTAGACAAGGAGGGTTTCGAGCTTCGACATTGGTGAGGAGCGATCATGCAATTTCACTTTGGGATTTCGCGATTCAGGAAGCGCTGAAAAGACGGTATGCAGGATGCGGCGCCTGTACAAGAGCTGAGGGTTTCGTCAAGCACACTGGCTAGAGCGCAGTGGTCGAGTACCTTCTGTTTCCACCTTCATTCCCAAGGCAGGTTCTTCGCAAATAGCTTCGTTCCAGGGTGGACAAGGAGTCCTTCGAGCACATCCAGGGTATTCTTGTCAAATCTTGACAAAACGCCTTCCCTGAAGTGTTCCAAGCTATATCCTCGAGCAGCGCGCTTTTCTGACAGTATCTGACCGTTGCCGTAGATGTCGTCCTTCCAAATTCCGTACCCCCTTTTCTTATCGCCATCCTCAATTTCCGCCATCTTTACGGCGCTGAACGGAGGATTGATCCCGATGAACTCTGTCGAGCGACGCCACTTGAAGGCAGTTAGATGAAGGTCAACAAAGCGAGCACGCTTGAATTCATGGCTGACGACGACAAGGTGGCTCGGCCATTGTAGGCATTGAGGCGATGCAGCCGCCGTGCCAATACGTTCCCTGTATTGCTGGGCGAAGAGCGGAAATTGGATCAAGGAGAGCAGGACGTTCTGATACGAATCTGTTGCATATCTGTCTTGGAACATGCGATCCAGTAGAGCCGATTTCCCCTCGAGGTCGAACATGTCTTTTGCAGCGGCGAGGTTGCAATATGACTCGGCCTCGGTCAAGTCGGTCTTTGCACGCTTCGTCGCACCACCACTAAAGACCAGCAGGGCCCCTGGCCTCCGCGACAGCTCTCTGACCCCAGCCTCGATATGCTTGATGAAGGTAGAAGTCTCGTTGGATTGAAATGGCTCAATTAACCACTCCTCTTCGTTCTCGCCTTTCGACTCTCCACCGACCCAGATAGCGTGGCCGCAAACGACGATGAGAGTGTCCAGCTTTCTGTTGGCCATGGTGTTGAGTGGCGAAAAGAGGTGCCGGCCACGTCAGAAAGCTAGAAAGCCAAAAACGATGCGACCAAGGTACAGACAACCTCAGGAAAAGCAAAGTGGTCTTCAGGATTTGACGTGTCGGCGCCGGAGCCCTCGCGAGTTCGGACCCCCTATCACCGCCGATACTTTGTCGTCCATGGTGGGGACTGCGCTTTTCATACTACAGCTACCTCGATAGGGAGCTTGACAAACGTAGACACATCCATGCAAGGATGACAACTTTCGTGGGAGAAATTCGTCCAAGACGAAGAAATCAGAACGAAACGAACATTGTAACGATGATGTATTTAAATTCACTGGCTTGGCGAACTGGAAACTATTCTACCAGAACCTACCGATGGTTCACTTTCGTGGTCAATATTCGTATGTCAAAAGAAAGCCGTGTACAAGAACACAGCATTGCAGGACATGTATGTATTGTCGTCATCAATAGTGGTTACCAACCCCATGGACTTGAGTCGAGACTCAATACAGCAAAGTAAGCATGTCTAGAATGTCCTGTTCAGCTCCATAATGTACACATGTCCCGAGTTGCGGAAGGGACTGCACGACAAGGACCATATTTCTTTCTTCTTCTTCCATAACGCTGTTGTACATGATCCTCCGGTCCTCCCGTCTAAGTCCCGACGTCTTATGTAACCTACCCACATTACTCGTCGTGACGATACGTGCAACTATCACCTTTGATGCACTTCCCTTCCTTCCAGAAGGAGCAGATCTGAGTTTTGTAATTGTACGGTTTGTTGTTATCTCCTGCCCCGCTCTTCTTCTTCTTCGACTTCTTGCCGTTTTCGTCATATTCGTTACCAGAGTCTGTTCGACCGTGTTTCTTCGAGCCATTGTCGGCCCCAGGAAACGGATTTGGATTGCCAAGAGAACCTAATGGCAATACCTGACCTTGCGCTTGTCCAGCATTCAAAGACCCAAGGAGGCTTGCAAGGTTAGGAGTGATTGTCGCGGCAGCAGGAGGAGCTTGGTAGGACGGCTGGAGTTGCGGTACCGCTTGAGCTTGAGCTTGAGCTTGAGCTTGAGGTTGTGTGAGCTGCTGAGCAGATTGCAAAAACGCCACTAGCTTGTTCAGATCTGGACCTGCAGCTGGTACTTGCTGTGGTGGTGGCGTAGATTGATTTTGATGACCAAGCATGCTAAGGGTTTGCTGTAAACTGGCAGGGAGAAGTGATGGTTGTTGGGGAGCTTGTGTCGAAGTGATAGCTCGGAGTTGTGCAGCGAGATCAAAGCCACCCACAGGCGCACCCAATGAAGGTGGAGGACGTTTAGACAATATCTCCTTCTCCCGTGTTCTCGTCGCTCCAATGGGTTCGCCAAAATCAGCTGTCGGCTGAAAATCTGTATCATCAGAGTCGTCCTCGGGTTCTTTAGGCGAATCAGGGCGCTCAGACCCAACAGCAAATACCACCATGAGCGTGTTCTCTTCATGCTTGATTTGAGCCTCGCTTGCCGGGCTTTCAGGCTTTTCTGGTCCACCATACTTGATGAAATTCGCGGCTACGTCCGTTGCAATATCATTGAGATCCACAGCTGATGGGAATGCGTATGACTCCATATCATCCATCACTCCATCCTCATCGTCGTCTTCTAGATCATCAAGACCTTGGTGAAGCTTCAGCATTTCACCCTCGCGACCCGTGTCGCCGGCATCCCGCATTTCATTGTCTGCGTGGCCCTGCTCTTCGTCTGGATCATGCGTGAACAACCGCGTCTCTACCAAGTCACCGTCGGCCTTCCAAGAGACGCGCAACTTACGGCGAGCTTCCTTTCGAAGTCGCTTGGTTCTTTCCGCCTCTGTTTCTTGGAGTACTACCTGCTCTTTCTTGGGTTCAGTGTCTACCTTCTTCTCCATGTCCGCCAAGAAGCCCATGAAAGACGAAGCGGCAGTGGCCGCCGAAGCTGTAGGACCCAGATATCGAGGAGGAGATTCCTTCTTGACAGCCTCTCTCTTCACTGCAGTCAGCCCTGGAGCAGCTGATGGCGGGGCGGGGTCCTTGGCAGCAGCAGCTCTTGCAGCGTTCGACGTTCCTGGCCGCTTTGACGCTGACAACAACGAGGAAAACATGGCAGACTTTGGAGGTGCTACGGCAGCGACTTTAACCTTTGCCGTATTGCCTGTTGTAGTTACCGGTGCTCCAGTCGACACATCTTTGCCGGCTTTAGCTGCTTGAGCCTTCTCAAGAGCTTTCCTACGTTCCAATTGTTGCAGAGCCAGCGGCTTCGAGGACTGCTGTACAGGTTTCACGACCTTTTTCGCAGCTGGCTGAGCAAGAGTTTCGCCATCTCTCGTCCGCTTCACACCAGCAATGGAGTCCACAACACTCGACCCAGACTTTGCAGAAGGTGCGGGACTTCCAACTTTGCTTTCGGTCGCCTTCTTGGCCGAGGCAGCCGCTGCATTGCTCAAAATTGTTTGCGCAAGGACTTTGGAATTGTTGGTCGACTTCTTCGCAAACTTTGGCAGGACTTTGGACCACTTCGTCAATTCAAGCATTTCTTGATCCAAAGTTTCGAACTTGACAACGAGCTGGAAAATGTCAGTGGGGAACATGGTGGCAGGCATTACTTGCATACCTGGAAAATGTTGTTGACGAGCGTACTGTTGAAGTCGTTTGCATTAAATCGATCGAGGAGAAAGGAGTGTAAAGCTGCCATGGTGAACTGGTTCTCGCCTAGTCTGGAAAAGCATTATCAGCATGGTTGATCAAGGTCACAATCATATTTTCAATTATAGTCACGCCCAAATGAAGCACACAAGCATGAATCGCAATGAAGCTATCTAAGATGTGTGCATTCGTCACAATTTTACGATGCGTAGCTCCTGCTGAGACTCTGACTTTGTGAATTACGGAAAATCCGATAACATTTGCAAAGCATGCATGGCTATTGTGGTCAAGCCAGCATAACATCTTCTGCATAGAATCTACGACCAAAGTAGAACCTGTCGCCTCGGAGGGAACCACCAAATCGTCGCGACTGTGTGAGGAAAACGGAAATTCAGGGAGGAAATTGTATACATACCTTTTTACCACGGACTCGTGTCCGAACATTAGTGATCGATGCATGATCTTCTCCATAGATCCACGGTACCGGATGACTTCGTCCTTGATGCGGGGAGCATCCGCGGCTGTCTTTGAGTCAGG
>Ga0210040_10007260_pt1 | contig 13501 bp, 9 predicted proteins | sample CryGeyCG12114_NA_FD_185462 | JGI IMG/M metagenome (GOLD analysis project Ga0210040, IMG submission 185462) | Groundwater microbial communities from aquifer - Crystal Geyser CG19_WC_8/21/14_NA (SPAdes) (version 2) | ecosystem: Environmental > Aquatic > Deep subsurface > Groundwater | place: USA... | reverse complement strand
CGCCGAAGACCGTCCGGGTCAGCGCCTCGCCGTCGGCCGCCGTGGCCAGGGCGATGCCGGAGTCGGGGTGGAGGTGGTCCACGTGCGCTGCGTCCACCAGCCCGTGCATGGCGGTGTCGATGCTCGGCGCGGCGCCACCCCGTCCGTGCAGGCAGTAGTCGAACGCGGCGACCATCTCGTCCTCGTGCTCCACCCCCCGGTACACCTGCGCCAGGGCCCGGAGGCGGTCCAGCCGCAGGACCGCGAGGCCGCTCTCGGTCAGCGTGCCGAGGTCGCCGCCGGAGCCCTTGACCCAGAGCAGGTCGACCTGCTCGCCGGTCGCCGGGTCGGTGGCGCGACCCTTCGCGGAGGTGTTGCCGCCGGCGTAGTTGGTGTTCTCGGGGTCGGCACCGAGGCGGTTCGACCGGTCGAGCAGGTCAGCGACGGTCTCGTCCATGGGAACCCTTCCGTGGGTGGTGGGCTGAGCCGGACCGCACGCCGGCGGTCCCGGGCGCGGGACGCGCCGGAGCAGGGCGGGGGCGCGACGTCGGGGTCACGCGCCCCACCCCGACTGCTGCCCGCCGGCGCGCTCGGTGGCGAGGCGCTGCTGGTGGCCGGACGCGGCGTAGGCGCGCACCGGGTCGGCCGGCAGTCCGCGGGACTCGCGCCAGGCGGCCAACTGAGGCCGGACGTCGGTGTAGAACGCGTCCATCAGGATGCCGTTGGCCCCCAGCACGTCACCGTCTCGCTGGGCCTGCGCCAGCGCGGTGGTGTCGACCAGCAGGGCGCGGGCCGTCATCTCCTGCACGTTGAGCACCGAGCGGATCTGGCCGGGGATCTTGTCCTCGACGTTGTGGCACTGGTCGAGCATGAACGCCACCTCCGAGCCCGGCCCGTAGCCGCCGCCCCGGATCACCTCGTACAGGATCCGGAACAGCTGGAAGGGGTCGGCCGCCCCCACGATCAGGTCGTCGTCGGCGTAGAACCGGGAGTTGAAGTCGAACGAGCCGAGCTTCCCCAGCCGCAGCAGCTGCGCCACGATGAACTCGATGTTGGTGCCGGGCGCGTGGTGGCCGGTGTCCAGGCACACCATCGCCCGGTCGCCCAGGGCGCTCACCTGGGCGTAGGAGGTGCCCCAGTCGGGGACGTCGGTGTGGTAGAACGCCGGCTCGAAGAACTTGTACTCCAGCACCAGCCGCTGCTCGGGGCCCAACCGGTCGTAGATGGTCGCGAGGCTCTCGGCCAGGCGGTCCTGCCGCCCCCGGATGTCGCCCTGCCCGGGGTAGTTGGTGCCGTCGGCCAGCCAGATCTTGAGGTCGCGGGAGCCGGTCTGGTCCATGATCTCGATGCACTCGAGGTGGTGGTCGACCGCCTTGCGTCGTACGGACTCGTCGAGGTGGGTGAGGCTGCCGAACTTGTAGAGGTCGTCCTGGAAGGTGTTGGAGTTGACCGTGCCGAGCGCCAGCCCGAGGTCGCCGGCGTGGCGGCGCAGGGCCGCGTAGTCGTCCACCCGGTCCCAGGGGATGTGCAGCGCCACCGTCGGCGCCAGGCCGGTCAGCTCGTGCACCTTCGCCGCGTCGGCGATCTTCTCCTGGACCGTGCGCGGGGTGCCCGGGGTGCCGAACACGCGGAAGCGCGTCCCGGAGTTCCCGAACGCCCACGACGGGAGCTCGATGGCCTGCGCGGCCAGCAGGTCGGTGATGTCGGCGAACGAGGTCATGCGTTGCTCCTTGCTCCGGCGGTGGTCGACCTGGTCACCGACTGGCCACCGGGGACGGTCTCGGTCTCCGAGCCGGGGAGGTCGAGCTCCGCGGTCACGCCCTCGGGCAGGTCGGCCTGCACCCGCAGCTCGCCGTCGACGAGCTCCCAGGCGACCCGCACCACCCCGTGCGGGGTCCGCAGCGAGGTCGTGGCGGAGGTCAGCCCGCCGCCCGGCCGCGGGGCGATGCGGACGCGCGCGTAGCCGGGGGCGGCCGGGGCGAGCCCGCCCACCACGCGGTGCAGCCAGTCCGCCACCGCGCCCAGGGCGTAGTGGTTGAAGCTCGTCATCTCCCCGGGGTTGATGGAGCCGTCCGGCAGCATCGAGTCCCACCGCTCCCAGACCGTGGTCGCCCCCATCGTCACCGGGTAGAGCCAGGACGGGCACTCGCGCTCCAGCAGCAGCCCGTAGGCCTCGTCGAGGTGGCCGGTCAGGGTGAGGGCGTCGCAGATGTAGGGGGTCCCGGCGAACCCGGTGGCGACCCGGTAGCCGTTCGCGGCCACGAGCTCGGCCAGCCGGTCGCCGGCGAGCTGGCGCTTCGGCTCGTCGAGCAGCCCGAAGGCGATGGCCAGCGCGTACACGGTGGAGCAGTCGCTGCGGACCCGCCCCTGGTCGTCGACGTAGTGCTCGTCGAAGGCGGCCCGCACCCGCTCGGCGAGAGCCGAGAAGTACCGGGACTCCTCCTCCATCCCCAGCTCGTGGGCGGCCGCGGCGACCATCACGCTGCTCCGGTGGACCGCGGCCGTGGACACCACGTCCTTGTCGGCCTTGGCGGCCGCCGGGTCCTCCGGCGGCGCGTCCGGGTCCAGCCAGTCCCCGAACTGGAAACCCTGGTCCCACAGACCGGTGGGCGCGAGCTTGCCCTCCACCCGGCGCAGGTGGGCCGCCATGGCCGGGAACGCCTCAGCCAGGGCCTCCCGGTCGCCGTAGGCCTGCCACGCCGCCCAGGGCACCCAGACCGCGGCGTCGCTCCAGAAGGCGGTGCTGTCCTGGACGCCGAAGTCCCCGTGCGGCGGCAGGAACTTGATCACGTCGGGCACCACGAAGGCCACCATGCCCTCGGCCGCGCGCTGCTCGGCGTCGAGGTCGCGGAGCCAGTCGCGGAGGAATCCACCGGACTCGAAGAGGAAGACCGCCGTCGGGGAGAACACGGCCAGGTCGCCGGTCCACCCCAGCCGCTCGTCGCGCTGGGGGCAGTCGGTGGGCACGTCCACGAAGTTGCCGCGCTGCCCCCAGACGACGTTGCGGTGCAGCTGGTTGACCAGCTCGTCGGAGCACGTGAACTCACCGATGCGCTCCAGCTGCGAGGACACGACCACCGCGACCAGGGAGTCCTCGGTGAGCTCGCCCGGCCAGCCGGTCACCTCGGCGTAGCGGAACCCGTGGAAGGTGAACGTCGGCTCGAAGACGTCGTCCCCGCCGCTCAGCACGAGCTCGTCGGTGGCCTCGGCGCTCCGCAGGGGGCGCACCCCCAGCTCGCCGTGCTCCAGCACCTCGGCGTGGCGGATCGTGATCGTGGCCCCGCGCTCGCCCCGCACGGTGAACTTCACCCAGCCGACCAGGTTCTGCCCGAAGTCGACCAGGGTCTTGCCCGTGGGCGTCTGCCACACCGCGACCGGCCGCAGCTCCTCGTGGCGCACGACCGGCGGGCCGACGTAGGGGACGAGGGTTCCGGCGTCGAGGTCGAGCGTCTCGACCGGGGCCCACGAGCCGTCGGAGAACCCGGGCCGGAGCCAGGCGTCGCTGACCAGCCGGGCGTCGACGGTCTGCCCGTCGTAGAGGTCGTCGGCCACGACGCCCGAGGGCCCCGCGGTCCAGGAGCCGTCGGTGCGCACGACCTGCTGGTGGCCGTCGTCGAAGGTGATGACGAGGCTGGCGACCGCGCCCAGCCGGTCGCCGTAGAACGCGCGGCCACCGCTCCAGGTGAGCCGGCCCCGGAACCAGCCGTTGCCGAGCGCGAGTCCGAGGACGATCGGCTGGTCGCCCGCGGACCGGAGCTGCTCGGTGACGTCGTAGCTGCGGTAGCGCAGCCGCCACTCGTAGCTGCTCCAGCCGGGGCTCAGCACGTCCTCGCCCACGCGGGCGGCGTTCAGGTACGCCTCGAAGATCCCGTGGGCGCTCGCCTGCAGCTCGGCGCTGGCCACCGGTCCGTGACCGGTCTCGACGTCGAACTCGGTCCGCAGCAGCGGAGCGTTCAGGTCCTGGGCGGTGCCGATCAGGGTGGCGGAGGAGATGTCAGGCATGGGGGCCTTTCACAGGTGAGCGGTTGGAGGGGGAGCGGGGGTGGGGGGGTCGCGGGCCTGGGCCGGTGCTACCCCGGTCAGAGGTCGGGAGCCCGGCTGGTCGCGGTGGGCGCCAGGGCGGGCGGGTCGGAGCAGGTCAGCCCTTGACGGCTCCGGCCGTCATGCCCGCCACGATCTGCCGGTTGAAGATCAGGTACATCACCAGCGGGGGGATGGTGATCAGCAGGATGTCGGTGAACAGCAGGTTCCACTGGTTCAGGGTCTGGCTCTGGAAGTTGTAGAGGGTGAGCTGCACGGTGACCCCGGCGTTGCCCGGCAGGAAGTAGAGCGGGTTCTGGAAGCTGTTGAACACGTTCACCGCCTGGACCACGATGACCGTGATCACGACCGGCTTGAGCAGCGGCAGGATCACGCTGAAGAACAGCCGCAGGGGGGAGGCGCCGTCGACGATGGCCGCCTCGTCCAGCTCGCGCGGGATGCTCGAGACGAAGGACCGGAAGAGCAGGATGCAGAACGAGAGGCCGAAGGTCGCCTCGATCAGGATCAGCCCGGGCAGGGTCTTGAACAGACCCAGCGACTGCAGCACCCAGATCGTCGGCACGACGGCCGGCGGGACGATCAGCCCGGCGAGCACGAAGAGGTTGGCCACGGTGTTCCAGCGCGAGCGCCGGCGGTCCAGCACGTAGCCGGCCATCGCCGCCAGGACGACCATGATCGCCACGCTGACCACGGTCAGGGTGGCGCTGTTGATGAAGGCGCGCAGCACGACGGCGTCGCCGGTCTTCAGGACCGTCGAGATGTTCTGGAGCAGCACCCACTGCTTCGGCAGGGTGAAGCCGAGGTCGGCGGAGTCCTGGACCGTCTTGCTGGCGGTCAGCAGGATGAACATGAACGGCACCAGGAAGACCACGACCGACGCGAGGATCGCGACCACACCGATGACCCAGGCGCGCCGCCGCTCGCGCTTCACTTCGTCAGCCCCTGCCGGTTGAAGACGAGCTGCAGCGGCAGGATGATCGCCGTGACCAGGAGGAACAGCACCACGTTGCCCGCGGTGGAGAGGCCGTAGAAGCCCGCCTGGTACTGCTTGTAGATCACCGACGCGATGACGTCGCTGGTGAACCCCGGACCGCCCTTGGTCATCGCCCAGATGAGGTCGAAGGACCGCAGGCCCCCGATCAGCGACAGCAGGACCACCGTGGTGGTGGCCGGCCGCAGCAGCGGGAGCGTGATGTGGCGGAACATCTGCCACCCCGAGGAGCCGTCGGTCCGGGCGGCCTCGTAGTACTCCTGCGGGATGGCCACCATGCCCGCGATGAAGATCAGGGTGGCGATGCCGACGCCCTTCCAGACGTCCACGCCGATGATCGAGTAGAGGGCGAGGTCGGGGTCGGTGAGCCAGCCCGGCCCCGTGATGCCGATGCCCGCGAGCGAGGCGTTGACCACGCCGTGGAACGGGTCGAGCAGGATCTTGAAGGTCAGGCCCACCCCGATGGTGGACACCAGCACGGGGAAGAAGATCACCGAGCGCAGGTAGCCGCGCCCCACGATCTGGGAGGTCAGCAGCACCCCGAGCAGGATGCCCAGCACGACCTTGGCGCCGGAGGTGAGCACGGCGTAGATGAACGTGTGGGTCAGGCCGCTGAACAGGTTGGGCTCGCTGAAGAACTGCCGGAAGTTCTCCAGGCCGATGAACGTGGTGCTGAACAGCGTCCACCGGGTCAGGCTGAAGTAGAACGAGGCGAAGGTCGGGACGGCGAACAGCACGACGAACAGCAGGGCCGGCAGGGCGTAGAAGTAGAGCGGGTAGTGGCTCCGGCGCTTCGCGCGCGGCCGGGCGGGGCTGGCTGTCTCGACCTGCGATGGGGTCAGCGTTGAGACCATCTGCATCTCTTCCGGTGGTGGACGGGTCGGCGGAGGGCGTAGCGCCGGGGCGGCCACGAGGTGGCCGCCCCGGCGGCTGGGCTGTCGGCTACCAGCCCGGCAGGCCGAGCTGCTGCGCCTGCTTCTTGACGTCCTCGTCGTAGGCCTTGGTGGCCTTGTCGGCCGAGGAGATCCCCGAGCCGACCTCGACGGTGATGTTCTCCAGGTTCGGGCCCTTGATCGGGGAGAGGAACTCCAACGCCGGGCTCACCTTCTTGGCGTCCAGGTAGGGCTGCATGTCCTTGACCGCCGCCGGCACGGAGTCGGGCAGCGTGCACGAGCTGATCGCGAAGGGCCCGCTGACCACGCTGGCCTTGAGCTGCACGTCGCAGCCCTCGCTGGAGTTGACGAAGGCGAGGAACTTCTTGGCCGCGTCGAGCTTGGCGCCCTCGGTCGTCTTCGGGATGTAGAGGCTGTTGGGCAGCCAGAGCGTCATCTGGGTGTTCGCCGCGTCCTGCGCCGGCATCGGGAAGAACCCGACGTCGTCGAGGTTGTCGGGGTAGCTCTGCGCCACGGCCGCGACCGCGTTGGTGAGCATCGGGTACTGCGCCGCCGTGCCGGTGGCGATGGCCTTGACGCCCTGGTCGTAGGTCGCCGAGGCGAAGTCCTTGTTGTAGTAGCCGTTCTCGAACGTCTGCTGCTGGTTCTTGAACGCCTGGGAGGCCGGCTCGTCCACGTACTTGGCCTTGCCGGCGGTGTAGTTGGCCGCCCACTGGGGGTCCTTGGCCGCGACGTTGCCGTAGTCGCCGAGGACGAACAGCTGGGAGGTCCAGGTGTCGCCGAAGGTCTGCTCGATCGGCGCGACCTTGCCGTCGGCCTTGATCGCCTTGTTGTTGGCGTCGAACTCGGCCCACGACGTCGGCACCTCCAGCCCGAGCCGCTCGTAGACCTTCTTGTTGTAGAGGATGCCACCGGCGAACGTCGAGCCGAGCGGTGCGCCGTAGGTGCCGGTGGCGGTGCTCACCACGGGCTTCATCTCGTCGGAGAGCTGGCCGACCCAGGGCTGGTCGGTGAGCGGGGCCAGCTGCGTGTCCGGGTTGAGCGCCTGGAACAGCGAACCCGAGTTGTAGTAGAAGACGTCGGCCATCTCGCCGGTCGACAGCTTGGTCTTGGTCAGGTTGTCGCCCTCGGTCCCGGCCGGCTGGGTCTCGAAGGTGAGCTTGACGTCGGGCTGGGCCTTCGCGAAGCCCGCCGCGAGCGCGTCGAACAGCGCGACGTTCGTGGCGCCGGTGGGGTAGAGGACGCGGATGGTGGTCGCCGAGGCGGAGCCGCTGCCGCTGTCGCTGCCGCTGTCACCGACGGAGCCCACCGCGCAGCCGGACACCACCGCCAACAGCGTGGTGGCCGCCAGCAGCGGGCGGGTGATTCGTCGCACACGTGAGGAGAGCACGCTTACCTCCTTGTAAGACATGAGTGGATTAGAACGATTCAGAGATCGCTCCGTGAGCGTAGGGACGCCCGTCGGTGGTGTCAAGGGTCCGGGCGCGCCGGGCGGACCAGTTGCCCGACGGGCGGGCTGTTGATCTTGGTCGTCACCGACGGCGCCGCCGCTCGACGGCTGCGCAGCTGCAGCGCGAGCGCCGGGGACGGCCGGTTGATTCGTATCAAGGAGGGATAGCATCGCCCGGGCGACCGGCGGGTCCACGCCGCGCCGCTCCTTGCTCGTCGTACCGCCCTCCCTCGCCACCGCTCGTCGTCGGACCCGACGGCGCGCCGGCCGCGCGGGGACCGGCGGGCGCCCGACCCTCCCGAGAGGACGTCATGACCCGCACCGCGCCGACGCCGCACACCTGGACGGCGAAGATGGTCGGCTCCGCCGAGCACTCCCAGGCGCCCCTCCTCCGGCGCGAGTTCACCCCGGAGCCCGGGCACGGCGCGGTGGTCGCGGCCACCTGGCGGGTGAGCGCGCGCGGGGTGGTCGAGGCCTCCGTCAACGGGGTCCCGGCGAGCGAGGAGCTGCTCACGCCGGGCTGGTCGAGCTACGAGTGGCGGCTGCGCCACCGCGACCACGACGTCACCGGGCAGGTCAGCGGGGCCGACGGGCCGGTGGTGCTCGGCCTGGCGCTGGGCAACGGGTGGTTCCGGGGCCGGCTCGGGTGGAGCGGGCGGGGGAACTTCTACGGCACGCAGCTGGGCGCGATCGCCCAGCTGGAGCTGACCTTCGCCGACGGGTACCGGCAGAGCGTGGTCACCGACGAGAGCTGGACGGCCGGTGACTCGGCGGTGCTGGCCGACGACCTCTACGACGGGGAGTCGATCGACGCCCGGCGGTTCTCCGACGCCTGGCAGCAGCCGGGCTTCGCCGACCCGGCCTGGACCCCGGTGCAGGTGCAGCCCTTCGACACCGACCAGCTGACCCCGTACGTGGGGCCGCCGGTGGTGCGCCAGGAGACGGTGCGCCCGGTCCGGGTGTGGACCTCACCACGCGGCGCCACGCTGGTCGACTTCGGCCAGAACCTGGTCGGCTGGCTCACCTTCACCGTGCGGGGGGAGTCGGGCCGGACCATCACCCTGCGGCACGCCGAGGTGCTGGAGGACGGCGAGCTCGGCACCCGTCCGCTGCGGTCCGCCCGGGCGACCGACATCTTCATCCTCAGCGGCGGGGACGACACCTTCGAGCCCACGTTCACCTTCCACGGCTTCCGCTACGCCCAGGTCGAGGGCTGGCCGGGCGAGCTGACCGAGGACTCCCTGCGCGCGGTCGTCATCTCCTCCGACCTGCAGCGGACCGGGTACTTCGCGTGCTCCGACCCCCGGCTCGACCAGCTGCACGCCAACGTGGTCTGGAGCCAGCGCGGCAACTTCCTCGACGTGCCCACCGACTGCCCGCAGCGGGACGAACGGCTGGGCTGGACCGGCGACCTCGCCGTCTTCGCCCCCACGGCGGTGTTCCTCCACGACTCCGGCGCCTTCCTGCGCGACTGGCTCCGCGACCTGGACGAGGAGCAGTCCCACGCGGACGGCCTCGTGCCCTACGTGGTCCCCGACGTCTTGAAGTACATCCCGTCCCGGGTGAACCGGGGCCCGCAGGACTCGACCTCGTTCTGGAGCGACGCCGCCGTCTGGGTGCCCTGGGCGGCGTGGCAGGCCTACGGCGACCGCGAGGCGCTGGCCGAGGCCTTCCCCGCCATGACCGCGCACGTCCGCCGGGTGGCCGGCAAGCTCTCCGACCAGGGCCTGTGGGACAGCGGGTTCCAGTTCGCCGACTGGCTGGACCCGACGGCGCCGCCGGAGGACCCGCTGCTGGCCAAGGCCGACAAGGGCGTCGTGTCCACGGCGGCCATCTACCGCAGCAGCGTGCTCACCGCCGAGACCGCACGGGTGCTGGGGCTGAGCGAGGAGGCCGACCACTTCGACGCGCTCGCCGGCCGCCTCCGGGCCGCCTTCGACGAGCACTACGTCAGCGAGGACGGGCGGGTGCTCAGCGACTGCCCGACCGTGTACGCGCTGGCCATCGTCTTCGGCCTGGTCGAGGGACGTCGGCGCCAGGGCGCCGGTGACCGGCTGGCCGAGCTGGTGGCGGGCAACGGCTACCGGATCGCGACCGGGTTCGCCGGCACCCCCTACGTCACCGACGCGCTGGCCACCACCGGCCACCTGGCCGAGGCCTACCGGCTGCTCCTCGAGCCGGGGTGCCCGTCCTGGCTCTACCCGGTCACCATGGGCGCGACCACGATCTGGGAGCGCTGGGACTCGATGCTCCCCGACGGGCGCATCAACCCGGGCCAGATGACCAGCTTCAACCACTACGCCCTGGGCGCCGTGGCGGACTGGATGCACCGCACGGTCGGCGGTCTCGCCCCCGCCGAGCCCGGGTACGCGCGGGTCAGGGTCGCACCGCAGCCCGGCGGCGGGCTCACCTGGGCCAGGACGTCCCTGCTCACCCCGCACGGCGAGGTGGCGGTCGCCTGGGAGCTGGGCGAGGACGGGCTGCGCTGCGAGGTGACCCTGCCCGAGGGCGTCAGCGCAGACGTCGAGCTGCCCGGGTCGCCGGCGCGCACGGTGACCACGGCCGGGACGACCACGCTGCACGCGCAGCTGCCGAGCTGAGGGCGCGATGACACCGTGGTCCGGCGGACCGTGGAGCTCCTCGTCGGACCCGCCGGCCCACCAGACACCCCGCCACCGTCCACGCCGCACCTGGTCGGACGCCGGCCGGGCACGTCAGCCGGATCGCCTCCGCACCTCGCGGCTAGGCTCGGCCGCACCGGACCACGAGAGGCAGGCCGCAGCGCCCATGAGGATCGCCCTGTTCATCACCTGCCTGGCCGACGCGCTGTTCCCCGACGTCGGGCGGGCCTGCGTCACGGTGCTGGAGCGGCTCGGCCACACCGTCGAGTTCCCCGCCGCCCAGACGTGCTGCGGCCAGATGCACGTCAACACCGGCTACCAGCGCGAGGCGCTGCCGCTGGTCGAGCGGTTCGCCGAGGTGTTCGCCCCCTACGACGCGGTGGTCGCGCCGTCCGGCTCCTGCGTGGGCTCGGTCCGCCACCAGCACGCCATGGTCGCCGAGCGGTTCGGCACCCCCGACCTGGTCCGGCGGGTGCACGCGGTGGCCGACAAGACCTACGAGCTGTCCGAGCTGCTGGTCGACGTGCTCGGGGTCAGCGACGTGGGCGCCTACTTCCCGCACCGGGTCACCTACCACCCCACCTGCCACTCGCTGCGGATGCTGCGGGTGGGGGACAAGCCGCTGCGGCTGCTGGAGGCCGTGGAGGCCCTCGAGCTGGTCGAGCTGCCGCAGGCGGACCAGTGCTGCGGCTTCGGCGGCACCTTCGCGATCAAGAACGCCGACACCTCCACGGCCATGCTCGCCGACAAGATGCGGCACGTGGGCAGCACCGGCGCCGAGATCTGCACCGCGGGCGACAGCTCCTGCCTGATGCACATCGGCGGCGGGCTGTCCCGGATGCGGGCCGGGGCCAAGACGGTGCACCTGGCCCAGATCCTCGCCGCCACCCGCGACCGCCCGATGGTGCTCGCCCCCGGCGGAGCGGACGGCGACGTGCACGCCGGACCGACGGCGGTCGCCTGATGACCGCCGTGGAGTCCCGCCCGGTCGCTCCCGGGCCCGTCGACCTGGGCATGCCGCGGCTGCCCGTCACCTCCCCGCGCGGGGTCGGCCACCTGCGGGGCGACGAGTCGTTCCCCGACGCCGCCCGGCACGCGCTGACCGACACCCAGCTGCGCCGGAACCTCGGCAAGGCCACCAGCACCATCCGGGCCAAGCGGGCCGCGGTCGTCGCCGAGCTGCCCGACTGGGAGGAGCTCCGCGAGGCCGGGCGCCAGCTCAAGGTGCACACGATGGCGCACCTGCCCGAGTACCTGGTGCAGCTGGAGGAGGCGGTGACCGCCCGGGGCGGGGTGGTGCACTGGGCCCGCGACGCCACCGAGGCCAACGAGATCGTGGTCGGGCTGGTCCGGGCCGCGGGGGCCGACGAGGTGGTCAAGGTCAAGTCGATGGCCACCCAGGAGATCGCCCTGAACGAGGCGCTCGAGGCCGCGGGCATCGCGGCCTTCGAGACCGACCTGGCCGAGCTCATCGTCCAGCTGGGGGACGACAAGCCGTCGCACATCCTGGTCCCGGCCATCCACCGGAACCGGGCCGAGATCCGCGAGATCTTCCTGCGCGAGATGGGTGACGTCGACCCGGAGCTGAGCGACGAGCCGGCCGCCCTGGCCGCGGCCGCCCGCCGGCACCTGCGGCGCAAGTTCCTCTCCGCCCGGGTGGCGGTCAGCGGGGCCAACTTCGCGGTGGCCGAGAGCGGCACGCTCGCGGTGGTCGAGTCCGAGGGCAACGGCCGGATGTGCCTCACCCTGCCGCAGACCCTGATCACGGTGATGGGCATCGAGAAGGTCGTGCCGAGGGCGGCCGACCTCGAGGTGTTCCTGCAGCTGCTGCCGCGCTCCTCCACGGGGGAGCGGATGAACCCGTACACCTCGCTGTGGACCGGGGTCACCCCTGGCGACGGCCCGCAGGAGTTCCACCTGGTGCTGCTGGACAACGGCCGGACGGCGGTGCTGTCCGACGAGCGCGGCCGCGACGCGCTCAACTGCATCCGCTGCTCGGCCTGCCTCAACGTCTGCCCGGTCTACGAGCGGGCGGGTGGGCACGCGTACGGGTCGGTCTACCCGGGTCCGATCGGGGCGATCCTGTCCCCGCAGCTGACCGGGGTGGAGGACAACGCGTCGCTGCCGTTCGCGTCCTCGCTCTGCGGCGCCTGCTACGACGCCTGCCCGGTCAAGATCAACATCCCCGAGATCCTGGTGCACCTGCGAGCCACCCACACCGAGACCTACGCCGCGGAGCACCGGGTGCCCAGCCCGGAGGCCGCGGCGATGCGGACGGCGGGCTGGGTGATGCGCAGCCCCCGGCGGTGGACGCTGGCCCTGCGCAGCGGCCGGCTGGGCCGCCTGCTGGGCCGCCGCCGCGGCGTGATCGGTGAGGTGCCGCTGCCCGTGGCGATGCAGTGGACCGCGACCCGCGACCTGGCCCGGCCACCGGAGCGGACCTTCCGCGACTGGTGGGCGGCCGAGCACGACGACGATTCCGAAGGGCAGGGCCGGTGAGCGCGCGGGAGGAGGTGCTGGCCCGGATCACGGCCGCCCACGCCGGCACCCCGCAGCCCGACCTGCCCTACGCGGCGGTGGAGCGGCGCTACCGGAGGCACTCCGACCTGGACGCGGCGGCGCTCACCGAGCGCCTGGTGGACCGGCTGCTCGACTACAAGGCGCTGGTCCGGCGCTGCCGCGCGGACGAGGTGGCGGTCACCGTGGCCGCGGCGCTGGCCGAGCGGGGCGTGCGCACGGTCGTGGTGCCGGCCGGGCTGGAGGCCACCTGGCTGACCGCGCTCGGTCCGGGGACCGGCGTCCGCACCGACGGCAGCGCGGCAGCCGAGCAGCTCGGCGTCGCCGAGCTGGACGCGGTGGACGGCGTCCTCACCGGCTGCGCGGTGGCGGTGGCCGAGACCGGGACGCTGGTCCTGGACGGCACCGCCGGCCAGGGCCGCCGCGTGGTCAGCCTGATCCCCGACTACCACCTGTGCGTGGTCCGCGCCGACCAGGTCGTCCCGGACGTGCCCCAGATGGTGGCCCGCCTGGAGCTGACCCGGCCGACCACCATGATCAGCGGGCCGAGCGCCACCAGCGACATCGAGCTGAACCGGGTCGAGGGCGTGCACGGACCGCGCACGCTCGAGGTCGTCCTGGTCGGCTGAGGTCCCACCGCCGCAGCGCGTCGCGATCTGCCGCGAGTACGCGGCAGATCGCAGCCCGGTCGCCGGGACCGGGCGGGCTACCCGAGGTGGCCCTGCAGCAGCGTCAGGTCCGCCGGGCTGAGCCGTTCGCTGGCGGAGGCGGCGTGGTGCCAGAACGGGTACGGCAGCGGGGTGGCGCTGACGGTGTCCAGCCGGTCCAGCTCCTCCACGGTCAGGGCGAGGTCGGCCGCGGCCAGGTTGTCGCTGAGCTGCTCCTCGGTCCGCGCCCCGACGATCACCGAGGTGATGGCCGGCTTGGCGAGGGTGTAGGCCAGCGCCACCTGGGCGGCGGAGACGCCGTGGGCCTCGCCGATCGCCACCAGCTCCTCGATGGTGACGTA
>Ga0210040_10007259_pt1 | contig 13502 bp, 12 predicted proteins | sample CryGeyCG12114_NA_FD_185462 | JGI IMG/M metagenome (GOLD analysis project Ga0210040, IMG submission 185462) | Groundwater microbial communities from aquifer - Crystal Geyser CG19_WC_8/21/14_NA (SPAdes) (version 2) | ecosystem: Environmental > Aquatic > Deep subsurface > Groundwater | place: USA... | reverse complement strand
TCCATGCTTATTTTCTGATTACAGCTCCTAATTGTTTTTCAAATTGTTGCATCAGGCGGTTCATAGTAGCATCAATTACTTTATCGGTTAAAGTCTGGCTCTTATCCAGCAAAGTAAAGCTAATGGCATAAGCCTTTTTATCAGCTCCTATTTTATCGCCTTCATATACATCAAATACATTTATATCCTGTAATAATTTCCTTTCGGTGCGTTGGGCAATTATTTTTATTTGCTCGAAGTTAACGCCTTTGTCAATTACCAAAGATAAATCGCGGCGCACTTCCGGGAACTTAGCCAGTTCTTCAAACGTGCCCTGGTTTTTATAATTGCGTTCCAGGTAATCCCAATTTAGCTCGGCGTACAATACCGGCTCCTTCACATCCAGGCGTTTGCTTATTCGTTCATCTAACAATCCTACCTGGGCCAGCACTACCTCATTTTTCTGCAAGGCTACGCCGGCGCTTAAATATTCGTGCTGTAAAGGCTGTAAGGTATAATCGGTCCGGGCCATTTTAATCAGAATGTTTTGTACCACACCGGCTAGGTAATGGAACGTTACTTTTTCCGATTTCTGAGCCCAGGTTTCAGCGGCCGTATTGCCGGTAAGGAATAAAACTAACTTTTGGCTTTCTTTATATTTGTCGCCGGCTTTGGTATATACTTTACCAAATTCGTACAGTTTCAAATCTTTTTGTTTTCGGTTGAGGTTACGGCGCAATACTTCTAATCCCGAAAACACTAAGGTTTTGCGCATCACGTCCAGATCTTCGCTGTTGTAATTAACAATGCGCACCAAGGCTTCATCTTTAATTTCCGGACTATTCTCGTAATAAGCCGAATCGGTTAAGGAATTGGTAATAATTTCGCTGAAGCCACTGCCACTTAACAAATTACTTATCTTTTCTTTCAGCTCGTCGGGGTTGGGATGCGGAAACTTAGCCAGAAAGCTGGTGGAAATATTTTCTTTTAGTTCGATGTTGTTGTAACCGTAAATGCGCAAAATTTCTTCTACTACATCGGCTTCGCGGGTTACATCTACTTTATGCGGCGGCACCAATAATTGCCAAACGTTTCCGGTTTCTTCCTTTATCTCAATTTGCAAGTCGGTTAAGATTTTCCGGATGCGCTCGGGTCCAATGTGTTGCCCGATAAGTTGGTGTACCCGGTTGATATTTATTTGTACCGGGAAAGGCGGAATTTCCTGCGGATAAACATCGGTTATATCGGAAGAAACTTCCCCGCCGGCCACTTCCTGAATTAACAAAGCGGCCCGTTTTAAAGCATAAGGTACCATGTTCGGGTCGGTGCCCCGCTCAAACCGGAAAGATGAATCGGTTTTAATGCCGTGGGTTTGCGATGTTTTACGTACAGAAGCCGGATTAAAGTAAGCACTTTCCAGGAATATCGCCGTGGTTTCGGCGGTTACGCCCGATTTCTTACCACCAAATACCCCGGCCATTACCATGGGTTCAGCGGCGTTATACACCATCAGATCGGTAGCGCGTAATTTTCTTTCTACGCCATCCAGCGTTATAAAACTTGCTCCTTCATCAGCCCTTTTTACAATAATTTTATCATTGGTAATCTGGGCCGCATCAAAAGCGTGCAGGGGCTGACCTAATTCGTGCAGCACATAATTGGTAACGTCTACCACGTTATTAATCGGCGATAAACCAATTGCCCGCAGCCGGTTGCGCAGCCATTCCGGCGATTCGCCAACTTGCACCCCGGTAATGGTTAAACCCGCATAACGTGGGCAACCAATTGTATCCTGGATATCAATAGTAATGTTACGCTGGGTATTTGCCACCCGAAAAGCGGAAACATCGGGTAATTGGGCGCGGTTAGGTAATAATGCCTGTAGTTCGCGCGCTACGCCGTAATGCGAAGCCGCATCGGCCCGGTTGGGCGTCAGGCCAATTTCAAAAACCGTGTCGGAGCTTAAACCAAAATATTCGGCGGCCGGGGTACCATTGGGTAAGCCGGTATCCAGTACCATAATGCCGGCGTGCGAAGCGCCTAAGCCAATTTCGTCTTCGGCACAGATCATACCTTCGGAAACCGCGCCCCGTATTTTAGATTTTTTTATCTGGAAAGATTGCCCACTGAATGGATATAAAACCGCATTTTCGGTAGCAACTACTACTTTCTGCCCGGCTGCCACGTTAGCTGCGCCACACACAATTTGCTTTGGTGTACCCGTACCAATATCTACGGTAGTCAGGTTCAGTTTGTCGGCGTCCGGGTGTTTTTCGCAGGTTAATACCTCGCCGATTACAATTCCTTGTAAACCACCTTTAATTATTTCAAATAATTCCAACCCTTCCACTTCCAGGCCCGAATCGGTCAGCAAAGCCGCTATTTCGGCAGCTGGCTTTTCAATAGCAATAAGTTGTTTTAACCAATCAAAAGATATCAGCATCGTACTTTAATTCTGTTAATATATCTGCCGTAAGTGCAGATTTTATAAATGGCAGCAGACAAGATAAATGCAAATTGCTTTTATCTTGTCTATAATTTATTTTCATCAACCCCGTTCGGGAGCTGGTTTAAAGAGCAAAGTTATAGATATACCGGGATATTTTGCGTACTATTTCTTTTTTGTATAAGCTTTCTCACCGGCCCGCACGGGTATATTGAGCCGGTTTACGCGGGGCGGTACCGGGCAACTGTAATTATAATTATAAACGCAAAACGGATTATAAGCTTTATTAAAATCAATGGTAATCGTATTGGTATGCTCTTCGGGCTTTTCGATGTCCAGGAAACGGCCGCCGTCGTAGGTTTCCGAACCGTTGGTTTTATCGTAAAAAGGAACAAATAAAGAACTATCGGGGGTATTTACTCTTAAATAAAGCATCAGCGAATTTTGCTGACCGTCCAGGTTAAAGATAGCCTGGGCATATTTCAGATAAGGTTCGGTTTCGCCGGTAGTCATGGGCATTCTAACGGTATCCGGACGGCCAAAAACCCGGTAATCGGCTTCTACCTGGTAAAGTTTATCCGGCGCATAATAAATCAGGCTGTCGAAGGCAGGCCGGTCCGCTTCTTCCAGGGGAGAGCCTTCGGAACTCCGGAAAGATAAGTTTTTATCCTGCCGTTCTTTTTTTATCGTGGTTACATAAGAAGAATCGCTGAAAACCGACTCTTGCAGAAAATAAAACAAGATAAACAAGACACCAGCAAAAAATACCAATCGGATAGGTCTGGACATGCATCAGGCAATTAAAAATTCTTACAAAGTGCAGCAAACTCCCGCAAATTACACAAAGAACCGAAAAATATAAGTTAAATTATCGGGCTTATTTCTATAATAAACCTTCATCAGCAAAACTATAGTATTGGTGTTCGGTAAAAATGATATGATCCAGAATAGGCAAATCCAGTAGAGAACCGGCTTCTTTCATTTTTTTGGTGAGCGAAATATCGGCGGTGCTGGGTTTCAGGTTACCCGAAGGATGATTGTGCACCAGAATAATGGCGCTGGCTAAACTTTCCAGGGCATGCTTAAAAATAATTTTCGGATCGGCTACGGTACCGGCAACGCCCCCGCTACTTACCGGCATTTTTTTCATAACTACATTGGCCCGGTTTAATAATATAATCCAGAATTCTTCGTGCGGTAAATCCAGCAATTGCGGTTTTATGTAATTATAGATGTCGGTGGAGCAGGTTATTTTGGTTTTTACGGCCGCAGCGGTTTCTTTCCGGCGGCGCCCCAACTCCAGGGCGCTTACAATGGCAATAGCTTTGGCCTCTCCTATGCCTTTATGCTTTTTCAGGTCATTTACCGTGAGCTTAGCCAATTCGTTCAGGTCATTGTTTACCGCCGTTAAAATTAATTTAGCCACATCTACCGCCGTCAGTTTAGGAGTGCCGGAGCCAATTAATATCCCAATCAGTTCCGCATCGCTCAGCGCCGCTTTGCCTTTTAACAACAATTTTTCCCGGGGACGATCTTCTTCGGCCCAGCTTTTTATTACCAAAGACTGCTTGTAAGATTGCTCGCTATCTGCCATATACTTAAAGTATTATAACTGTATAGACGTACGTAATTATTCTGATTTTGCTCCGCCAACCTAAACATCTTTTTAAAATTGCACCATCACTATTGTAAATTGCGTAAAAAGTGGCACCTTTTCAATCTCAAAGATTTTAATCTTATTCTATGCTTTCCCGGATAATTACGATAACAGTTCTGATACTTATCATTTTCCTGATTGACGTGTACGTTTTTCAGGCGGTGCGCGCCGCCACCCACAATTTACTGCCACGCACCCAAAGGCTGATTCATATTATATATTGGGCTTTTTTTGCTTTAACCGGTGCTACTATTATTCTTTTTACGCTTACCCGGGGTACGCCACCTTCGCATTTCAGGATGTATCTAGTAAGTACAGTATTTATTCTTTTTGCTTCCAAACTGGTAGTGGTTTTATTCTTGTTATTAGACGATGGCATCCGGCTGATGAAGTTTATTGTTAATTATATATTTAGTAATGCCCCTAACCATCCGGCTCCCGGACCCATAAAAATTACCCGTAATGAGTTTCTGAGCAAAATTGGTTTACTGGCTGCCGCCATTCCATTTACCGCCTTTATATACGGCATGATAAAAGGAGCCTATAATTACCAGGTAAAACGAGTTACCCTGAAATTCCCGAATTTACCCAGTGCTTTTGATGGCTACAGAATACTACAGATTTCCGACTTACATACCGGTAGCTTTTCTAGTACCGAACCGCTAAAAAAAGCTGTTGAGCTTATAAACAAACAAGGCGTGGACTTGGCTTTTTTTACCGGCGACCTGGTAAACAATATCGCGCCGGAAGCCGTGCCCCATATACCGGTACTCAGCCAGATTAAAGCCCCGGATGGCGTATATTCTATTTTGGGAAATCATGATTACGGCGATTATGTAAACTGGGAAAGCCGGGAAGAGAAAGTAGCCAACCTGAACCATTTAAAACAAAACCACCAGCAACTTGGCTGGCGCCTATTGTTAAATGAACACGTAACTATAGAGAGAAACGACGAGCGCTTTGCCGTAATAGGCGTGGAAAACTGGAGTACCCGGTTAAACTTCCCTAAATACGGCAACCTGAGCAAAGCTTATGCGGGTTCTGAATCTGCTCCGTTCAAAATTTTACTGTCCCACGATCCCTCGCATTGGGATGGCGAAATAAACCAGCATTTCCCGGATATTGACTTAACGCTGTCGGGCCATACGCATGGCATGCAGTTCGGCGTAAATATACCAGGATTTAAGTGGAGCCCCGTACAATACGTTTATAAGCAATGGGCTGGTTTATACCGGAAAGGACAGCAATATTTATATGTCAATACCGGCCTGGGATTTCTGGGCTATCCCGGCCGGGTAGGCTTTTTACCCGAAATTACCGTATTTGAATTGAAAAAAGCTTAATTAATAAGTATATATCCTTACGTATCAATTCGTATTCCAAGGTTTAAACAACTATTTTTAACCTTTATTTAAACTAATATTAATAATATAAGTATTAGCATTTATTAAGTTATATCTTTCTAATATTTATAGTAAAACTTCTCTTCTGCTATATTATTTAGCTCAAAACTTTAGAGAAAATATGTATAAATATTGAAAACCTAAATTTAAACCTCGCGTTTAAAGTGCAGGTTAAAACTATATAAAGGAATATACTAATTTTTATTAAAAACAAAAGCTATGAAAAAAGTATTGATGATTTTATCATGCGTAGGTGCTTTCACATTTGCATCATGCGGCGGTAGCGGTGGATCAGAATCAGGAACTTCAGGTACTGGTACTGAATCCGGAACTGGAACAGAAAGCGGTACCACTACCGATATGGATACAACTGGTATGGGCACCGGCACAACCGGCGGCGATATGGGTACCGGTACAACAAGTGGTGATATGGGTACAACTGCCGGTGGTACTACAAGTGGCGATATGGGTACGACTGCCGGTGGTACTACAAGTGGCGATATGGGTACAACCGCTGGCGGTACTACAACCGGTACAACTTCTGGAACTACAGCTGGCGGAACCACTACTGGTACTACCGCTGGTGGCACTACAACCGGTACAACTTCTGGAACTACAGCTGGCGGAACCACTACTGGTACTACCGCTGGTGGCACTACAACTGGTACAACCTCTGGAACTACAGCTGGCGGAACCACTGCTGGTGGCACTACAGCTGGTGGACGTTAATCAGAAATATAGCTTAATATAAGCTTTATAATATATCGGAAAAGCTCATACCTAAAATAGGTATGGGCTTTTTTATTTATAACCTTGCTGTTTTAAGCCAAATAGTTTATACTTTTAAAAATTTAAAGGCGTTATCTGTACTATATATTCCTGATTTATGATTGCCCGGTACCTGCGTTTTCTTTTTCTTGTTTTATTATGTTATGGCAGTACCGGAGCTTTGGCACAAACTACTTTTAAACTGACGGGTACGGTTTTAAATGCTAAATCCAGCCAGCCTTTAGAAAGCGTTACTATATTAAAAAAACAAACCCGCCGGGGTACCGTTACCAATGCGGCCGGCAAATTCCAGTTAATGGTGACGCCTAATGATACGCTCGTTATCCGTTCGGTAGGTTTTAAAACGCAGCTATACGTGGTGCACGCTCAAACTAAATCCAATTTTAACATGGTGATACATTTGGAAGAAGGATCGCAGGAATTACCGGAAGTAGCGGTGGTGGGCGGATTGGATTACGAGAAAGTAAACCGGGCATTGCGCAACCAAAAAAGGCCTCCTGAACCGAAAGTAGCCGTAAAGCCACCGGCGCCTAAGCCTCTATATCCGGAATTTAAAGGAGTGCCGATCACGCCTAGTATTTTAAACCCTATTTCTTTTCTATACGATATGTTTTCGGTTGAAGGAAAAGACAAACGAAAACTGGCTGAAATTTTAGCTGCCGAGGCCGCCCGTAGAAAAGCCTTAGAGGAAAAGAAAAAACAACAAGCTTACGATAGTCTCTTTCTGGACCGGAATGAAGGTATCAGGGGTTTGCCGCAAAACCAAAACTAATTTGGCTCGTTTGGGTTATAATTCCAATCATCAGCGAAATTTACCCATGAAAATCGGCTATCCCTGCATCAACGAAACCCTGCCCTGTTCTTCTTCCACTACTTTCCGGTTGGCATCTTACTCCGAAGAACGGCTTATACAGGCGGTAACGAATAATCTGGATTGCCTGCAGCAAATTCTGGCTTTTAATGTAGCCCACGATTTGTTATTTTTCCGGATGAGCTCCGACCTGGTTCCTTTTGCTTCGCACGCGGTTAACACTTTTAACTGGCAGGAATACTTTAAACCCACTTTAGAAAAAATCGGAAATTATATTAAAGCGCATAATATTCGTATTTCCATGCACCCCGATCAGTTTGTGGTCATCAACTCTCCCACCAACAACATTGTGCAGAATAGCTTTCAGGAATTAGAATACCAATGCGCTATTATGGACTTAATGGGGCTGGATAAAACGGCAAAACTGCAAATACACGCGGGCGGCGTATACGGCGATAAACCCACAGCCATGAGCCGCTTTATTTCGGCTTATGCTCTTTTACCCGATCATATTAAAGCGCGCCTGGTAATTGAAAACGACGATCGCTTATATAGTTTAGCCGATTGCCTGATTATTCACGAAGAAACCGGCATTCCGATTTTATTCGACAATTTTCATCATGAGTGCCTGCACAACGGCGAATCCATGTCCGAAGCATTACGGCTGGCGGCCCAAACCTGGCAACCTGCCGATGGTATTCTGATGATGGATTATAGCTCGCAGGCTCCCGGCGAACGTAAAGGCAAACATACAACCGCTATCCAACTCGAATTATTCCGGGCATTTTTAGAACAACTCCAAGGGTTAGACGCAGATATAATGCTGGAAATCAAAAACAAAGAAGCCAGTGCCTTAGCGGCGGTAGCTTTGTTAAAAGAACTGAGTTTTATATAGCCGCTTGCTTTGAAGTAAAATTTTTTCAACTCAGCTTGTTATTGGCTATTAGTCCTGCTCGGCCAAACAAAGGTATTTTTGTTTTTACCAGGTTAACCTGTTTTTAAGCTTCTAATTCCGTAGCTTTTCCTGCGAGCGCAATTTCGTGCTGCACAACATCAAACTCATTTTCGCTTTTAGCAATTACAATGGTCGCTACGCCGTTGCCTATTAAGTTGGTAATGGCCCGGGCTTCGGACATAAACCGGTCTACGCCTAACAAAAGCGCCAATCCTTCTACCGGAATTACTTTCATGGCGCCTAACGTAGAAGCCAGCACAATAAAACCTCCTCCGGTTACAGCCGCGGCTCCTTTAGAAGTGACCATTAAAATACCAATTATAGTAAGTTGCTGCACAAACGAAAGATCCACGTTAAAAACCTGGGCCAGGAATACAACCGCCATTGATAAATAAATGGTGGTGCCATCCAGGTTAAAAGAATAACCCGTAGGCACAACCAAACCCACCACCGATCTGGCGCAGCCAAAATTTTCGAGCTTACGCATCATCTGGGGCAAAACGGACTCCGACGAAGAAGTACCCAAGACAATTAATATTTCTTCTTTTATGTATTTTAAATATTGCCACAAACTAAACTTATACAGCCAGCAGATAAAGTTGAGCACCACAAAAATAAACAGGAACATAGTAGCATAAACCGATAGCATGAGCTTCCCCAGCGGGATAAGCGTTGCCAATCCGAATTTACCAATGCTGTAGGCCATACCGCCAAAAGCACCGAGCGGCGCCAGTTTCATGACCACACCCAAAATATTAAAAAAAACTTTAGAAAGCTTTTCGAAAGTAGCAATAAGCGAATGTCCGGCAGCTTCCATTTTAGTGAGCCCAATACCAAATAAAACCGAGAAAAACAGGACCTGTAAAATATCACCTTCGGCAAAAGCAGCCAAGGCATTATCAGGTACAATATGGGTGAAAAAATGAACCCAGTTCATTTCCTCGGCTTCTTGCTGGTAAGTCGAAATATCGCCTTTGGCCAGGTTGGTTACCGGCAAGCCTACCCCGGGTTTGGCCAGGTTGGCTATAATAAGCCCTATAATTAAAGCGAAAGACGTAACCAATTCAAAATACAGCAGCGCCTTACCTCCTACCCGGCCTACTTTTTTAAGGTTGCCCATGCTGCTTATACCCAGCACAATCGTGAGAAAAATAACCGGAGCTATCACCATTTTAATCATGCTGATAAATACATCGCCGATTGGTTTTAGCTGCGCGCCGGTTTCGGGAAAAAATGCCCCCACCAGGATACCCAATACAATAGCTACTAAAACCCTAAAAGTAAGATTATGGTGAATTTGCTTCATGGAAACTTAATTTCCGGTCAATTTAAATATATAATTCAGAAACAACCGGCAGTGAAATAATAATTATCAGCGCATAAAAATTAGTGTCAGGTATTTACAGAGTTTAAACTAAGCTCGGGTTAGCTTTTTTTGTAGTAGTCTTAAAAATTACATTTCGCTTGCCCGGTATTTTGGTGCAAAATACCGGGCAGTTTAGGCCCGATCAGGAAAAAGAGGCTGAATTAAATATTCGTAAGCGCCTGTATTACTTTCATTGCGTGTGCGGCTGCTTGCAATAAACAAAAAGCATGCTTAATGAGGCCAAGTTCATGTTTGCCTCTTTGTTTACGATTTATACTGCAGGCGGAGTAATCGCACCACATCCAAGGCATCATCTAAAGCATCGTGCGTAACCGTAGTATCTGCTAAGCCTGCCCTTTTCTTGCATTCTTCCAGCGAAGGCAAAATATCATCCGTAGCAAAGTCGATGTAATACATAGCCGGGTCCAGAATCATATTACTAATCCGGATATGATCGCGCCAATTGGGCAGGTTATTTAGAAATTGTAAATCAAAGTTGGCGAAATTCTTACCAGCCGCCACTAAGCGAACGTATCCTTTTTCATCCAAATCAAAGCCATTGTTTACCAAGAAAGCTTTAAACTCTTCAGCTAGCTCTTCGGGCTGGCAAACCTGGGCCGCTCCCGTAGGATGTACCAATTCTTGGAAAATGCGGGCATTCAGGTTGAAGGCAAAGGCTTGCCCGGTATATTCCGGATGTTTTACAATGCGCTTAAAACGCGGCAGGTCATTTATATCGGTGTTTTTATTGGTATTTTCTATTACCGCCCCAAATTCTATAATCTGGTGTCGGCCGGGTTTTGTACCGGTAGTTTCAAGGTCGATGGATACGTAGTGCATATTTTCAATACCGGCATTGGCCGGTCAAAGGTTTATTTAAAATCAGGTTTGCTTCCAAATATATAAATTTAAATATATAAACCTAATTTCTGCAATGTATTTACAACTGATGTTACGCAGAGTAAAAATAGATAAGTATTTATTTACAACTTGAACCCATTGTTGTCATTATGGGAACCTGCGGTTCCGGGAGGAAGCCATTTGGCTGTAGATGAAGGATGTATATAAATCTTAAACATTTAAATCTAATTGGCAATAACTTCGATGAGAGTAAAATCTTATACTATTCTAAGAAAACACTATTAACAACCTTCTTTTTTTGAAAACAGCTCCTGTATAATTTTTTATTTACAAACACTGATATATATTTGAAATAGGATATTGTAAGAAATACAGAACAATAGATTTTACTAAAAACATGTCGAAAAAATCACGGAAGCTTACCCCAAAAGAGCTTAAAGATTTCTCGGTACATTTGCCCAATGCTAAAATAACAAAGGAAGAAGAATTAAAACGGTTCAACAACCTCAAAAGTCTTTTGGCTAAAGCAAGAGCTAATTCTACTCCACTTAGTTAGTTTATCTTCTAATTTAAAGAAGCCCATTTGCATAGACTTTACACGAAAAACCCTTTAGATAATCTTTTTTATATAACAAATCTCTTTACCACATATTCATCTATATAAGCGACCAAAACAGAGATAATGGTTCAAGCATAAAAATGTCTTCCCAAAATCTAGTGTAAATATCATGGGTCAATCAACAACTCCTCAAATAATTGTATTAAAGTTTATGTGCAATGCAAAGGAAAATCATAGACTGGCAAGAAAAAATATAAGCTTGAATCGATATGTAAAATAAAGGAATACTTGTCGAGAGCTTACGACTCGCGAATAATTCAATTTATAATACAATTTGCTAAGCAAATAAAGCTTCAAACTTGATACTTAAAATACTTTAAACATCTTTATAAATAGATTTTGCAATACATGAAATACATTATATTGGTTATACTTATGTTTTTTTGCTTTAGTACGTATTCCCAAAATGTAAAATTAGGTATTAGAGGTGGGGCAAATTTTGCTAATTATGTTGCTCATAATGCATCAGGTAACAAAGTAGCAAATAATCCATTCCAAACCGGTGAACCTTTTGGGGTTTTACAACCTACAGATAAACCTGTTATAAATCCATACTATAAAACTAATTTTATGCGTGATGTGCGGACAGGCTTTTTTTTAAGTTTGCTCATTGATTGGGAATTAGAAAAAAAATGGAACATGGAAACTGGACTAGGATATTTTCAGAAGGGGATTGACCTTAAATATTCTTACAACATAAGTTCAGTTAATGTTAATAATTCAGTAACTACAATTTCCTACCAATTCAATCGGGATGTACGTACAAACTATCTCACTATTCCAACTGTTCTTCGATACAAAATTGATAGAAAGGAACGATTTTATGTTTTGGGTGGCACCTACAATGCGTTTGCCCTTAACCTTGGCGTACATAATTCAACAAGCATAAATAATACGATAATGCTAAGCTCATCAGGTCAGTTACAGCAACAATCTAGAAACGAACTGACATTTACGAGTGCTTATGCACACATTTTTGACTTTGGTATAATTGGTGGTTTTGGTTTTGATTGGCCTTTAAAAAATAGGTGGTCAGTGGGAATAGATATTAGAGGAGCTATGGGTTTAATAAACGTACCGGGAAGGTATGAGGAGGCTGGATTTTTAAGTTTCAGTCCTAAAACAAAAAATATCAATATCGAGACGGGCTTAAAGCTACTTTACTCTATGAAGTAGCATGATTATAGATTTGTATTGTTCTGTTATGATTTAGTAATAAATAACAAGGTCCACTAAAAACAAACTTTATTAATTAAAGGAAAAAATGCTTACATCAACACAGTCAAATTTTAAAAGAAACAGGTTTTTGCTATTCATGTTATTTATAACTCTTTTTAGCTCTTGTAAAAAGGAGGATGAAAATGAACCAACAAACTTATTGACAGCTAAGACTTGGACGCCTGGGCTGATCGATAAAAACACGTCTACAAATCCATCCGGACGCATCATCTATAACGCAGTATTGAATTGTCAAAAGGATGATTCTTACCGATTCAGTTCTAACGGCACCTTAACAATTAATCAAGGAACAGAAAAGTGCAATAATAATGAATCAGTTGCTAAAACTGTATCTTACACCTATAACCAAGATACTAAAGAGTTAATTATTGATGGTATCAGATATACTTTAGCTGAAGAATCTACTTCTCAAATTAAGTATTATACGCTTATAAACCCTTCAACGGGGTATGATTACATGGTATTTCTCCTTGAGTAAATGCCCTACCTGATGTCTCAAGATTCCTGAATACATAAAACATTTTTTCAAGTCTTAGGTCGTTAGGCGCAAAGCCTAACGACCTAAGACTTGAAAACAAATGCCAATCTTATGATTTAAAGGTTGGCATTTAGTAATTTGTGGAGCTGCAGGGAGTCGAACCCTGGTCCAGACAAGGAAACTGTCGCGCTTTCTACATGCTTAGTTGCCGTTGGGTTTTCGAGTACGTTTAGGTCGGCACCAGACCTGTGAACATACCTTAGATGCTTTAGCTTCGCTTTCGTGTCACACCTTCACAAAAGCTATCCGTTCATTTCGATGCCCCGTACCCAGCCGCGGAGCGGAGAAGCAGCTGCGGGACAATGACTATTGCTTAATACCTAGACTAAGCAGCCATGGCGTAATTAGATTCGCCGATTATTGTTTGAATGACTTTTTCACAGGAGATTCATTCAACTCCCGACATGCTTACACGCAGCCTGCTCAAGCTGTCAATTCCGGTCAGCCCCGCATTGTTCGTGTAGTAAATAAACTAATCTTTCTTAAAAAAGATTCATTTCTGAACTAGTTTGAGTGCGCAAATATAATAAAAAGTTCATAGTCGATGGTTTATAGTCCATAGTTTTTCCATTAAATCAAAGTCAACAAATCACAAGTTATATTTACTTCTCGATTCTCCCGGAATAATATATTATCCCATATAAATAAAGGCTTAATCTAAATTCCAGATAGCCAAAGCCTAACAACTAAAACTAAAATCTGTGGACTGTGAACTATCGACTATGGACTAAATCTCTTACCTTTGTAATGGAATGGAAAATTTTGTTGTTTCGGCTCGTAAATACCGGCCCACTACCTTCGATTCGGTAGTTGGTCAGCACCATATTACTACTACTTTA
>Ga0210040_10007258_pt1 | contig 13506 bp, 11 predicted proteins | sample CryGeyCG12114_NA_FD_185462 | JGI IMG/M metagenome (GOLD analysis project Ga0210040, IMG submission 185462) | Groundwater microbial communities from aquifer - Crystal Geyser CG19_WC_8/21/14_NA (SPAdes) (version 2) | ecosystem: Environmental > Aquatic > Deep subsurface > Groundwater | place: USA... | reverse complement strand
TCTCTGAATATTAGATCAGTGATTATATGCGTCGCTTTTCTTGGCGTTAGCAGGAGTTTAGGATCGTCAATTTTACGAGATAATGGTAAGTTTCTCAGCTACTGTCTAGCAATTTAGAGACTAGACCTACCACTAGACTTTGGAAACAAGAAATGTGAAAATTTTCAATAACTTGACTTCATTGTAATTTTTGCAGCTGCATGGGAAGAAAAGATGAGTTTTATAGGGAAAACTAGAAAAACACTGGTGCATGAAGATTTGTTGACAGGCAAGCCTAATGAAGGTAAAGTTGAGGAGGCGCAAGAATCCTCGGGGCGCATTGATGAAATTTTCGGTTTTGGATTGAGGGATAGTAGCAAGATTATAAATCTGGGGGATAGTTTCGAAGACAATGAACTATCAGATGGTTTGCATTTGAGGTGTGCTGCATGTGAGCCCCCTGAATGCAATCAGCCGTCTGTATGTGAAAATGCTGTTCAGGTTCGCTGACTGATTTTTATATTTCGTGTACTGAATAGAAATCTTTTGAAATTAATGACGCTTTTCTTAATATGCAGTGCTGGAAGTCCAGGAGTCGAGATAGTTTTGGTGTTGAACGAGTCTCTAGAGGCTGCATTAATGAAAATGATCGAATATCACTTATGTGCAAAACCACATCACATACATCCTCTAAACAAAAACGAAATTTGAGTGCAGTTGATTATGAATACTCAGCTGCCTATGCAATGAATTGCTGTTCTGATAGTGATTTCTGCAATGACGGAGAGTTTCCTGAACTACCTCACGTCAATGACCTTGGTATGATTTTGATATTTAAAGTTCATGGTTTTTTGGATTCATTCTAAACCGATTTCAAAGCTAAACTTGAACTTAATTCATTCATTCTTCATTTTAATTTACAGGAGAACATAACATGTATTCCGCTCATGGAGATTCCGAATCTAAGCAGTTTATTTATGTCGGTGCATTTGTAGTCTTTGCTACTATTGTGATCATTGTAGCCGTATTAGCCGTTAAAACCATGCGAAAAACACACAAGAAAAGAGTTTCGCAGCTGCTGAATAAAGCCCATGAGGAAAACTTTTATCCCTTGGGAGAAGACCAATTACAAGCCAAATCGGCTGGAGATAGTACAATGAAAGAATATGGTTTGGATGGGTCTATGACTTCTGGAAGTGGAGCAGGACTTCCTCTTCTTGTTCAACGTACTCTGGCCAAAAATATACAGCTGGAAGAGTGTATTGGGAAAGGGAGATTTGGGGAAGTTTGGCGAGGAATTTGGAACTGTGAAAGTGTGGCTGTTAAAATCTTTTCAAGTAGGGATGAAGCCTCTTGGATTCGGGAAACTGAAATATACACTACGGTTATGCTACGACACAATAATATTTTGGGATTCTATGGGGCTGACATGACTTCTAGGGATGGAACCACACAGCTTTGGCTCGTAACTCACTATCACCGGAACGGATCTTTATATGACTTTTTATATGAGAGGACCATAGATACTTACCAGCTGCTAACATTAGCCTACTCACTTGCAAACGGTCTCGCTTTTCTGCACTCTGAAATGATTGGGACAGAGGTAAGTAAATCAAGCTAAACGCATTTATAAACTGGTACATTAAGAATTAAATGGTGGTCTTTTTATTTAGAATCGACCTGGAATCGCTCACCGAGACCTCAAATCCAAAAATATTCTCGTGAGCTCCAGTTACATGTGTGTCATTGCTGATTTTGGACTAGCTGTTACTCATAAAAGGGAAACGGGTGAAATTAATATTGCACAAAATTCGAAAGTAGGAACCAGAAGGTACAGTAAAATATTACACTTTAAGACAAGTATTACTAGACTATAGCTCTTAATAAATATTTTTTCCTCATCGTAATCTAGGTATATGGCGCCAGAAATTCTAGATGACAGGTGCGATGTTTAAATGAAATTATCTATGAATATTTTTGTGGTTTTTTTGTAAGGTTTTTCTATATCTGTGTTATCTTGTTAGTTTGAACATGAATTGCTTTGATGACTTCAAACGCGTGGACATCTATGCATTTGGTCTGGTGTTGTGGGAGATGTGTAGACGCACAGTGAATGGAGAAGAGAAATGTGAAGAATACCAACCTCCGTTCTATGATGTTGTAGGTTCCGATCCTTCGTTTGAAGAGATGAAAAAGGTGGTTTGTACTGATGGCTACCGTCCTGATGTCCCAGAACGGTGGGCAAATAATCATGTAAGATAAAAGCCACTCACACAAATTTCTTTTGTTTCACAAAAACTAAAATAATTCATTTTGTTGCAATTTTGGTTCACAGACATTATCTCAGATCTCAAAGTTGATGAAGGAATCCTGGCATGCTAAGAAAAACGTCCGTCTTTCTGCACTTCGTGTGAAAAAATCATTAGGAATGCTGGCGGAAGATGAAGGGAACAAAATAATGGATGCTGTTTATTAACCCGCATTTATTTTCATAGACGTTTTTTATCGTAGCTATTTTACAAATTTACTCGATAATCAACGTTGAATGTCCGATAATCATGACGACTTACTACTTATGCTTACTTTCTTGCATAAGAATACTAAATAATAATTAACAGACTGATTTATGGTAGACTAGTAAAGCAGTAATACATTTAATGTACTTTTCTTCTCTCCTCTGTCTGCCTAGATTTTATTTTGTTAACTGACTGGAATAGTGCCATTTGTAAATGCATTTCCAAGAAAAGCTCATCCTTTATCCTACGATGTGAAAAATGGGGTACAATGTGCTTTTGAGGCCTAAATGTCAACTCAAACTCATTATAGTAACAAGTGCCAGTTTGCGGCCAATTAATTATTATAACATGTGTCATCATTAGATGTTATGCAGTTCATTTTAACTGTTAACCTTAATTTATCATTTGCCATCAAAGTAAGTATGAGACTATAGTCCTATATGTGGCCTTGTGTTTTGAAATAGAGGCTTCGGTATGGTATATACAGATTCAGGCCTAGGCCTCAAAGTTGCGTGGCGTTATTTTTTTAGAACCAAATTGGGATCGAGTATTTGCTTCCTTATGAATTAATTGTGAGAGAATTTAGTTTGATTACTATGTATTTATTTTTAAATTTTATAGTAAATAAGAATCGAATGATGTATTTATATGTTAATCTTTAGAGCAAAATGATTTAGAAAGTTTGAACTGAAGATCTGCTTTGTTTTTAGTTTTTGTACTACAAATATAGAACCGAAACGACAGAAGATTTGCGTGTTTAGAGTATATACGATAAAATAATGTGAGTTTCACTTTCACTATATGACTAATTTGCCGGAATAATTAATTTAGACTATTGCATGTATGCTTATTACTGGAAAAAAATTAACAAATAGTTTAATATTAATAGTCCTTTGAGTCGTTGCGGCTAGCGCAAACATGTATCATTGCTGAAACCCCCGTGTGCATAAAACTATCTACATATGTTATAAAAATATCTACATATTGTAATGATTGTTAGAAAATTCAAAAATTATATACTTGAATACGACAATATGTTTTTCAAATTTTGTGTGAATAAATTGTTTGAGCTATTTAGCATGTAGTTTGGTTACACATCCATATGGGCTTGCTATCAATTAAGCATTTACATAAAGATCCATAGGTAATTCTCATATATTTAGCCTGCAGCTAAAGCGAAAGGGTTTTATATTCTCCTTCAGTATTTCTTTACTGCATTATTAAACAATGTGTCAGTAATGACGCGGGCTTTTTCAAACGTCTGTCTTGTTTTAAGGTTAATTGGCAGTTGAATTTAAGGTGTAAAATTCGGCGTCATTTTGTTGTTGTTTAAGTTAAGGATTATTTTAATGTTTGCTCTTAATTTAATTTTTAGCAACTATATGAGTAAGTCCTTTCTGGAATCATCTATCATTGAAATTTCTATATGATTTCGAAGATTACCAAATTGTGCCATAATCCAATGCTGTATTTGTCTAAAAAAGTGGGTGGTGTTTTTCAGTGCTTTTCTGATTTAGTTTGCAAGTTCAAGCTGTAAATAAGACAGATACCAAAGGTAGAGTAACTGACGTGATTTTTTAAACAGCTAGGTCTTTAGGCTTGTATTTAAAATATGAATTGAAGTATTCAGTACTCAATATACCAACTGTCATGTAGCATGACTAATAAATCGATGTCCCATAATAATGACCTACTTTTTCATTTTTTCATTGTGTTTGAAATCAGTCATTAGTTAAAAAATTATTTTTAAATTTCAGTTTGGCATTGATAATTAAGTATTTAGAGTCAGTCACACAACGATGACTAATCTATACGAAACTGTTTTTTCTCTTGCTGTGTTTGTTCTTGTGACGTATTCGCATTATTTAATTTTTTCTTTTTTGTATTAGCTAATTAGCTATGTATGTGTTTGCCGGGGGGGGGGGGGGGGGATGGATGAGCTGGTGTAATATTCGGCATTAGTTAGTGGACACAAGCTTTTTATAATTTATGTATTTCTTTCTCAATATAGGTTGGCTTGGATTGAAGGTCAAGAAAAATCTTTGAAGCCCGTGATATGAGTGGTTTTTCTTTTCTTCTATAGACAGTAGCTCAAGTTTATTGATTTAATTTTGCTTTGGATTTAAGTCGTAGTGGAAAATGAAAATTAGTAGTGTCCATCATTAAATACAAGTACCTTATCCTGCAAAAAATTTTCGAAAAATCTTTAAAATATCTTCGGAATCATTCCATTGTGACATTCCAAAGCTATAAGCAAATCTAAATTGCCAAAATGCCTTCTCCTTTTGCCTCTGGTGATACAGAAGTGCCTGAAATTAGGATCAAAACTGCGTACAATGGGTGAGCATGTTTTAAATAGCGGAAGTGAATTCATAAGTCAGATATTTACTTACTATTATTGAATTAGTTGACAGCGTCATTCTATGTATTACATTATGATTGTAGGGAAGTGTTGATCACATATATAAACCCGAATATCACTCTGGAACAATTTGAAGAAGAAATTCGTGATATGTGCAAGTTCACATCTAGCCAACCGTTTACTATGAAATGGGTGGATGAAGAAGGTAAAAATTCTCGTTTACATTACTGGCTAATTTGCAGTCAAAGATCATTCCTCGCCTTTTTTAGCTGTAAAATTAATTATATTGATGGGGTATAGTTGGGTGATAATGCTAACAGTTTGTGGCTGTGTTTATTCAGGGGATCCGTGTACAGTTTCTAACCAGATGGAATTAGACGAGGCTATTCGCCTTTACGAAGTCAACAAAGATTCCGAAATTGTTGTGCACGGTACGTTTGTTATTTATTTTCATCCATTCACGTCATGTACAGCAAAGTAAACATAAGCTTCTTGAATAAGATCATAAGTTATTTTTTATTGATAATGCAATTCCAATTCAACTTCAGTACTCACAGCCACATCTGATTTTAGATCCGTTTATTCAAGCTTATAAAAGAATGTCTGCAATATTTATTCATATTCCTTTTGTGTATGCGTTATTACCCGCAGACTTTCGGACTTTCCACTTTACAATTGCATATTACTATTCTAGTGATGAAAGCATTACATAGTGCAAACTTTTACTCCATTAACTATAATGCGGGCATGTTAACTACTACAATAAAGTTACCATTCTGTGCGGCCGATGGAATTGTGAAACTTCCATAAAAGGCTTGCTGACAGACAAAACCCCGGGTTTTGCTTCGTACCAAAGAACCAAATGTAGCACCAAACCAAACCAACTACTGTCGTGAAAGTTTAACATGCTGGCTGCATAATGTAACGCACATGTATTCTCAAGAAATGCTTTCACTTGCGCAGAAGTTGGAGACTTTGGAGAGAAAAGTTAGGAATGTTCTGTTCGCAGATAGTCGTCGTGTAGTAGTCAATGTGAAAGTCCCACTTGATTTTCCCTTATATGTAGTCCGCTCGTAGCACTCCAACTTTTCTTTTATGTCATATCCTGATTTGACTTACAATGAATCGACTGATTCATTGTTTAGCAGTCTCGTTTTGGCTGCCTTTGTGAAGAGCTTGTAACTTGGTGGATATAAAACTTAATTGTAGGTCGTAATGTAGAATCAGTGAAACATTGGTCGTCAGCTAGGAACGTTTCGTACAAAATCACCAATCATTAGGTCAATGCTTAAACTAACCAACACCTCCTGTCAAATACTCTCTTTTATTCAACTTCCTAAGTCTGTGCTTTCTTGTCAAAACAAGTGATAATACTCTCCGATTGCTCATTTCAACCGTTTGATATTTTTAACCGTTGAGGATTGATTGGAATGGCGTGGGGCTACTGGGCTTCTTCTGAACTTGGGCCAACGGGTATGCTGTATTTTAAATCAATTTTTTCCCTCTTGTTTTATTTAAACATTTCTACTTAAAAATAATACTAGAATTTTCATGAATGAATGAACCAACTAACTACTGCATGCGAATACAAATCCGATAAATCGATCCTTATTGGAAAAACTTGATTGAAACTTTCAATGCATATTGCTCGTAAGATTCCAACTATAGAACTCATCTGTCCTGTCAGTTTATATATTTCTGTATACATGTCTACGGGGATTTTTTCCAACAATATTACCCCTAACTTCAAGCTAAAGTAGCCTGTCAGCACATTTTTTGGATCGCAATGTGATTGCGGTTGCAAATTGACATCATTTCCTGTAGTTAATCTTTGAAGAATCAATTTGGTTAATAGTTGTCAGTGACTGCTGCTCTCGTCAACTGTAATTGGAACATAATATTGTCGTTTTACCAAAAACCTCGAGTGGTAGAACTAGAGTTTGTGATTACGCTATTGATTTCTTTCACAAGTGCTTATTTTTCAACACAACCTACTCCATCGATCCAGTAGCTGTTTTCCATTCACTGCTGTTTACTGAAAATGAGATTTCCCTCTCTCTGCTCTTGTTTTCATTCTCAAAGATTGAAATGGGATTTCATGCAGTTTTTGTTCTGTTAGTTGATTCCGCTTTTTCTTATTATTTATTTTGGTTCATATACTATTCATGGAATTTCAGCCTATGCAGTTACCCTGTTAACTCACAAATCCTACTTGTTCCTTAAGATTATGATTTTACATTCCCAAATGTGGTCATCAGTCACCACACCACGTTGCATACACAATACACGCCCATACGTGGGCTAATTTGTTCTGGCGTATTTTGCAAACAGTGTGGAGTTAACATGATGTTATACTAATTGGTGATAGTAAAGCTAGGATTGATTCATGCCTGATTGTTGTTAGCTAGTTAGCTGATTGACATGCCCATATCGAATGTCAAACCCACGGCTAATCGAATCAGTTTATGCTTTCATAGCCCCAATTAAAATTGTCCATACTTTGGGCTGTATGCGGTGTTTACAAATTGATTTGTGCATAAACTAGCTTGTAGGATCGTGTTCTCTATAGTCAAAATGAATAGATCTAAACTAAACTTTTACTTTAGTTTGTGGCGGAGAGCAATTAATCAAGTTTGCGAGTTGAAGTCCCACAAAGTTCATAAGTGTATTTTGTTGATTTACATATTGGCAGTGTTCCCAAACGTGCCTGCGGTGCCTGGGATGCCTTGTCAAGGAGAAGATCGTAAGTCGTACTTATTTTATTCGTTGTTTTAGTCTCTAGTCAGAAACTTCTTTCTTTCGCAAACTAATATAATCAACTGGCTTTTAGCTACTGTAGTCATATATTGCCTCTTTGGACTGGATGCAGATCAATTTCTGTCTGCAGTAATTAGTAGTCGCTCGTATTCTCAGCAGCGCTCGGTTTTACAGCCTCTTAAAAGTTTGTATGTTTTTGTTTGAAACCACATGCAGGAAGTATATATCGTCGTGGAGCAAGACGCTGGAGAAAATTGTATCGCGTTAATGGCCATATTTTTCAAGCTAAGCGTTTTAATCGCGTAAGTTGTTTTTCATATTCTCTTCTACTAAAATAAGTAAGTTTGTGGATTGCATTGCATGTATTATTCAGTTCAGCTATATAACATTAGTATTTTTTCTCCCTCTACAATTAGGTACTTTAAGTCTTAAGTATTATTTTGATTTCCGAAATTCCAATTTAAGTGCTACTAACTACGAGGTAGTATAATGTTCCATAATCCATTGTTGTGATAGACGGTGGAACACTACGGGTATTCATTGAAAGTATCCCTATATTGTTATTTATAGGATCTGGAAATGTGAATTGTAGCACGAATGAGACCCTTTCTTTCGCCTCCCTAAACCCTCATAATGTGAACTTCATCTATTTTTTGCATCATCCTCTGAAAGTATTTTTGGGATAGGAACATCCCTTCTTCATTATGTACGAGTGAATGAAAGAAATGTTATACATACTCACTTACTTATTCTCATACATTTCACATGCAGTTAGTTAGTTCTGCATTCACTAACTAAATGAAATGAGTTTCAACCTATTTTAAGAGGAGGGTTGAGAGAATCTACAGTAAAAAAAGTTCCATTGGGTACATGCATGGAGAATTTAGTTAGCTAGTGTGTTATACAATAATGCACACACATTCATAGTAGTAAAGTAGTGAGTGCGTGAGTGATGCTAAATCAATGTATGGTTTATTTCACGAGTTTCATTTTTTCACACAGAGAGCTTTTTGTGCGTACTGTAACGACCGAATTTGGGGCTTGGGACGACAAGGTTTCAAGTGCACCCAGTGCAAACTTTTAGTTCACAAGAAATGTCACAAATTGGTAAGGATTTTGTGCAGTGATGCGTCCACCACGTTGCAATCAAACTCGTCCACATCTTCCCGGCAACCGAATTCGGCGGAGTCTTCCATGTTTTTGGAGGAAGGACATGAGCACAGTGTTTGGTCCTCATCAGGTCGACACAATGGCGACTCCACTTTGAGCAATAAATCAGGTATAGGTCAATTTAATTTTCCTTTCATTAGGAATGACCTATCAAGCGGGAAAACAGATTTTTCATCCTGATAAGGGAACTTACATAAAATATAGTCCGAGCAGAATTGAAACGGAGGGAATGCAATGCTATGGGACATGCATTTGTGTGTATTCGACGTCCGTTTGAGTTTTGAGAATAGAGTATATATCTCCTGACTGGACTGTAGATCTGATTCTTGGGAGTTTCTCAAATTCGTTTTGCTGGCTAGGTCAAAATGTAACATGATTGGCTAGCATTCCTTTAGGAGTCAAAAATGATGACTCATTTAGTTAGTTATCTAGTTTCAGTTTCATATGGTATCCCATGAGATCCAATGTTTTTATGTGCTACACCACATTATATAATCATGTAAGTAAGGGAGGCAGATCTGTTTTTTAATCTAGTTTTGATACGTATGAAATGAACTTGGGTGAATAACTTCGAAGTATATTATGCTTGGTTCGTTTATCTTATCGTGTTTGCTATAGACCTGCCGTTTATTATTGGATCCGGCTTGATCAGCACAGTTAGTTGGTTACTAATTTGTTTGTCATCCGACAGTGAGCTGATTTAATGCAGACAGTTTTTTTATTCCTGTTCAGGTCATTATACTATTTACGGTGGACACTAATGCATGAACAAAGCCAACTGGAAAATGGCATTTACTTTTAGTAGCTTACTTAGTTACAGTGAGTATACGAAACGAACCAATGAAAACAGTTGTAAATCTAAAGCTCTTTTGATCTCTGGAGGCTTGTTTTATTCTCAGCAGTCATCTTGTATGTGTTGACCCTATCATGTGAACATTTTTGAGGTTGCGAATTACGAGTGAGTGAACAAAGCGTAAAGATAGATCATTTTATATTGAGGTCATAAAATACTACTAGTAAGTAAGCTGGCATTTTATTTGACCTGACATTACGTTGTAAATTCTAGAGTTTTGTTGACAGCCTACGAAAATTTGTTCCAAAAAGCGAACATGCATAATATGCGAATAGCGATAGAATATTTATTTCAGATGCCGTATTTTCTGTGTGCATTAGCCTTTGACATACATCTTTAAATTTGTAGAATTTACTCATGGTTTTTTTTGTACCCATTGAATTTAGGGACGAAAGACTCTCCCGATTCAGGAGATATGCCTACTGGATTATCACATTCTTTGTCGGATACTTTCTCTCTAGAGGATACTAAAACTGGTAAGTATCTGTTTTTTGGAACGACTCGGGTTTTAAGAGTTGAATTATATTCTTTCAGTCGCTAGTGAAATTAATTGACGGTATTATTATGTGAGTTCGTGACTACTCGTCGTCTAGTTTTGTGAAAGTGAAACTTTTCTATTTTAGACGAAAATCTAGAGCCAGGCCGTCAACGCCAATATTGTCTCAAAGACTTTGAGCTCATACGAGTAATTGGACGTGGCAGCTACGCAAAAGTTCTCATGGTGGAATTGAGAAAAACTAAACGTGTGTATGCCATGAAAGTAATCAAGAAAGATCTTGTGACAGATGATGAAGTAAGTAATTAGTATAGTAATAGTTTTGTAGCTAACTAGTTTGTTTGTTACTGAGCTAGTTGATGGCCTTCAATGCTAATTATTAATTGATCAATCGTCACTGTGTTTTTTTTTCTATACGTGGCTTTGGCTAACTCCTATGTTTTCCTTTCACTATAGGACATTGATTGGGTGCAAACAGAAAAACATGTCTTTGAAACTGCTTCCAATCATCCATTCCTAGTTGGACTCCATTCTTGTTTTCAGACGCCAAGTCGTCTTTTCTTTGTCATTGAATTCGTTCGAGGGGGCGACTTGATGTTCCATATGCAAAGGAATCGTCGGCTAGCTGAAGAGCATGCTCGCTTCTACGCTGCAGAAATAAGCGTAGCTCTTAATTTTTTACATTGCAAAGGTTTGTCCTACACAGTATACAACATGGCAAAGACTCAAAGGCTGTCAAATGACTTTTGTGCTGTTTTTATATTGTATTTTTTCTGCCTGCGTTGGTAGGAATCATCTATAGAGATTTGAAGCTGGACAACGTTTTATTAGATCATGAAGGACATATCAAACTTACTGATTACGGAATGTGTAAGGAAGGTGTCCGTCCCGGTGACACGACATCTACTTTCTGTGGTACCCCAAATTACATAGCTCCCGAAATTCTGCGTGGAGAAGAATATTCCTTCTCCGTAGATTGGTGGGCTTTGGGTGTTTTGCTGTATGAAATGTTGGCTGGTAGAAGTCCATTCGACATTTTCGGCACGTCAGAAAATCCTGATGTGAATTCAGAAGATTATCTTTTCCAAGGTAGTGTCACAATTCAATATAAATCAGATTTTTCAAGCTGGTGGATATGCTAGTAGTGTGGTGGTTTAAAGCGGCGGCTATATTTTTTTCTTAGTAATTTTGGAGAAAACTATTCGTATTCCGAGATCTTTATCAGTGAAAGCAGCTTCAGTACTTAAAGGATTTTTGAACAAAAATCCTGCTGATCGATTAGGGTGTCATACTGAAAGTGGATTTAATGATATCCTGACGCATCCATTTTTTAAAAGTATTGACTGGGATTTGGTAAGGATTTTGATTTAATGAATTGACAAGCTGGGACAGACTGTGTTCATTGTTTTCAAAAATAATTTAATATACGTTTATTTTTAGCTTGAGAAGAAGCAGATTGCCCCTCCATTTAAACCTAAGCTGGAATCCGATAGAGATTTGGATCATTTTGATCCACAATTCACATCTGAACCTGTTCAACTAACACCTGATGATGCGTAAGTGTTTTTTAAATCCAAGAAAAAACATATTATGCAATTTTATGTTGCACATTAGTTTTCATGCATTGTTAACGTAATGAACTATTCATTTTTTCAGACGGAAAATAGAGAAAATAGACCAGTCTGAATTCGAAGGCTTTGAATACGTAAATCCGCTTTTGATGTCAATTGAAGATTGCGTCTAATAGTTATTGGATCCGTGGATTGCTACAATTATAGTCTACGATTCTCACTTGTGCACTATTGTAGATTGAACAAGTTTGTATTTCGTACACGTGTAGCTTCTTTGAGAAGTAGTTCCTCACCGAGAAATCTCTCAATGTTTTAACTTATTTTTTGAGACTTTGTATTCCCTACGTATTTGTGTCACAAGTTCACTTGCAGTAAGTTGGCAATTTCTGGATTAAGCATCAGGTGCTCGTCGACGTATGCTCATATGCAAAGTTCTGAATTCATCACCGTAGCGGTACCGTGTGTAAGCTAGTTTGTACTGTCTCTAAATGCTGCAATTACCAAATGTTTATTCATTGCCAGTATTTAAATAGGATAGTGATTTCTAATGACAATAATCTGCATATTATTTGTGTGTACAAGAAAAAGAAGAAATTACATTTTATTCATCATGTAATAAATCTAAACTTAAGTTTCAAAACAATTACAATTTAATTGAGTTTCTATTATGAAAAAGAGCTTGGTTATAAAATATGCAAGTTTTAGTTGTACCAAGTTATATAAAATAATATGTTGGTTTATAGTAGTAGGTGTTTGTTGTTTTACTGTGCATAATATTATGTAGCATAAATTAGGCTAGACTATTAATGCGTGCACTTTAGTATTAAACAACTTATTTTTAAGTAGATACTGATCAATCATATATGTTTTAAAATACTTAACTGAATAACACAGATAGCAATTCGAGGTAGTTTTTTTAGTCTATCATTTATGTTAGCATATATATTGAAATTATTAATGATACCGTTTTATTAGTAATAGAATGAAAAAAGACTGGGATGGACAAATCTGCAATCTGCTTATATATATATACTATATATCATATCGATGTATCCTAGAATTTAAATTGAAAATATACATTCCAACTGACTTGAGCCTTAATCTTATGAAGAATTGTCTGTCTGTCTGTCTGTACATAACAATATCCTTTGTTGTTTCTTTTTTTAAATCCTGAACATCTGTTAAAATCTTGTACGCAGTTGACTGCTCTAAATGTCTCACTTTCACGTGCATTACTTTTTTGCTTGAATGCACAATCAGTTGCAAACTGTCACTGACTAGCAAAAAAATACCAACTGTAACAATGTGTTAATCGTTTGGTACTTCATATTGCTTCCCATAATTTTGACCATTATGCTTTAATGCGTTTTCAATCATTGTTATTTTGAGAAATCTGATAATTGATAGTATAAGTTGAAATAAAAATGTTCTATTATTGTTGAATTCTGAGTTCGTCTTATCATTTGCCGACTAATGTAAAGTTTCGCTTTCTCAATCAATGCGATCTGAATTGATTTGACTTTTGAGTGTGCGAACAAAAACGATAAAAGGAATGTTGGCACTACCAAGTAGCTGATAAGATAAAACTGTGAATGAAATCATAAACCTAACTTACTTTACTTTCATTAAACTTCATCCAGTCGCAAAACCACTGTATACAGCGGAAGTGTGTCACAGACAGAACAAACCGTGATAATAAGTATTCGCGTTACAAAAACGAATTAGAATCCATCAACAGTTTAACACAAATGGATTTTATTTATATTGTGCTAAAAACTGAACTGTTCCATTAGCATCAGCTA
>Ga0210040_10007257_pt1 | contig 13508 bp, 12 predicted proteins | sample CryGeyCG12114_NA_FD_185462 | JGI IMG/M metagenome (GOLD analysis project Ga0210040, IMG submission 185462) | Groundwater microbial communities from aquifer - Crystal Geyser CG19_WC_8/21/14_NA (SPAdes) (version 2) | ecosystem: Environmental > Aquatic > Deep subsurface > Groundwater | place: USA... | reverse complement strand
TCATCGTCGTCGTGATCGGCGGTATGGGCTCGATCGGTGGAACGGCGGTCTCCGCACTCGTGGTGGCGACGGTTCAGCAGCTGTTCAACATCTACACCCTCCCTGGTATGGGAGATATCGCCGTTGTCGTTCTGCTGGTTCTCGTTCTACTGCTGAGACCACAGGGACTGTTGGGAAGGGCCACAGCATGACCGCGTCACGCGACGACTTCGCCGCCTTCGAACCCTCAGCGCAACGCCAGCGTCGCGGAGGGGGATGGGTCACGCCGGCCGTCGGCGCCGTGCTGCTCGCGATATTCGCAGCGCTGCCTTTCCTTGACATCGCGCTACCTGTCGTACTCGCGAGTTCGCTCTCGTCGCCGGCGACATTGGCGCTGCTTTCGGTCTGTCTGGTTTTCGCCGTGCTGGCGCTGAGCTTCGACCTCATCTTCGGCTATGCCGGTCTTCTCTCATTCGGTCATGTGCTGTATTTCGCTTTGGGAATGTATTGCACCGAGTTCCTACTGAGGTCCGGACTCTCTCTGATCCCGGCCATCGTCCTCGCGGCGGCCATCAGCATGGGTGTCGCCGTGATCCTCAACATCCCGGCACTCCGCGTCCGCGGGATCGCCTACGGCATGGTCACCATGGCCTTCGCCGAGGCTTTTTACGTGTTTCTGCTCGCTGATCCGCTGCACATGACAGGTAAAGAGGAAGGGCTGCGTCTGACGACGACGCAGCTGCCGGACTGGTTGCGAGGGGTCGCCAACGCGGACAACCGGTACTGGCTGGCGCTCGGCCTCCTGGCCCTATCGATCGTCGTCGCGTGGCGTCTCACACGTGCGCAGTCGGGACGTTCCTGGGTGGCGATCCGCGAGAACGAGAACCGGGTCGAAGCGCTCGGCCTCGTCACGCGTACACCGAAGCTTCAGGTCGTCGGTATCGCGGCCGTCATCGCGTCACTGGCCGGGTCGGTCTACCTGATCGTGGTGCTCGGCGCGAGTCCTGAGTTGGCGTCTCCCAACTACTCCCTGAGTCTCATGGTCATGGTCGTACTCGGGGGAGTCGGGCGAGTGTGGGGGGCAGCTCTTGGTGGCTTCCTGTACGGACTCCTGACCCTCCGCATCCCCGCACTGGGCGCAGAGGGTCTGCTCGGGGAACTTCCCGAGTGGCTCGGCAACCTGTTGTCGGAACCGTCCTTCATCCTCGGAATCATCTTCATCCTGTTCGTACTCTTTGCACCCGGCGGTATCGCCGGCATCGCCCAGCGGATACGAGAGAGCAGCATCCTGCGCCGACGTGGTCAGCAGTCCGAGACTTCCGCTGCGCTGCGCTGAGGTGAGCGCAGCGGAAGTCTCCTCGCGATCCCTTCGACTCCCGTCGTCCCGACCCCTGACACTCCAGCGCCCCCGCGCACATAATGAAAGCGGAAGGCTGCAGGAGTCCGAAGGACCTGCAACCTTCCGCTTCGGCCGTGGCGCGATACCTACTCCGCGTCAGTAGGCCTTCGGTGCGATGTCGTCGCGCTCGCGGACCTCGAGACGCATCCGACCCATCCGATCTACTTCGATCTCGACCGTGTCGCCTGCGCCGACAGGACCGACGCCCGACGGTGTTCCTGTCGCGATGATGTCGCCTGGGCGAAGCTCGACGACCGACGAAATCAACTCGATCGCCTCACCAACCCCGACGATCATGTCGGAGAGCGACGCCTGCTGCCGTACCTCACCGTTGACGAGCAGGCGACTGTTGATAGCCTCAAGGGGCCCGACCTCTTCGCTCGTCACGAGAGCGGGACCCACAGGAGTGAAGGATTCGAAGGACTTGCGCATAGTGCGCTCCTCCTCGAACTCACCGCGTTCGATCCGCATGGTCATATCGACCAGAGGCGCGTATCCGAAGACCACTTCGCGAGCCGCCGACGCCGGAACATCCCGGCACCGCCGACCGATGATCGCCGCGACTTCGCACTCATGGTCGAAACGACGGGTCGACGCGCGCGGCAGAAGAATCGGGTCCGACGGCCCAGAAATGGACGCTGTCGACTTGAGGAAGAACCCCTGCTCGCGCGCCGTCCGGCCTTGGCTCACGGACCGCGACCCCAACTCGCCGAGGTGAGCGCGGTAGTTGGCTGGCAGCGCATAGACCTGACCTGGCGCAGGCACCGGCGACAGCAGCCGGATATCGGACACGGGGAGCTGGGGACCGGACGCTTCCGACACTTCGCCGAGTAGCTCCTGGCCGTGTTCGATGAGCCAGTTCATGCGCACCCGCGGCCAGAAGGTGGACTCGCGGGGGAGTAGGTCGGTCAGATCGGTGACCACCTCCCCGTCGAGCACACCGACCCGGAAGTCGTCGAAGGATACGAGCTTCATGCGCGTGAAGCTGCTGCCGCCGACGCTTCCGCGAGCCTCTCGCTGCGGTAGAGCCCCATCGCGCGTAGCACGGGCGAGTCGTCGACTCGGAAGAGGCGCGCGGGCTCCGTGCCGCGGTTCTCGTGCTTGTGGACGACCCACGACGGGACCGCGAAGAAGTCGCCCTTGCTCCAGTGGATCTCCTCACCGCCGACAGTTGTCACGCCGGAGCCGCTGATCACCTGGTAGACCTTGCTGCCGAGTTCACGGTGCGGCGCGCCATCGAAGCCGGGCCGGAGAAGCTGGGTCTTCATCGACATGGAGTACATCGCCGGACCTCCGTTTGTCGGGTTCTGGTACTCGAGCATCACGTCGTTCTCCGGGTCGGCCGGGAGTCCGGCCGCTGCTTCGACGCTCGCGTCCGTCTGTGCTCGCGGGTAGGCAAGGAGCGGATTGTCGCTCTCACGTGACGGGGCGCCCGCCGGGCGGAGAAGTCCCGAACCCCACTCCTGATATGAGCGCTGCGACGCCTCACTGATCGGTTGGACCTCGGCGGTGTAGTCCTCGAAGAAGATGGAGTCGAACGATCGAACCAGCGAGATGTCGAGGACATCCATCCAGATCATCGGTTCCGAACCCTTGTGGATGTGGTCGTGCCATGCCCAGCTGGGGGTAAGAACCAGGTCGCCCTCGTTCATGTCGTAGTTCTCACCGTCGACCGTGGTGGTGCATCCCTCGCCGGAGATCACGAAGCGGAACGCTTCGGGAGTGTGGCGGTGGGCCGAGGCGACCTCCCCAGGCAGGATGTACTGGATCGACACCCAGAAGGTTGGGGTGGTACCGAACTCGAGGCCGGAGTTCGCGAGCTTGAGGGTGCGACGTGCACTTCCGCCGTCGAGTGTGATGTGCTCAGCGAGCTCGTCGAGCGAACCGGTGATGTCGCTCCACTTCCAATGCATGGGCTTCATCCGAGCCTGCGGCTCTCGCGTGAACAGTGGTGTGTCATCCGGCTGCTGAATACGCATGCCGATTTGGTTCAAGCGTGCATTGAATTCGTGGCTGCTCTTAGCGTCGCCATTGACCATGATGTGCCTCCGATTTGGGTCTACCAAGTGAACGGTCCAACCATTAGACTTGCCGTGGACATGATCCGTCAACCGTCTTTCGAAGATGAAAGGTATCTCTGTGACGACGCAGAAAGTTGTGGTCATTACCGGGGCCGCACAGGGCATCGGACGAGCGTGTGCTGAGGCATTCGCTGATCGCAAATATCGCCTGGTTCTCATTGATCGACTCGATACCGTGCACCAGGTCGGGGGGGAAATCGGCGCGCACGATGCGCTCTCCTACGCCGTGGATTTGAGTGATGCGAAGGGGGTCGAGGCGCTCACGAGCGAGATCGACGGTGCAGCCGGCGGCGTCGACATTCTGGTGAACAACGCGGGGATCAATCCCAAATCAACGGACGGCACTGCCGCCCGAGTGTCCAACACCACTCTCGACGAGTGGAACCGCGTACTAGCGACCAACCTGACTTCCGCGTTCCTTCTTTCGAAGTGGGCGCTCTCGTCGATGAAGGAGCGTGCGTGGGGGCGGATCGTCAACATCTCCTCCCGCGGTGGGCGGGTGTATTCGCCTGCCGCCGGAGCGCATTATGCAGCGAGCAAAGCCGCTCTCATCGGTTTCAACCGTGCTCTTGCGGGCGAAGGTGGACCGCTCGGGATCACGGCCAACTGCGTAGCTCCGGGTCGCATCGATACCCCGCTGACCGCGAGCGCCGGGGCGGGCTCGGATGAGATGCGCAGCCGCTTTCTTCAAGAGACGCCAGTTGGTCGTGTCGGGACCGCCGATGAGATAGCGGCCGCCGTGAAGTTCCTCGCCTCCGATGGGGCGGCGTTCATCACGGGCGCCGTCATCGATGTAAATGGAGGAAGTTTCGGATGACCGCGAGCGAAGCTCAGCGTTGGAAGCGCATGCCGCCCGGGGCCAAGTGGGGTGAGTTCGGGGCCGACGACCAGTTGGGGCGGGTGAATCTAATCACGCCGGAACGACGGCTCGATGCCGTGCGCGAGGTCTCAGCCGGCCTCACCTTCAGCCTTTCCCTTCCTCTGAACCTCCCCGGCGGTGCCGACATGGTGCCGAGCAGGCGGGGACCGATCATCGAGCCGACCGTTCGTGCGACGGGCGAGGCGAGCTGGAATTATGCCTTCCCTCGCGACGATGGCGGCGCTCGCGACGTCGTTTCCGATGACAAGATCACCGTGTGGACGCAGTACTCCACGCAGTGGGACTCGCTCGCCCACTGGGGGCAGGAGTTCGATGCCGACGGCGATGGCGTGCCCGAAATCGTCTACTACAACGGTTTCCGTGGCGGCGATGACGTCGTCGATCCCGACAACGAAGGGCTCGTGCGGGCCGCGGCACTCGGTCTTGAGAATGTCGCAGTGCACGGAATGCAGGCCCGTGGAGTCCTCATCGATCTCGTCACCCCCTTCGGAAGCGATCGGCGATCGGTCGGATGGGACGAGTTGAAAGATGTCATCCGGGATCAGAAGATCGAGATCCGACCGGGCGACGTGGTGTGTTTCTATACCGGATGGGCGAACCTCGTCACTGAGATGGCGGGCGTCCCCGACGTCGATGTCCTGCGCACCAGCTGTCCCGTACTCGATGGTCGAGACCCGGAGATCTTGAACTGGATCACCGAGAGCGGCGCCGCCGCCATCTGCGCAGACAACCTCGGCGTGGAAGCGGTCGGAGGAGCTCCCGCTCTTGCCGAAGACGGCGTCCCCTCGTCGATCATGCCTCTTCACGAGCACTGCATCTTCAAACTCGGAGTCCTCCTCGGTGAGATGTGGTACCTCCAAGAGCTCGCTGCCTGGCTACGTCAGGCGGGTCGGCACTCATTTCTCCTGACCGCTCCGCCACTTCGCCTTCCCGGCACTGTGGGATCGCCGGTAACACCGATCGCCACAGTCTGACTCTGACTGCGGCGCTGCCGACTCGCTCAACCCGTCGAGAAGCCTGAACGAAGAAGAGGTATCACTATGTCTGAGCGCGACCCCGAACTGCAGCGGCTATTTGATCGAGAGGCGATCTCCTCGGTCGTCATCGGCTGGGGTCGCGCCGCCGACCGACTCGATTTCGACCTGATGCGCCGGCTTTTCCATCCCGATGCGATCGATGAGCACGGTGCTTTCACCGGCTCGGTCGACGAACTAATCGAGTGGGTCCGAGCCCGGCACCGTCGAATCGTCTTCTCGATGCATCAGATCAGCAACATCACTGTCGAGTTCGCTGCCGATGACAGGGCTGTCGCAGAGAGCTACGTGCGCACGGTCCAGCGCTACCCCGCTGAAGCGGCGGAGCAGCTCGCTCAGCTCACCGGCGGTCGCGTCGGCGCGGCCGACAAGACAGTCGATCTCTTGACCTGCTCGAGGTACATCGATCGGTTCGAGCGACGCGCGGGGGAGTGGCGGATCGCCCACCGACTCCTCATTCCTGACTGGAAGCAGCTCACCGAGGTCCCGGACGGTGACCCGTGGTCGGACCCGAGCAATTTCGTCGGGTCACGTGATCGTCAAGACCCCCTATATCGAGTGCTCGAGGAGATGGGATTGTGAAGATGACGGAAACCCGTGACGCGGACGTCGTCATCGTCGGTGGCGGACTGGCGGGGCTGTGCGCTGCAATCGCCGCACGGAAAGCCGATCGCTCGACGATTCTGATCGAGAGCTCGACGACTCTGGGTGGCAGCGCTCTCCTCAGTGGAGGGTCTTTGGTCTTCGCTGGGACCGATCTCCAAGCCGATCAAGAAATCGAAGATTCGCCCGGTATCTTGCGCGAAGACCTTGTGCGAATCGGCGGCCGGTCTGCAGATCCTGCATTGATCGACGTCTACATGGCGGGGCAGGCCGAGGCTTATGCCTGGCTGCGGAAGCTCGGCGTGGTATTCGGGAAGGTGACTCTGAGCGGGAATCAGTCCCGGCCACGCTCTCATGGCGTCGCTCCTGCCCAACTGGTCGAGGTGCTCGCCGCCGAAGCGGAACGACTCGGCGTGGAGATCGTCCGGGAAACCAAGCTCTCACACTTGATCAAGGATGGGTCGCTCGTAACCGGTGTGGAGGCCGACGGGCCGTCAGGGCCGTACTCGATCCGTGCCGGTCGCGGCGTGATTCTCGCCACCGGAGGGTTCTCGCGCTCGGAGCGCGCTCTCCTGACCTTCGCCCCTCGCCTCGTGGACTCTCGACCGATGAGCGCGGATGGCAGCCGCGGAGACGGTATCTACGCCGCTATGTCGGTGGGTGCGGACTTGAGTGACATGGGCAACGTCAAGGGCACGTTCGGTGTCTCCGCTCGGCACTCGCTCGTCCCCGAACCCGCCATTCTCCTGATCGCGCTGTACCGGGGAGGGATCGTCGTCGACGGCAACGGTCAACGGTTCGTCGACGAGTCGCTCTCCTACAAGGCGATCGGCGACCGCTGCCTTTCGCTTCCCGACGCCTTGGCGTACCAGATCTTCGACCAGACGGTTATGGACCAGACGGATCCGGCGAAGACCGTCAACGACTTCGCCGGGGCATTGAAGCGGGGTTACGTCGTCCAAGCCGGCTCGATCCGCGAGTTGGCGGAGCGTGCCGGGCTCGATGCCGATGCGCTCGAGCAAACCGTGTCGGACTACAACGCGGCCGCACGCGGAGAGAAGGCCGACGCTTTCGGTCGCGGTTCCCTCAGCGCGGGCTACGGAGAGCTCGCCGCCATCGAGACGGGGCCGTTCTACCTATACCCCAGCACAACCGGGCTCCCGAGCACCTATGGCGGAATTCGCGTCGATAGCGACATGAACGTCCGAGATGTCTACGGCGAACGTGTCGCCGGTCTGTGGGCTGCCGGGGAACTCGTCGGCGGATTCCACGGCGAGGGGTACATGAGCGGGTCCTCGCTCGGGAAATCAATCATCTTTGGTCTGCGCGCAGGCCGGAAAGCGTCAATGGCATAATGGTATGTCCATTGAGGTGGAGGGCGTAATGATCGAAGAATGCACACCGGTTCTCATCGTCGGCGCAGGACCAGTGGGACTCGCGCTGGCCGGCGACCTGGGATGGCGCGGCATCGATTCCATCCTGATCGAACAGGGCGACGGCGCGATCACCCAGCCGAGGATGGACATGGTGGGTATCCGCACCATGGAGTTCTGCCGGCGTTGGGGCATCGTCGACGACGTCGAGTCGTCAGGCTACAACCGCAACTACACCCAGGATTGTGCCTGGGTGACATCGTTGAACGGTTACGAGTTCGGGCGTGAGCCCTTTCCGTCGCCCCGCGAGGAGAAGGCGCCCCCGCAGAGCCCGCAGAAGCGTGAGCGTTGCCCGCAGAACTTCTTCGACCCGGTGCTGCGACGGTTCGCCGAATCGACGCACCACGTCGATCTGCGTCACAATTCGACTCTTCTCGACTTCGAGGACCTCGGCGACTGTGTCGTCGCCCGGGTGCAGACACCCGAAGGCCTGACTACGATCAAAGCCGAATACCTCGTCGGCGCGGATGGCGGCGCAAGCCGGGTACGCGAAAAGCTCGGCATCACGATGTCGGGGGAGGGCGTGCTCACCTATACGACCAACGCGATCTTCCGTACGGACAACCTCGAGGCGCTCCATCACCTTGAGCCGGCGTATCGCTACATCTTCATCGGGCCCGAAGGGACGTGGGCGACCTTGGTCGCGATCGACGGGCGCAAGAACTGGCGCTTCTCAATGGTCGGTGATAAAGAGAAACGCAAGATCAGCGAGGAGGAGATGCGGTGCGCGATCGTGCGCGCGGTCGGTGTGGATTTCGACTTCGAGATCCTCTCGACCCTGCCGTGGATCCGACGCCAGCTCGTGGCCGACGAGTATCGTCGCGGCCGCTGCTTCCTCGTCGGAGATGCTGCCCACCTCACCTCTCCAACCGGTGGTTTCGGAATGAACACCGGGGTGCTCGATGCCGTCAATCTGTCCTGGAAGCTTGCCGCCGCGGTTCAGGGGTGGGGCGGAGACGCGCTGCTCGACACCTACGAGGCCGAGCAGCGCCCTGTCGCCGTCCGCAATGTGAATGAGGCGGGGGAGAATCTTCGGCGCATGCTCGCCCCTCGCGTAGCGACCCCCGACCCGCTCATCTTCTCGGGCGAGGGACCCGAAGCGGAGCAGGCTCGTCGCGAGTACGGCGAGCGTTACACCGAAGCGATGAGGCGCGAGTGGTTCTCAATCGGCGTCCACCTCGGTTATATGTACAACTCGGCCATCGTCATTCCGGACGGCACGCCCGCACCGGTGGACGAGGTCTCGAGCTACGAGCCCACCGCGCGTCCGGGTTCCCGAGCCCCGCACTTCTGGCTCGAGTCGGGGCGGAGTGTGCTCGATGAGTTCGGCCGCGAATACGTGCTGGTCAGTTTCGCCGGTGCCGACAGCGCAGGCCTCGGCGACGCGTTCGAAGCGGCGAAGGTGCCGATGCGCGTCCTGGAAGTCGAGGACGACGCGGCGCGAGAGCTGTATGCCGCGGATCTTGTGCTGGTGCGCCCCGATGGCCAGGTCGCGTGGCGTTCCAATTCGCTGCCGGAGGACCCTGCCGAGCTCGTGGACACCGTCCGAGGGGAATCTCGTGCACTGATCAGCGGTTCATGACTCCCGGCCCGCTCCGATCGCCGCGCCCGCCCCTCCCGCAGGGCGCGGCCGACTGCCATATCCACATCCTCGGCAGACCCGAGGGGGCGGTGGCGGAGTACCGCCGCATTCAGAGCTCGATGGGGTTCAGCCGCAGTGTCGTCGTGACCCCGTCGGGAGCGGAATTCGACAACTCCCTGACTCTCGACGCGGTCGACGAGCTCGGCTCCGAGGTATCACGCGCCGTCGTCGTCATACACCCCGGCACCGAACCGTCGGTGCTCGATGAGCTCCATAGTCGCGGGGCGCGCGCAGCCCGGCTCAACCTGGGTAGCGCAGGAGCTCTCCTCGGAGCCGAGGATCTCGCACCCCTCGCGCGCTTGGTGGCGCCGCTGGGATGGCGCGTCGAGATGCACGCGCATGGTGATTACTGGGCGGCCCAGCTCGAACGTCTTCTCCCCCTCGCCGAGTATCTCACCATCGAGCACGCCGGCCGGATCCGCGGCGGCGGCCAGGAGGAGCGTCTGTCAGCTGTCTTTCAACTCCAGGATGCCGGGGCATGGGTGAAGCTCTCCGGCCTCTCCCATGACTCGGGCGATGCGCCACTGCACCGCGACCGTGTTGCCATCGCTCGGCGGCTGATGGAGCGTCAGTCTGACCGGGTCGTGTGGGGAACGGACTGGCCGCACCTCGCAGCGATGCGGGGCGACAGCGCATACCCGGAGAGCACTGCTCTCATGGACGCTCTGTTCGAGGATGTGTCTGCCGACGTGCGTCAACGCGTTCTCGTGGAGAACCCATCCTCGCTCTACGGCTTCTGACGCATGACGAAGGAGACTTCCCCGTGACTCGCAAATCGATCCCGGCAGTATTCGCCCGCGGGGGCACAAGCAAGGGGCTCATCTTCCTCGAAAGTGATCTGCCGTCGTCGCGGGACAAATGGGCGCCGCTGTTTCTGACGGCAATGGGAAGTCCTGATCCGAGTGGCCGGCAGCTCAACGGTATGGGCGGTGGCGTGTCATCGCTGTCGAAGATCTGCGTCGTCGGACCGAGCCGGCGCGAGGATGCTGATGTGGACTACACGTTCGTTCAGGTGCAGATACGCACTGCAGACCTGGACTTCTCCGGCAATTGCGGGAATATGGCCTCCGCTATCGGTCCTTTCGCCGTGGAGCAGGGGCTCGTCGACGCGGCGGACGGCGAAGTGACGGTGCGCATCCACAACACGAATACCGCGAAGATCATCCACTCCACCTTCCACGTCGAGAGCGGGGAGGCTATTGAAGAGGGTGACTTGAGCATTCCGGGCGTCGCGGGCAGCAGTGCACCGGTGCGCCTCGATTTCGTGAGCCCCGGTGGTGCCACGACCGGTCAGCTATTGCCTACCGGGCGGGTCAGTGACGTCCTGCAGACGAGCCATGGGGAAGTGTTCGTCTCACTTGTCGACGCCGGCAATGCCTGTGTCTTCGTTCCGGCCGAAGCAGTCGGGGCGCGCGGCGACGAGAAACCGGAGCAGCTCGAGGCGCTTCCCGAGGTGCTCGCATTCCTCGCCGAGCTGAGGGAGCTCGGCTCGATCCGGATGGGGATCGCGACCGACCGCGAAGAGGCGCGCGTGCGTATGCTCGTTCCTCTTATCGCGATGGTGTCGCCGCCACAGACCTTCGCCGCGCTCTCGGGAGCGACGGTGTGCGAGGACGAAATCGACATCACCGTGCGGATGATCTCGAACGGCCAACCGCACCGCGCCATCCCGATGACCGGGGCGATCTGCGTCGCGGCGGCGGTACGGATTCCGGAGACCGTCGTCTCGAACACCGCGCGTGCTGGCGGTGGGCCGTTGCGAATCGGTATGCCGTCGGGAATCCTCACTGTGGACGCCGACGTCGATTCGGTAGATGGAGACCCGGTGATCCATTCCGGCGCGATCTTCCGGACGACACGTCGGCTGTTCCGTGGCGATGTCACCGTGTCCTGACCCGAGCGGCAACGCGTAATGAGCGAGGCGCGCCTGCGCGCCGCAAAACGGTCCGGTCTTTCGAATTCCCGACCTTCCCCGGCTGCCCCCGTATCATGAGGGCAATCGTTTATGTACGGAGGAGGATGTGGTGACTGACTCGTCCCCGCCTGTAGCCGATAGCGATCCGGCCGCGGTGCAGTTCCAACCCATTCGGGTACGCCGTGGGTTCGAAGAGATCTATGACCGCATCCGCGCGGAGATCGCCGCAGGGCGGCTTCGGCCCGGCGATCGACTGCCGGCCGAACGCGAGATGGCGACCCAGTTCGGTGTCAGCCGCCAGGCCGTGCGTGAAGCTCTGCGCGGACTCCAGGTGTCCGGCCTGATCCAGAGCCGGGTTGGCGTAGGAGGGGGAAGCTTCATTCTGAAGGGCGACCCTGCCCTTGTCATCCGTGGCCTCGAAGACCTCGCGGTGCTCGGCACCTTGAGTTACGACAGCCTGCTGGAAGCGCGAATTCTGATCACCTCAGACGCGGTCCGACTTGTGTGTGAGAGAGCAACGAGCGAGGACTTTGACCGCCTCGACGCGAATACCGACGAACTCGAAATCCTCACCCAAAGAGGTCTGCTGGGTGAGCGCGCGCATCGACGGGTCGACTTCTACCAGATCCTCAGCGAGATCACTCATAACGAGGTTTTCGCGCTTCTTCTCGATTCCCTAACATCCATCGTGCGGATGCGAATCGACACCAGCAATGTGCCGCCGATGGAAGGCGTGATCCCCTTGCGTCGCGAATTTGTCGAGGCACTGCGACAGCGGCGAGCAGAAGACGCCATTCGGCTGCTCGTCGGCCACTTCAACCGACTTGAAGCCCATCTGCGGAAGGCTGAACAGAGCGCGGCGTCAGACTGACCTCTGGCGGAAGAATTGGCCGATCACTCCTGATCAATTCCGGACGCATATTCGTATCCGTATCCGCGTCGGTCGACTTGCTTCTGGACATCGCCAACGCGGAGTCTTATGGTCGAACCATTAGAACACCGTTGACCCGCGGGGGATTGCCATCACTTACCACACCTCCTCCCGAACCGGCAGGATTGCACTTTCGCGCTCCTCGCCACGGGTACTCGCGGTGAACAGAGGACCGGAGATCGTTGATGCTATACGCGCACACCACAGCTGCTGATAAGCGTCGTCTATTTCGCGAGCGTTTGGCATCGGGGGAGTTGCTCCGGTTTCCGGGCGCTTTCAATCCGCTGTCGGCCCGTCTGATCGAACGCAAGGGTTTCGAGGGCGTGTACATTTCCGGTGCCGTGCTCTCGGCCGATCTCGGTCTGCCCGATATCGGTCTGACGACCCTTTCCGAGGTCGCGGCCCGTGGGCAACAGATCGCACGAACAACGGAGTTGCCGGCCATCATCGACGCCGATACAGGATTCGGTGAGCCGATGAACGTGGCCCGCACTATTCAGAGCCTCGAAGACGCAGGGATCGCCGCTGCCCACATCGAGGATCAGGTCAACCCGAAACGCTGCGGGCACCTCGACGGTAAGAGCGTTGTGGATGCAGACACAGCGATCAAACGGATCCGAGCAGCAGCCGACGCTCGCCGGGATTCGAACTTCATCATCATCGCCCGCACCGATATCCGCGCCGTTGAGGGGTTCGAAGCGACCATCGAGAGAGCGCGCGCGCTCGTCGACGCCGGCGCCGATGCGCTCTTCCCCGAGGCGATGCGCGACCTCGCGGAGTTCGAAGCGGTGCGCCGCGCCGTCGACGTGCCGATTCTGGCGAACATGACCGAGTTCGGGAAAAGCGACCTGTTCAGCGTCGACCAGTTGCGCGATGTCGGCGTGAACATCGTCATCTGGCCCGTTTCGCTGCTTCGGATGGCGATGGGCGCCGCCGGCCGAGCGCTCGACACACTGACAGAAGAGGGCCACCTGACCAAGCGGCTTGATGAGATGCAGCACCGCGCCGATCTGTACGAACTGGTGGACTACGAGGGCTACGACCGGTTCGACACCAACGTCTTCAACTTCCGCGTATCACGCGACTGATCACAGTCGGCTCTGAGTGATCAGCAGCGTCATCCCTCACGGCCGGTACAAATTGCCGGCCAGCGCGGTGGCGTAGGCTTGACCGGTCGCACAAGCGAGTCGACATCGAGCGGGAGCCGGTCAAATGAGCCACGAAGACGCACGCCTCGGCGCGCGACATTGGCCCATTCCGCTATCTCGTGCGATCGTGGCGGGCGTTGCCGCCGTAGCGGTCACTTTCTCCCCCGACCACTCGTCCAGTTTCGGGCTGTTCGTGTTCAGCGGCTTCGGCCTCGCGACTGGCCTCGCCAGCGTTCTGGCGTCGCTGCGAACCGGTTCGGGAAGATCGTTCACAGGGTTGCACGTCGCCCAGGGTGCGCTTTCAGCGGCGTTCGGAGCGATCTCGCTGATCGCCGCCATCGGCGGGGCAGGTGTTGCGTGGCTCGTCGGCATCGTCGCGCTGTGGTGCGTCGCCACTGGAGTCACCGAGTTGGTCGCAGGACTGAGACAGGAAGGCAGAGGGCAGATGTCACGCGATCACGTC
>Ga0210040_10007256_pt1 | contig 13509 bp, 10 predicted proteins | sample CryGeyCG12114_NA_FD_185462 | JGI IMG/M metagenome (GOLD analysis project Ga0210040, IMG submission 185462) | Groundwater microbial communities from aquifer - Crystal Geyser CG19_WC_8/21/14_NA (SPAdes) (version 2) | ecosystem: Environmental > Aquatic > Deep subsurface > Groundwater | place: USA... | reverse complement strand
CGCCCGAGTATTTGACGGGCAAGAAGGAAGCGATTGGGGAGTTCTTAGACAAATTTGATGTATGTCTTCCAACCGACTCTCTGTTGCGCTTCAATGTGAACCGCGAAGTGTGAAATCTTGCACAGAAACTCCGCTACCCAAGCGGCCACAATACTCTAGTGCCGCAATGCTGACACGACTTTTGTAGGTGTTTCTCTTTGATTGCGATGGCGTTCTCTGGTCTGGTGACCACCTCTTCCCAGGCACAGTACCTACTCTTGAAATGCTCCGCAAGAAAGGCAAGCAGGTTGTTTTCGTGACGAACAACTCGACCAAATCGCGTCAAGACTACAAGAAGAAACTGGAAGGCATGGGCATACCCGCAAACGTTGAAGAAGTCTTCGGCTCGTCATACTCTGCCAGCATATACATATCAAGAATATTACCACAATCGCATCCAGAATTGAAAGAGAAAAACAAAGTATTCGTTATTGGGGAGGCCGGCATAGAGGCGGAACTAGATTCTGAGAACGTACCTCATATCGGAGGTACAGACCCCAGCTTCCGCCGAGAGGTAGTGCCGGAGGATTACAGGTTGATGGCTGCTGGCGACCCTTCGATACTTGATCCGAATGTGGGTGTCGTGCTTGTCGGCTTGGATTTCCACTACAACTATTTCAAGATGTGTCTTGCATTCCAGTACATCAGGCGCGGTGCTATTTTCCTAGCAACCAACGTCGACTCGACTTTGCCCTCTGCCGGCTCATTATTTCCGGGAGCAGGGTCGATGTCTGCACCCTTGGTGAAGATGCTTGGTCGCGAGCCGGTGGCGCTGGGCAAACCAAGCCAAGCGATGATGGATGCTATCGAGGGTAAGTTCAAATTCGACAGAAGCAGGGCGTGTATGGTGGGCGACCGGGCAAATACAGACATCCGCTTTGGCCTTGAGGGCAAGCTTGGTGGCACGCTAGGTGTACTCACGGGCGTCAGCACGAAAGAAGAGTTCTTGGAAGGCGATGCTAGGCCAGCGTTCTACGTCGACGAACTAGGAGACCTCCTTGAAGGGGCTTAGAAAGCTCGTTGTGCGATACCCACAACTTGCAACGAAGGTCTATGAACGTTGCCTCTCTGGCTGAACACGATCATCTAGTGCGTGCGGAAGCAAGTAGGCTGCTAAGACAAGGTGTCTTGACGTACCAGCACTGGCATTTCGATCTTTCTCGCCTCTTCAGCATTGACAATACAAATTCCCTATCCTGCTCAACGTCCTGCCATCGGTTCGAGCAGAACTTGAACCTTCGGCCGGCTCCGTAAAGTTGCTGCTTTTGCCCACCCACTCTCCAACGTCCCTGCCCTGTGCATTGCCGAAATAGGCATATCTCTCCACCCATTCACACTGATCCAACCATTCCACGGCCTCTTTTATAAACGCTTCAACTTCATCTGCACTTGCTTGTCCTGCACCCATCTTCGAACAAGCAAACTCGTTGACCCATACCGGGAGCTTGTATGCATTGTGCATGTCCTCGACATATGCTCGAAAATCCTGGAACTTCGGGCCATACCAATGTACCACCAAGAAATCTATCTCATCGTCACCACCCAGCTGTTGGAAGAACGAATCCAGCCACGGCCTGCACTTTGAGACATCGCTTGTCATACCAGGGCTACCTAGCCTGAAGCCAAACTTCTTCTTCGCCGGCAAGATCATTTCGCGCCACAAACGCACGGCATCCTCGACTTTCATGTTTGCTTGTCCGGGGTGCTCGGGTTCATTGAAACCTAGAAAGTGCTTGATTGGAGTGCCCTTTGAACTGATGTCGCTTAGAAAGGGGTCAATGTCTTTGCATTGCTGAGCAGTCCTGGCGCACGGAACCCATTCGATCGAATCAGGACAACCAGCTGGCCTCCACATCTCCCAATTGAAGAGCCATGTTACATGACCGGGAGAGATATACGACTGGTACAGAGAGAAGTGATTCGCTGGAGTATCCCATGGCCAGCCTAGGCCACGCTTCCCGGACGGTGAGCCAGACATCGATGAGCAAACAGGTGTCAGCAAGGGTAGGTCTACGGTCGGTCGAGGTTCAGACTTATATGAATCGTTTTCTGGAGCACCAACGAGGAAGCAGCGAGAGAGACAATCTAGAACCCGGTGGAGCTCTACGAGACATGATTCGTTCTTTATGTATCTTTACTACCTGCTGACACATACCCTTCATACGCAAGTAATGTACACGACGCTGTGACGCCATGGTAGTCTGGACTTCCGTGCGAATACCCTTGCGTCAGCAGTTCCGGGCCAACTGATTGATACTAACATTAGCAACAGGTGAAACTCTATGATCTGCAATCTATGGTTTATGTTAGGGATGAGTACCCAGGTAGTTCTATAGTTGCGAAAAGTCCATAGGGCGTGGTAGAATTATTGTGGACCGACGACGTCGAGAACTTGAAGCACAGCCATCGACGTCAATGGCGCTCTTTGGGTCCAAGCCAAGCATCAACCACGCCACAACACCACAACTCCACAACCCCACCAGCCTGCATTTCGACATGGCAGGGCTGCCAGGCGAGCTCTCATGTCGACGACACACATCATTGTTCCTCCATAATCACACCTCTGCCCTATCTTGACCCTGCCCATTTGCGAGCCTTATCCTTGTCCACCATAGCACACATCCCGGGCTCTGTCGTGCGACTATCGTCCGGCAGCGTCACCAATGGTCATCACGACTGTTGAAGCTTGATACATATGACCTTACTCAGTCATTGCCACTCACGTTTTTGGTAATGCCACACTTCATGGTAGGAAAAATTTCGAACTTCCAAATGTCTTCACAAGCGACTTGAACTGCCCAACCTGATGCTTCCGGCTGTCAACGTTGGGATACGAGGAGTTTCCAACACCAGAGATATAGCAGCCGAACAATATCATTGGATCTCTGGCACGGTGTCTGCTGCAATGCTCTATCGACGGCCTTAGCACCTTCTTCCCAGCGTGCTGCAACCTTGAGTTCCTGTTGCATATTCCAGTCCTGTGGGAGCTCATCGAAACCTGTCCAGAGATGCTCAAGGTCTGCGTCCTCTGTTGTTGTGTATGTATTGCCCAACATGGATGACTGGGATGGAATGCTTGGCTTGTCAGAAGCGGTCGACGTGTATGATGTGTGCATGTCTGGTATGCTGCTCGGAGCTGGCGAAGACGAGCTCGCATGGTGTTGGCGATACCATTCCCTCAGTGGGGCGTACTGCCCGTCCTGGGTAAGGAGCTTCGTGGCAGGATGAGCGCACACTTTCGCCCAGATCTCGTTTTGTTCTTCGGTGCTGTTGACTGCCAGCTCGCATTCCTCTGCGTCCGGCTCCTCATGATAGGCTTTTGTTTGGCAATATCGTGCTCTACTGTACTTTGCCTTTGTTCTCCTTCCATTTGGAATGATCCTCACCTCGGCATCGATGTGGCCAAGGACAAAGTTGAGTGTTCTTCTATCGTTCCAATCCGCAGCCTGCTGCTCGTCGGTCCCGCTGTACAGGCACGACGAACGCACTAAATGTCCGTTCACGAGCTGTAGGTCTAAGCCATGTATGGGCTCTTCCGTACTCTTGGGTGGACCTTGCAATTTGACCCAGTCTTCCCCGGTCGGCTCTTTCTGCAACGGTGAATAGTTGCAATACAGTAAGTATGTAGGTTGTGACTGTTGAGAGGCCGACACGAGTTGTTGTTGCTCTCTCGTCTGGAAAGAGTCGGGTTCAGGATTCAGCTTTGCTTTGCGTTTTTGACGTGCCAGTGCTGGCTCTGTTGGACTTTTTGTGTCGGCCATACTAGGACTCCGTTGACGAAGGTTGTAGGAAAGCACGAGTCTCGACTTCGGAAGAGTGTCTGTGACTTATATGGTCTCCGTGAGTACCTTTACTATTTCCTCGAGCAGGTTTTATTGTCAACTGGAGAACCTTGCATAAAACTTTGAACATGTAGGTCCTCAGCATTTCCTTAAGAGGACAAATGCCCTCATCGCCGCAGATGTATCTCCACGATGCTCCTACACGATCTATTCTCTTACCATACCCTCCGAGCTTGCCAGCCTCATCGCGGTCATGAGTGCCCTCCCGTCCAGCCCGGCGGAGCAATGCGGCAGATGAGTGCTCAGAGAGCACCTTCCCATTCCAGACAAACCAAGCATCGTCGCTGCTGCAGCTGCAAAGCTCCAGAAGCTACGAGAAGAGTCAAAGCTTGATGATGAAGAGCAACAACTGTACATGTCAGCCATCAGGAAGTATGACTTCCAATTGCCACTGAACCAATACCGAGTGGATGACTATCTGTTGAATTCCATCTCGACTGAAGGGGTCCAGATAACGGCTTCAATGGACTACATAACAGACATGCACACATACATGTTGCAAAAGACGGCAGCATATGGCTGGGGCCGGAGATCAATGTCGGCAATCGAAGTGGAAAAACGTGAGGCAAGAGATCAAAGCCTTCCAGCAGTCGTTCATGACGATCAAGGCAAGCGGTACGGCAGTGACAACCAAGGCGCACCACCAAGGGAAAATCCTTTCGGGTGCAGATTACGGACAATTTATTGACACCGCACCGATATACCAGAACCGGTAAAGCTGAGGAGCGAAGCAGCAATGGAGATCGTACGAAGCGCAGCTATACTGGATCGCTTAGAGGCGGCATCCCAAGCCCAGGTAAAGACCGTACGAGAGCTACAGAACCTAAATCAGGTGATTACGGCCGTGGCCGAATAACTTCAATCACCGCGCGGCGAACCAACCTTTCTTACACAAACTAAGGATGATCCTGTAGGATACAGACAACTGAGGAAAAGCTGGATACGAACATCTAGCCATCCAAATCCGACGACAAGCCAGGACTGCTTTTTCCCAATTGTCTGCATCCTGCAGGACCATCCTCATCAACAGGAGCGCGCAGTAAAGTCCGTGCAAAAAAAGCCCGAGATCTCTAACGGCAGGAGATGCAGTGCCACTGCCGCCGGTTACAACAGGACCAGCAGCATTCCGGGAAGCTTGAACCGAAATTAGAACAGGACCGTATACCTCTTGGAGAAAAATCGGCGAAGAATGGACAATCAAGCACACTCAAAGACAGAATGACAGGACAGACTCCAAGAGCAGAACCGCTCCTTTGAAGAGCAGACCCTGACACTCGAGGAAGTAGATGTGAGTGACTACAGCAGAAACTCGCACACCCTTTGCGGGTGATCCAGGCGAGGAAGACGCAGGTCCAGCGGAGTACATGCCGTTTCTGGGAACATGGTTCGGGCTCGGAATATCACCCTACGTCCCAGCAGCCTGGTTTCCAGTGACTTCGACAAAAGAAGGGACAGACCCGGAAACAGTCTGCGTGAGGGCGGGCCTCCCGAGACAAGGCGAAAAATAAAACCATCAACCTCCCAATTAGGTAGTCGGTTAAGTAGGCCATCATCAATGATCATTCGAATGAACAAATCCCACTACAGACTACGCCACGCTTACACACTTCAGTACGGGTACCATATAAGCTACCTACCTAGGAAAACATGGTGCAGTGTTAGGTTTCGTAGTCGTTAGAACATCAAGCCGTGTGCAAGCGGCCCAGCCTTTTCGGGCAAAACCTCATTTCCGCTGCACCACAACGCCACAAAAGCTCCATCAGGATATATCATCAGGAAACCTGCACCGCGCCCTGCCTCTCCGTCGCTGCGCTTGGGCCCGTAAGAGTCCCTAATGGTCGCCTGCCCACGCTCTGATTGATACGATTACTCAAGCTCGCGTGACGATGAGTATGCCCAGCATGTGACGCATGACGACCACCGTGCGTCAAAGTCGAGACGTCGTGCTTGCCTGGACACGTTGTTAGCAAACAAGGTACTCCTCGTGGGAAAATGAACGGGAACTTACCATCACAACAAGCCCTCACGTTCTCCAGGCCACCGTACCCCATCGGTTCCTGCCTCAACATCTCCCTTCTCATCTCCTCTTCTTCGTCTCGATTATTGCTGACGATGCTGGCGTTGTAGATGCTGCCTCTCTCGCTCTCGCTTCGTTGTATACCGGCACGCTCCGTCTCCATCTTGCCATGCCGACCTGTGACGCTGCCCAACATTCTCGAGAACCTCGACACGCTGCCTGTCCGCAGCGTTCCTTCCTTGTCGGCTTCTCTAGGCTGATCGACTCTGGACGGTCTAATGGTGCTTTGAGTTCTTCGGCTCGTTATTGTGTCGGTGGGGTTTCGGGTGGCCGTGACATTTCCGGGCAGTGCTTGACTCTGCCTGTGTTGACTGGTACCCCGCGTCGTGCGCGAATTGTAGCTCGACATGCTCGCCCTGCTTCCGCCAAGAACAGGTCTGTTGCCATAACCGCCAACACTGAATTCATTGATATCGTCTCGTGTGATGTCGTTACCACCGGCCTGATAAGCGCCTTGAGCAGTGGATTGGTCCTCGTTCCGAAGCAGAAGATAGCTTAGAGCGTTGAACCATGTTTCGTGCCTCTGTCCGGTGCTTGCAGTAAACTTGACTGTTCGTCCGGGACACTTCACCTCAAGACTCTGCCTATGTAACCCAGGAGGAAAGGCGTTGTCATCAGTTACCGCTCGCACACTTTCGATTGGTACACATCTAACATCGTTCTGTCCCTTGCCGCCTGCTGTCTGAGGATCTTCGCTTGCCCAGTACAATGTCTTGGTGTATGGATGCACCCAGAAATACCTTCGGTGTCTGGTATTCGACATTTCATCGCCTCGGCCAAGCTTGCGAGTGTACTTCCACAACCACTCGCCTATCATAGTTTGCGTGATAGCTTGAATCATGCGAGGATCGGTGCCTGGCGCAGGTTCGAATCCCTGAGCTTGGGCAGCGGCTTCAGGACGGATATTGAAGCGCTCATCAAGTTCTGAAGCAAAGGATGATACAGAAGATCGACGTGACATTTGGGAGTTGATAGTCCCGCGATGGCGACTTGCAACGGACGACCGTGGAGCGTTGTTGTCATGGGTTGGTGATCGTAACGAACCTTCTGCTGGCGTTTTTGGACGACGCATGGCTGAGGCTGGCATCATGGGCGGACCCATTATGGTAGAAACATGACTCGAGTTGTTCTGCTCGCGTGAAGGAGTCACGCGTCCACTAGCTATTGCAATAGCAGCCTTGTGGTTGGGTGGGAGGGGAGGGTGTTGCTGGCTTGTCAAACTCGACGTTCGTTGACTGTTGGCACTGGAAGGTCGTTTGGTAGGCGACAGCGCACCGACCACGGAGTTGAGGTCATAGCTTGATGGAGGATGTTGAGGTCTTGATGATGATCGTACCGGCAGCGGAGTCGGTGTGGTTGGCTGGTCAAAGGTAGTGGCATGGTCATGAGCTGGCAGGGACAATGGAGCGACCAGAGGCTTCGGCAACGACCTTGACTTGAGAGCTTGTTCAATCTGCGAAGCTGTCAAAGTGGTTTGTGATCCTTGGTCGTTGCTTGACATCATCACGGGCGCAGCTTCTCGCAGATCTGCTTCGGCTTTCGAAGCAGGCGTAAATCTTCGATGAGCTCCGTTGCCTGACACATCGCTCAACGGTGCTTGTACGGAAGGTGAGCGATTCATTGGTTTGTCCATGTCTTCGCTGGTCTCGTCTTCGGCGATGAGCAGCGGTTGCGATCCTCTTGCCTTCGAGAAGCCTAGAACTGCAGCCGCCGATGCTAGTACGCTACCACCCACTGCACCTTCAGCAAGCTTCTTCGCTGTGCTCAGAGGTTCAGTCGCCGACGATGTCGCTGTGATTGGGGTAGCAGGTTGAACAGTTTCCACAGGCTTGGTATCCAAGGATAATATACCTGAGAACGAGTGTCGCTCTCGAACTGGTTCTGGGACGAGCCTTGACTCTTTAGGAGACAGCGCCATAGTGGCTTGTGATAGCATACCAGAGTATCCGAATGGTTGAGCTGGAGTGTGTACAGGTGCCGGCACGCGGTCAGGTGACGCAGCTTCATATTCTTCGTCCCATACAGTCTTTGGAGGCGTGATGAACGAGGGGATATTGCGCATCGGGCTGTCATGCACTGCTCGCTGAGGTGTATACTGCGTGCTGTGGTCAGTCCTCCTCGGTGGGGATTGTGGAACGCTGGGTGGCAGAGGAAAGTCTGATGGTGATGGTGCAGCCAATTCGTCGTTATGGAAGGCAGGCGCAAATGGTGCTTCAGCGTATTCTGCGACATCGTCTCGAGGCTCTGCCGAGTTTTGTGGTATCCACGGTTCTGTCATCATACCAGAATCCACCATTTGGGGCTTCGCTGCTCCAGCCAAAGGTGTGATGTCCCGAGCGGTGCGTTCCCCTGGTGTAAATGCGGCACTTGGCGTAGACCTGAAAGAGGCCATGCTTTCACGACCAGGTGTGCTATACCTGTCACTACTCCTATCGTCGAAGCCGCCAAGCTCAGCAAACAAACTGTGCTCAGGCGCAGGGGGGCTGAGACCGTTTGCCGATGTGGCAGGTGAATCCGTCGTGGAGCGACTATGGAAGCTTTCGGGAGTACCCTCTCGCAAACCACGTGGTTGCTGTGCAAGAGAGTGCCTGCCATTCTTCAGACGGAATTTGGGTTGGAGAGGTGTCTGCAGTTCGTCTTCTCCCTCTTCAGCAGACGTCGAAGCGGTGCTCATGTACGACATTCTATCGCCAGCTGATTTCGAGACGATGGATGGACGAGAACCTCGCACCGTACTTGTTCTTTGTGTCCGACTGCTCGTGCCCTCGGTCTCGGTGAGTTCATCTGTGCTGTCCCCTGCCAGACTTTCAGCGCCTGTCTGGAAGTCGTCGCTCTCTGTGGTATGTCGTTCGTCCGCCGTCTCGAACGCACCCTCTGTTTCGTTGGCCGTGTGATAAGCATCACTATGGTCGGTCAACCGGCCTTCTCCAGCCACGGTAGGCACGGCAAGGTTGCGATTTGCTGCAAGACGACTAGGGCTATCGACTACGTGGTCCTCCCAATCTTCCTCTTCAAGCTCGACGTCAGTCCGCGACTTCCTATTGCCACCAAGCATTTCAAGCCGAGGAGGCTTCTTGAATGTATCAGATTTTGTCTTTTGCCTCTTGTTATTGACACCAGCGCTACTGTCTGCACGGCGCTGTTCTAATTCGTCTCTCGCATCTTGCAGCATGCGCTTAAGCTCAATCTTCTCCGTCTTCTCACGGTGAATATTATTCTTAAGGTTCTGTATCATCCTGTGGGCATGATGCAGGGAACTGCGCAGAGTGTCCGATTCAAGTCCGCCATGACGGGGTGTAGCTTTTGTTGGCGATGGAGGTGGGGATCCTTCAGGTGTGCTCAGATCTCTCGTTGCATTGTCTTGCTCCGCATCGAAGTCAAGCTGCATCTCAGCTTGATTGTTACGGAACTTCGCAGAGACAGCACGTGCTAATTCCTGGTTTTGTGCGGTCAACTCATCGATTTTGCTTTCCAAGGACACTCGTTCGTTGTCGCCAACATCCACACTCCTTTTCAAAGTATGAATCTCGGAATCATGAGCTTTTTTAGCTGCCTCGTGCTGTTCTGCGAGCTTTTCATGCGCCAGTCTCGACTCGTCTGCATCATGTTGTGATCGGGTCTTCTCTGCAAGCGCAGCAGCCAAAGCAGCGTTTAAGCGCTTCTCGCGGTCAGAGGCCTCCTGAGTCGAGCGGAGGAGATCCTCCTTCTGTGTCTGGAGATCCCAATTTTCGTCTTTCATCTTCTGCTCACTGTCATCGAGGACACGAAGACGCTGGGAAAACATGTGTGATTCTTGCTCAAGCCGCAGCTGCTCAGCGTTGCTCTTCTTCAACGCCTCCTCGCGCTCAGCAACCGCCGCTTGCAGTTGACGTACTTGGGCCAGAAGAGATGTACTTATATCGGCAGCAAATTGCAGATCGCCCGCGCGGCCAGCTTGCTGGTTTCTTTGACGCCGATTCGGCGCGGAGATTTTTGTTGGCGAACCCGTCGCCTGGCTCGTGTATACTGCAGTTTCGGTGTCTGGTCGCTCCTCTCCACTAACATTTCGTGCTTTGGGCCCCAACAGTGCCCGAGCGATTTCCTTGCCGACATCACTGTGTTCCCGTTCCAACTCCGACAGTCTCTGACGCAGCTCTGGGGAAATTTCTGCCTCGTCTTGCTGCTTCTCAACTTCGCGAAGCTTTTCCGTAAGCTCTTCTTGTTGTGCAAGTAAAGACGTGCCGAGCTTTTGGGTGTCTTGCAGCCTTCTCTCTGTTTCTGACAGATGCGCCTCCAATGTTCTCCTGACTTGTGAAGGGGATACGGTCGAGCTTAATGAAAAGGATTCCAGGTCAGGTCTCGAGGAGTGGCGGTGCTGTAATGGAGGCGCATAGCTACTCCGATCCGTGAATGGATCATGCTGGACGTGGTTGTATGTCGGGCTTTCCATTGTGAAACCGGTAGTCGGCTCGCTTGTTGTGTCTATTCCGCTGTGTATGGTTGTGGAGGGTAGGATAGAGCATTCGTGGATTAGTTCGAGAGTACGTGCTTGCTCGTCAGATACATATCGCTCTGTTGAAAGGGGCGCGGTCGATGTTGCAAGTGAAGAATGTCTGAATTGTTTACAGTGTGGGTATTGGGTAGATCCGTAGAGGTGCAGGCGTGCAATGTGGTGGGTCGAGGCTTAGTGGACGCGTTTGTTGTTCGGTGGAGCAACAAAGTGATTGTCCAAGAAACACGTGGGAATGAGAGGCAGAGCGCGAACACTTCCGAATTCAGTCAGGCAACGATACGAGGATAAGAATAAGACTCAAGTTCGACAGATAAAGATGAATGAGGAGAACACGTATTAAGCCACTTCGTTGTGGAAGAGGATGCTCACACCGTACGAGGAGCCGTGCAGCTCGGCTGTAACGCAGGCTTGACATTCGAAGCCCGAACAGGTGCTTCCTATTGGCGCACTGGGATGGGGCCCCTACATCATTGTTTACCCTGTCTTATCGAGTGTCAACAAAGTGGTTTTCGCACATGATCCCAGCATCAGCAGTCAACGCAATCATAACACACCCCCAAAGTCGGTGTAGATAGATTCCCCCATTTCATGCTGTATGCGTAGCCCTTTACAGAACCGTTAATTCGATCCAAAGTTTCACAAAATCTCAATTATGAATATACAGTAAATTTCATTTGTACAATCGTGACATGTGCAGTCATGTACATGATATGCACAGACATGGTTTCCCGTGGGAGCCACGTAGACGGATAGAAAATTGTATTCGTGGTCCCCAATTACAGTCAACTGCCACGAATGCCGCCAACCAACCTGGATAAAAAACCAAGGTATCGAGAGGGAGCGTGTTGAGTTACCTCACTGCTTACGACCGTCTATGTCATAGTAGCTCCTTCTCTCTGAGGCCGCCTATCTTGTCAAGGTCGAGTGACTGGAACCGATCTGCGTCACTGCTCTGATATGGTGGTAGCTCTTCGTGCACCAAAGGTTCCATGCCAACACCACCGGTGTCGGTGATAGTCCGCACGACAATGACTCGACCGGTCTTCTTCTGACCATCTTTGTCCTCTTCGTCGGGAAAAGTGATGTGAATTTCTGGAATAGGACTTTGAGGGGCCCGGGATGAGTGGGCAATAAGATTCATCTTCTCGTCGTATACAAACACAGAGTCGGTCTGGCCGTTTCGTGGAGTAGTGGCAATCGTCAATGACCGGTGGTGAGAAGGTTTGCGGTGTACGGGCAATATTGCTTGCTGTCTTGCAAGGCGTCTGCGGCGAAGGAAGAAAAGGGCGGCTGCACAGCAGCCTCCAATCAAGGCAAGCGTGAAAAGGGTGAGAACCAAGCTGTCGGTCGAAGGTCCGTCAAACATCCTATCATTGTCGAGTTCTGGATTGCTACGGGCAATAACAGAATTTAAGGATTCCATGGTGAGGTTGTGACTTGACCGTGCGTTAGGCGTCCGTTCCGAAGGATCGCGCGTGTAGCGTAAGAATAAAGCGTGAGGTTGGGAATTCCGAGGAGGAGGCAGGAAACTTGATGCAGTAATGTCGATGCGCTGGTTCGCTTCTGATATGTAGTTTGTTATGTCTTTGATATCGTTTACAATGTTTTGGTTGTCAAATAAGGAGTGGACAGCAAGATGCGAACAGCAAAAGAATGAAGCTGCGATCTGCCTGGGAGAAAGTGCGACTGCGCAAGTACCACTGGAGCCTCTATAAACTCAGCGTGGAAGGTAGTGATGGCAGTATACACAGAGAAAGGAAGGAGAGAAGGAGAGCTTGAAGTCGAGGAGTTGCTGATTCAAGGTTTGATTGAGTGTCGAGTCCCAATCACCGGACGCGCAGAGCCAACGTCGACGGCGCCAAAAGAGTGGACATACGGTGGGCGCGAAATGGATATGTGGTGGACGTGGAGTGGGTGGAACGAAATTGGGAGCATGGGCCACCGCCAATGACATGTCCAGCCACCTGGAAGCTAGTTCCATATTAGGGCTTAAGGCGATAAGGTTGGCCTATCACGGATGCCTTCAACGGCCGACAAGCGTTCATCTCAGGGCCCCTTGGTTACTTTTCGCTAACCACAGTACGAGTACTGGCTCACGTGCTGGGCCTTGCATACGAGCCGGACAAGAGCCCTGCCGTCTATGTAGGTGTAAGCTGAGCACAATGTCACATATCACATCATGCTGAACGAGCGGTAAAGCGTGCTTGTGCGCACACGATCTCCAAGACGCTGGGAAGCTCAGCCCTGGTAGCTACGTTCCATGCCTCGAAGAATTAAACTTACAAGGCGGCTCTTTGTCGTTGACATAGTGTCAGCATCAAGATCTGAATCCATGAGGGTGAAGCCCCATACGCCTCGTGTTCAAGCGACATGTTCCCAGGGCGCTCACGGGAGAGGACCGAATTGTCGAAAGATCGCACTCTGGAAGCAGTCGCAAACGAGATAATATCGCTCGTGGTATGTACGAAAGTCTGGCCACTATTTAGCTTACCTCTTCAAGGTTCTGATGCCTTGCTGCATGCCCCAAGGTCTCATCGACCGTTTGGAGCTTCGGTGAGACTGGGACCTCCTCCGACCGAGACATATGCATTGATTGTGTATGGAGTCAGCCAAGACCTGGATAGAGCACTGAGAGTACCCTGGGTAGTCCGCTCGTTCTCGTTGGACAAAGAGAGACCTCGTAGAAGCGAACACGTGGCGACAAAAGTCCATGGCCTACCGAAAGCGCTCACCGAATGCCGAACTTGACCATGCTCAAGAACCTATGTAAGCTTGCTACGTGGAATGATGGTTAAAGACGGGTGCTGCTCGCAGGTCGGCAACATGTTTAACTAGCCATGGCTGCCTTGCCTCGTCAGCTACTGTAGTCTGCGTACCCCAACTACCAATTGCTCCTTCATTGAGATCGGCCGTTGCCACAATGTTATGCCAGAAAGACTCCGGTGTAGACGTGATTTAGAAAGCTGACAAGATGCAGAGTTTTGGTGTCAGAGGTACGAATGCTTGGGTGGATGAGCTGAACCTAGGTAGGTAAGCTCTTGCACAGCAAGCTTTTTGCG
>Ga0210040_10007255_pt1 | contig 13513 bp, 10 predicted proteins | sample CryGeyCG12114_NA_FD_185462 | JGI IMG/M metagenome (GOLD analysis project Ga0210040, IMG submission 185462) | Groundwater microbial communities from aquifer - Crystal Geyser CG19_WC_8/21/14_NA (SPAdes) (version 2) | ecosystem: Environmental > Aquatic > Deep subsurface > Groundwater | place: USA... | reverse complement strand
CACAGTTGAGCCTTCTAGCCATACAGATCAACTGACAGACTCAAATTATTATACGTTCATTGCATACCAACCACAGCAGTTGGTTTAGATTTCAAATTCTGGTAGTTGCTAGTTTTATAGCTTATGTCCCCCTCAACAAATAATGGTCCTCAGGTCGGCATAACGACTATGCTTTGGGACCTATCACTGTCCAAAAGTCGGCAGCAAAAGTCGCGTTTAGGGACCGAGAGTTCGGAAGACCACGATAGGACGTCCCCAAAACCATCTAATTTCCTTCCACAGCTAGTCCGTTATGATGGTCCGCTGGACCGCGGCAAAGTACCTTTAAGTGTGTATAGGACGCCATGAAGACTTTTACAGGACGCCATGAAGACTTTTATAGGACGCCATGAAGACTTTTATAGGACCAAGCTAGGATGAGAAAATATTCACTGAATTTTTGAAATTTACCGGCAGTTTATTCAATTACTTAATTTGACACTCATTGGTTTACATTATAAATTATTCATAAGAAACCAAAAAATTAACTTATTCTATTCTACTGCATCTTCCTTCGACTTTTCCAACTCACTGCAAAATATCAAAAGAATAAATGATTTTGATTCTTGAAATGATGTACACAAAATTAGCTATGATTGCTTACATTGCTTTTCGTCTGTCATTAGCGTGCTTGAAAAATCTTCGAAGCGCTGATTCCAAACCCAGCTCTGTTGCCCCGATTTTGGCTTCTATTCCAGCTTCTGAAATTTGGTTAGGAATAAATAAAATTTTGCAACGAAGTGAGAACAAAGATCATCATGTTATCTGATGTAAAAGAGAAAACTCACTAAGAACAGCTTTACAGCAGTAGGTGGAGCGAAAAGCCCGCTTATTTCCCTTCCCTGTCATGCAAACCAAAATGGCTAAATCATAGGTCATCACACGTTTCATGACCCGATACACAAAATCACTTTCACATTTGCCGCTGATAGAGACAAACTGGTCCACCTAATTTAATAGAGTAACAAATAAAAAGAGTTAATTAAAAGGTGTCAAAAATGAATAACATTTGAAGTAGAATAATAGAAAAACACACCAATGCCAAAAACATTTCTTCGTTCTGCAAAGAGCGCTCAAAAACTTCGAACATCTCCCAAGTAGAATAGGCATTTTTTAGAGCTGTTGTAGTACTTGAAGTTTTAGGCTGACTGGATCGCTTTAAAAGCTCTTCCACACCACTCATAACATTCATTAGCATATGCTTCATAAGTACCTGTTCTTCTCGTAGCTTACTTATTTCGGAGTTGTAATCCCCTTAAAATGACAAAAATACAGTTTGAATTACCTAGCAACTGAGAAAAAGACAATATAAAATTGCACAGCTTACGTTTAGTTTGAATTGGAGTGGTCCAAAATGCTTGACTTGACGATGCAGAGGGGGATAAGCCAGTGTCCAAATTGCTTTGCTGCACAGATTGGGAAGTAGAGGTGCAGGATGATAATGATGGGACAGGTGGCGAATCGATAGGTCGAAGCCCACTACCTTCAACTAGCCCCAAACTGGGAAACTCGGGTACCCGTAGTCGTTTCGCCATAGTAAAATCCGGAACAAAACGATTTGGGGGTTTTCTGATCCTTTCCCCGACTTCTTCGCATGAACTCAAATTGGAGTCGTATTCAGCGATGATCAACATTTTTCTGGCACATTCGTAGGATTCTAAAAATTAAGGTGAAACAGGATTTCAAACAGTAATAAAGGACAATAAGATCTGAAGACTTGTTAATAAGCAGTAATGGAATTGACACATAGGCTTTCTCTCCCTAAATCCAACCAAACACTCAGTACGAAGACAATAATCGAATGGTGGACCAGCAGCGACGTTGAATACTGATTATTCCGTGGCTCTGTAGTCTTTCGTAGAACTGACAACAGCAAATCGGGGCATGGACGCAAGTTCAGTCTAATTAAGTGAACAAGAATAAGAAATATTGTTAAATTTCAAAAATTTGGTGATGCAGTTTTCCAAATCCTATTGTTTCACCTTAAAAACAGATCGCAGAACTCATTCTCATTGATTCCATCGCTACATCGTTCACACCATAAGAAAAATATGCTTCAGTAGCTTTCGTGCTTGGGAACAGGCAGTTTTGGGCTCCTTACAAACTGCATAAGGTGAGTTCTTTGCGTCTTTGTGCATTTGGGGCTTGGTCTTTGACTCGACGGTAAGCTAGAGCAAAGAAACAGAATAAGAAACAGTTTTTCTGGAACCATTTCACTTTTGGGATCTTCATTTTCATTATTGTCACCTTTTGTAAGCCCATTTCTAAGGTCCGCCTCAAGATCATACATTTGTGAATTCTTGAAGGTCTTTGTTCTGTGTAAATCGTAGCCATAGCTCTCCTTTCTTACCACGTCTGTATTTTTGGCCAACTCTCATCAGTCTTTTTGCACTTTTTTTAGCTTTGCGTTGAAATGCATCTCTGTTTGTGGGGAACATTTAGAGAGAGACATAATTAGTTAGTAAGTGGCTAGTGGAATCATATTATGTTGGGCTAATTGACTTTTCAATTTTTATAACTTACCTACAATGTATGAAACGTAGACAAGTACAATGACCATAGATCATACCAGTTATTGCATTCATTTTGGGATACAATAATGAGGAGCAACACTGCTGCTGAATAGCAAACACAGTCCCGAGTTACTGACCACCATTCCAATTGGGTTACCTGTGTGTCAACCAATACAGTTTTATAAAGCAAGCAATAAGCTATTTAGCATTGAGCTATATTTTCTGGCCGGATGAAATATTAAGAATGCAAAAACTTGCCATTCCAGCCCCAAGTCCGCAGACGGCAGCTTCAGCCAAAATATTGAATACAGCGGACCCAACAATTGTCCCAATCCCGACATCACCTGTTGTAATGAATGTGGCTATCAAGTTTGTAAATAATTCGGGGGCTGATGTCGCGATTTCCATAAGTGTGATTCCTGCTATGTTCCCACTTCCCATTTTCAGTAACCTTCAGTATTCGTCCAACTCGCTGCTGGCTCCACCATCGAATCTTCATTGTCGTTTTTCTGAATGTTCAATTTGGTAGTCTTGGCAGTGTGATAAGCCACTGCTACCACCACAGCCGGATCTTCTGGTTATGGCTTGGATGGTAGATCGCTACTGCACTGATTCCCTGTGTATTTTGTTAAAAGTTAATAATATAATTACATTCCTCACAATATGCTTACCATAATGTTTCATAACTTTGGCTGGAAATAGCTTCCAAGAATCTGCTGGTTTCATAGCATTAGCTGCGCACTTTGATGGATCTTTTGGTGCAGGCGGCCACCTTATAAGACCACCTTCACAAATCCAGGACTCAGGGACTACAGCCACGTTCTCCTCCTCTGTAAATTCCACGATTGCCCACATCTGTAAAGAAAATATATTTGTTATAAATTTAATTATCGTCTCTCTCTAAATCCCATTATCATTTCATCATAATTTTCAACCTCTAGTCAAAAATGACGTAATTGTAACAAAAAGCCACAATCATCTCGCGCTGTGAAGAAATATTTTGCGATTATGTCGGCAAAATCAAAAGATTGGACACAAGAAATTGATGAAAGTTGGAATTTAACGTATCCTATGTTTATGGAATTACACGGATACATAAATATTGGTTCGTAATTAGTCACTTCTTGCCCAATCACTGCACATTCATCGTTTTTTTCATGATTCACGGCAATCGATAAAACTTTCACAATTTTCCCACCAATATTGAAATAAGAATCACGATTATTTGTAACATCTACAGTAAAGTCCGGAGTTATACACTTTTGATAATGGGATGTTATAAAATTTTCGGTGTGATAATTTGAATAGTGATGTGGCTTGGAAAACTTGGGTGATTTGTTCGAAATTTCAACTGAGAGATTGTTTGTTTCACTAATTCTGTTTGCTAATTGGACTAGTGGTTTTTTTGAGGAGCGAATTGTTTTTTTTAATCTTCCTAGTTCTGATTCGTATTTGAAACAACTAACTTTATCCAGGGTTATGCCATTTTCAGTTTCGTCGGCCAAATGAATTAAGCAGTGAATATTGTGCGAACAGAACTGAACTCCATATAATTCCTTGAAATTTTCAACAAAAGAGTGCAATAGTTCTTTAGCGTATTTTCTAAGTTCGATTGTAATATTTGGAGAAAGAAGGATGCACATCGACACAGTTAAAATTATAAAATGATCATAATATGGTTTCGCAATGACGTCTTGCAAAACAAATAATCCTGTGTACAGAAGAAACTGTCGGTATTCTGTAGCCTTCCATCTGTCACACTCCGTTAGTTGTCTCGGTCGGCGAGCAAATTCTGTTGGAACGAATCTTCTGAAATAAATTAGCTGTCGAGAAATTTCATTAATTTTTGCAGCGTTCAGCTTAAATGCACTAGGAGGCCCTTCAATCCATAATTTTATCAATTTTTTTGTAACTCCGAGGCATACCAGATGCATGTAGTCTAATGGAAATGATCTTATCATATCTATGTGAAAAACTTTACTAAGGATTGTGTCACCAACATGATGATCTTCGTCGTTTTTCCCTCTGAAAGACGCATCGTTTCTTGATAAATGAGTTGTTGAAGGGAACACAACCCTGTTTCTCACATATTCCCCATCTACGAGGCACTTTGTGCAGCTATGATAGCCGGAATGCGATTTGACACAAAGGATTAAGGCTCTCGCAGGTGAATCTGCGACGAAAGAATGAACACGAATTGATGTGTTTTGACTATCAATGGTAAGATCGTGTATTGCTAAGAAATTGAGTTCTTCTACTAGAGGTTCAAGATACACATTGATGTCTTCTGGCTTTTTGGTTCCATAATATGCAGCAACGACAAATGGACGATGCTCGACTTCTAAAGTAGAACATAAGACGGGCCATAATTGAGAATTAGCACTTTTGAAGAGAGGCAACCCGTCGATATTGAACTGCAGATTCAGGTTTGATGGCAGCTTCATCTGAGTAGACAGTCTTCTCAAATTTTTCTCAATCCCAATATAAATCATTTCTCCAGAGCCACATTGTTTGATTTGGCTAGCTAAGTTAATTGGAGTGCAAAGCAAAGTTCTACCGTCAATTGGTAGATCGGGGTGTTTTTTTGAAGACTTTAAAATTTTCAAAAGTGATGTGAGAGCTAAGATGGAAACATTATGCTCAATCGACCATGACCTCAAAGCGGATTGTAAGTCCAGTTCCACAATTTTTTCTTCGTTTTGATCCTCATCCTCACTGGAAGAGGTAATCTCACTTTCGGGAAACTCGCAGTCAATTGGCATGTGACAATCCATTGGATTGTCATTTTCATGGTTGGAATTTGAAGGGCATGCATCATTATTTTGCTGTTGTAGTTCACTAGCCACTCTTTGCCGTAGACGCCTCAATGAAACCATTGATTTTTTCATCTTTAATTACAAAATAGTTTTTTTTATACTCCGGTGAATATTTTTTGAACAGTCCAAGTTAAGTATGTAGGATAACTTTTTTAAAGTTTACTCAAAAGTGCATTCGCTACAGTCGTGGCTGAACAACTTAATTTAACAGTAAAAAATGCTCATGAACCTTTTTGTGCATCCTAACTTTGCCCCAAATACTAAAACCGAACCACTTGAATAAACTTTTACATCCTGTATACCTCGAATTATATTTTTATATTACCTTATATATCAACACGATAACGCCAACCCGGTTTCAAGATGGAAATTTTAGTGACTTCTTCAATACAGAAACTGGTAGTCAACACTGATTCGATCGAAGCTCCAAAAATTATTAATTAAAATGACTTGAACAAACTTTCGTCTAATTTGCACACTCGCTGACCAACGAAATGTATGATCCACAATTTTCAACTTCATACTTAAAATTTCATTCCCAGAGAGCAGTTGAATATTTTTTTCAATGGTCAAGAGAGAAAAATGTTTAAGGTCCTCAGCAGGTTGTGAAAGTACCATGAGGAGACCTGACTTTTCATGGTACCGCCGGACCTGTATGCGCAGTCCGGAGGACCTTCATTGTTGAGGGGGGTAGTGGTACAGATTTCTCAGAGAGCAAATAAAAAACATTTTTCGTTGATTCATCAACTTGACAAAATAGTGCGTGCTACCACTGTTACCACAATTCACTATATCGATGACACGATCTATTCAGAAAATGGAAAATTTATGATTACAGTGTGACCTTGTAAAAGTATTCAGTTTTAACCACGTACCAAGAAATATTGAATACAAACAGCCAAAGCATTCCTAACGTAATAGACTTTTCAACTTTGAGTCACATAAATTGAACGGAACTCGGTCGATTTGGTGACATGGCTATTTTCTCCAGTCTGGAATGCTAACTAACTAAGATTTGTATTTTGGTGCAGCAGTCGCTTAGCTACTACCGTAGTCAGTTAGTTAGTTAGCATATAGCCACAGAAAAAGAAAGTAGTTTCTACCGTGGAGAATTTAGTAGGGCACATATGCGAGCCAACTTTGATCTTGTGCTCTCGTCTCATATATCCAGCGGTAGGTACGTATCTCTGTGCTCATCTATCTTCTGGGGCTAGAAGCCTCTGCATAGAGCCCAGTGCATATTACAAAACGTCTAGTTTGGCGCAAAAACACACACCCGTCCGCATACATAGTATGGCATGTAGGGCAAATCTGCGTGTGGAATACGAAAAAGGGTGTCCTTATTGATTTCCTCATAAATCCTCATACAGACAAATGGTTACTGCATGCATACTCCATACAACAAACCCTACAGAAACACTACTCCAGCTCGTATTAATAATGAGTTGACTCTTGAGTCCTTATCGTGCACAATTGAGAGCATGTACCGCATTCCAATTAAAGTTTTACTAGGTCCAAAAATCTATTCCAAAAAGTCAATCAATATTTGCAGCGCCTGTATCTTTTGGTTATAACTCTAGTCATCAACTTTTTTGAAAGGACTCATCAAAGCTGGGACAAACTAGAATCCCTCTCCTTATGTAAACACAGTAATAGACTTTGCACACATTTTACGGTAGTTAAGCTCCAGCTTATCGGCTCTGATAAGCTGTACATAGGGAAATCTGTTTCACTCAGGTCTTCTCATATTCACTCATTTACAAGTTGCCAACATTGTGAGTTAGTTAGTTAGTTAGCTTGACTCATTCCACAGAAACCTAACTTGCAGACCACTAGGTAAATAATTTGGTTCCCAAACTAACTCCTGGACTGTATAAATTTGAAGAGGGGATTCTGCCATGTTAACGAGTCTAACTAGTGTTATACAACAATGAAACGGCTATATATCTAACACATTGGGTTATGGATAAATTATTACGGCAGTGTTCCTGTAGATTTCTCCAGCAGAGATGAATAGATAGGATTTGTGCAAATGGGTTTTACATAGAGTTCATGTTAGTTAGTTATGTACTCACTTACTTGCTAGTTACAATGGTGGATAGGAAACGATATCTGCTGTAAAGATGAAGTGAAGCATGAGAGGTGAGATAATGAAGGGAGAACTAAACCGACTGCATAGAGGCAGTCTTAGGAGCACAGAGTTTTGAATAAAGAAAACTTATTCGTATTTCACCAAAGTTTTGTTGACACAGATATATTATGTTCACTCTCCTTTCTCCACGGTACATGGCTAACTAACGAACTCGGCAGTGAAAATTATACCATTTCCATGTAGTAGGGGAAGGTTGCTTTAGTTAGAGCAAATACTACATTGTTCTGGTAGTGAAAAAAACTCACCTTTTGTCGTCCCAATTTTATACATGGTTGTGCACACTCAATGCAAACTCTTATTTTCCGTATCTTATTATTTGTGCACGCTCCAGTGACAAATGTCATCATTTATCATAAACTTTGGCATGGAAAGTTTTCACAATTTTTTCAAAATTGGAAACCAACTTTTCTTGTCCATTGTTTTAAAGTGTAGTGTTGTGCAAAGATAGTGCCTGGTTTTAGCTAGAACTAGGCTGCAGTGGTGAGTAACAATGGGAAATACTTTATAGCAATCTTTTACCCATAAATTATCTAATGAGATGCAATTAAGTTGACAGAAACATGGGACCAAGATTTTCGTATGAATCTTATGTCTCTAGTATTATCACTTTCGTTAAGGGGAAACTGAAATTGTTCAAGTGAATAAAAAAGTAGATGCAACACAATCTTTGAGATTTATAACGAACTCAAAACTTTCTTCTGTAATGATACATACATAAGATGAAGTTTTCACTTTTCACTCCAATGATCAAATGCAGTCCACCCTTTGCCTTTCCCTATACTAACTACCAACTTGCATTCTTGTTTCACTTGGGTAGAATGAAATAAGGTTATTTCTCATTCCCAACTGATATCTTGATTCACAGATATGACGTTCGAGATCGCCCAAGAACTGAAGCGAAACGATGGTCTTATTTGGGAGAACGACTTTACTTCCAAACCATGTCTGATCCAGCATATCTCACAATCCAAAATGTGCAACCGGAAGACCAAGGATTGTACAGATGTAGAGTGGACTTTAAAAACTCTCCTACAAGAAATCTTCGTATCAATTTGACCATCATTGGTATGTAACAGAAATTTTTTCTTTGAATTCCGCATCACTTTGTATTAGAATGTTCAAGTGGTTCATATTATTCCACATTTGGTAACATGTATTTGAAATTCGATGAAAACTATATTGAACGTAATAAAACGCTCAGTTGGATGCCGAGAGGGTCGGAAGTAATGAGATGCGTAGACAAAATTGTAAGCAGTAGTTTGGTTGGTAAAAGAGAATCGTTTCCTTTGGTTCCTCCTGGTTTTCAAAGGGAGAGAAATTGTCTCCGGTTCAAGGAAAATGAAATCAGAACATATTTTCTACACCAAACGGAAATAAATAAGAAATCTATTATTGTTAAAGGGTGAGAGGAGGAAAATGAAACGATGATAGTGAAAATGCATTGATGGTTTGCTTGAAAACACGATTCAACTTTGGTATATTACTGCTTGTTCCCATTTTTTCGTCAGCTCCCTCGGGCTTCCCTTTCCAAAATGTATCAGGCACATGGGAATTCTCACCTGAATACTAAATCATAAAAAATGCTACCATTTCACAATTTCTTTATGTTCAGGTTCAATTTTTAACATCTATTTGTCCCCTCTTATATTTGCTTGAGCTGGAATCCAGGATTTACTCTTTATTGGGAGAAAGTCGTTTGGGTCTAAACGAGTAAGTGAGTAAGTTAGTATAAAGTGAGATTCAATAGGACATCAGGTGCGGTTGAAAGGAGCCTTAAAATATGGCCTCTAAGTCAACCATTTCAGACTGGGTGAGAATAAATGGATATAAAATGCGGGGTTAAATATAAATCATCCTGAAAGTCTTTGTTTTAATTTTTACACGTTTGCTTAAAGTATGATACATTACACAGTCGTAGGTAATGCGCAATTTCATAATATGTGATTCGCAAAACTGAAATATGAATAATAGCTTATGATTTTAATTTCCTCGTGCAGTTTTTACGGCAGTTTAATACCATTTGCAATTTCGTATATCCATACATATGTACATGCCTACTGCGGCTTATACATGACATCCTGTTTTTTTCTGTCAAACCAGAAAAAACACGTTCAGAGTGAAATTCTACGAAAATCCTTAATACATGAGTTCTTTACTTTTTGGGCTTTTACGACTCATAAAAGGTGAATGGGATGGCTCGTTTAAACATTTCCGGAGAACCATACATACACATGTGTGTTCGTATAACATAGCTTTCACAAAGCCAATGTTTATGTCAGTCAGTATATAGACACACATGAAATGTAAATAGTGTCTTTTCAGCTTTTCATAACCATCATATCCTCATAGATATACGCTAAAGCTATTTCTGACTTTCTCCAAATCTGATAATAATCAATAAGAAAATCAATGTCAATGCTCACAGCTAGTATAAACTAACTTATTTACTCGTGAAGGCACGGGATTCTTTGAAACCTACTTTTGTAAAAAATAACATTACAGATACGCTCCCTTTAGTTTGGACCGAAAAAGTCGTTATCCATGATCCCACGTTAATGGAGTTGTGAGACCACAGGACGATTTATGCCCAAACTGAGCATCTGTAGCACTGCTGGTCAATATTATTTGTGTGGGTGCAACTTTTCCCATTTACTACTGCTGTAAAACCTCTTTGATGAAGAAATGTTATTAGTGGTAACAATGTGAAATTCTCTAAATTTTGTAAATGCATTTGGCCAGAAGGGAGACTTTAAAGGAAAATACCTTGGATCTCATTTCACATGTTGTTGTGATATGGAAAAATTAATTACAAATTTAGAATGATGTAATTCAACACTTGCAAAACTTGCATTGTAACTGTATATGTGGAGAGTGCGGTTTTTACGCACTCGTAATTCATTTTGCCTGGAAGCTTGAGGATCAAGGAATCTCATCACATGTTGCAATGATACAGGAATGAACGAGCACCACATTTTTTATGACATAGTGCGTCAAACTCGTAAAACAAAGACGAGACTGTTCAGACCTCTTATCTTCCAGTATGAAGCAACACAGGCTTTAATGACTTTCTCATCTGTCTCACTCATGTCACTAAAGCCTAGATCTGTGCCACAAACACATTTTCTACTAGCATCCTTCATTCTAAATTTTTCCCTATTTCAAAACTTTTTACACGTACGTTACAAACTCATCTCTTAATTGTAAGGTCGTGCTGTATTGGGGTTTACCTGATTCGAGTATAGGATAGAAGCTGCTACACAAGAATTTTCATACTTGAATCAACATGGCTCAAGACAGGAACAAATTGCATCATATCAGCCATGTGTGTTTTTTATCCACACAAAATATTGCAGAATAGTCTTTCATTGTTGATACGTCTCCGCATATAAGTGAGTGAGTATCCTTAGGGAGCTCCATAATCTGAAATCAATGCCACCTGCTTTTCTAGTTACACACTTGAGTTGGAAAATAACATGTTCATGGAGGTAATTTTATGCAAAGAGGCGAAACCTGTATGGTAACTATTGCAGTATATAGAATGACAAATTACAAAATGTAATGTTAATATCCAACCGGTTCTTTAATGAAGCCTGGTAGTGAGATGGTTCTAACGAATAGCCATGTTAGCGTAAATACCCGGGTTGAAGTCTAGGTTGCAACTAAGTTTTCTAACTCTACTTTCGATCTTACGTACTTATAAAGGAATACAACCACATCAAAATAGAGAGGAGAAAGTTTTCTGTACAGACTAAAATTTCAAACAGTTTATTCAGATCATTGACCCTGCTTTAATAATGCATACAGTGTAAAAGTGTGGACAGAGAAAATTAAAAATTGCTTGGCTAGACAGCTAGAACTAATAGTATTATACAGAATTTCATTATTTTGGTTGACTATATACAGGAGGCTCCGGATACTATACCTTTGGCCATATTGTCATTCTTTATAAGCAAGGGTCTTCCTGTGCTGCAATAATATTCACCAAGTGTAACCACAAACCTTATTGCTATCATCACCGCCATTGCTTTTAATGGGAACTGAGTTGCTATTATCATGCAACGTGTGATCACATCATTTGAGGGTGCATACGTACTTGCTATTTAACCTCTCGTTCAGACGTAATAACAGTTCATGAGGAAAGCATTCAACAGATAAAAATTGTGGCATCACACAGAGGTAACATTTTGAGGCATTTGTATGCACCGATGGTGATGTGATAAAACTTTAAGGTTTGTGTATTTTTAGCAGCTGGTAAGCAAAGTTGTTGAAAACGTTTATGCAACTATTGACAGCTGTATCGTCATACAAAAATGGTGGAGAATGTAAAAGGATTTTTTGTTATGAAAAAAATTGAGGCGGATTTTTAAAAACCATGCAGTGTGCTGTTTTTATAAAAGTTTTTTTTTTCAAAGAACCACTTTGAAAACAACAGGGGAAATTCAATGAGAAAAAACTGCAGTCTTTTCATGATTTTCTTCCCAGCTATTTGTAGCACATATGTATGAAAGAGAAAGTGAAGGTTTTGACCTCGTTTTTGATTGTATTTTTTCACTTTCTTTTCGCAATTATGTTGTTTTCTAGTCCCAGTAGAGTTGCATTTGTAACATGAAACCTATGTTTTTTCCTTATCTGAGAGTGTATGATACCTGAATCTAGGATAGCGGCGTATGGTTGAGTTTTACTGTTCTTACTGTGTTACCATACATTTTCACTGGTGAGACAGGCTTTAGTCCGTAGTTTTAATGTGGTCAGTTTTTTTCCGGGCCAAAAGTAATTTTCATTCAGCTTTCAATTTTTAGCAATTTTGAAATGAATACTTGCTAAATTCTATGCATAAAGTTCTAATCATTGGATAGAGGAAACTGTGTCATAGGTATTGTATTGATGATGGAGGTTGGTGATTTCTTCAATATGCTCTGCTACGGCCGTTATTTATGTTTATGCCAAAGTATATGAAAGTAGACTTAAGATCAACGACTCGTGTGAACATGAGAGAATCTCCAAAAAAGATACACTTTATTCAGATGCACAAATAATCACAGACTTTCAATGAGACAGAAATTAGATGTTTTTTGTACAACTTCTTCAATAGTTGATCCTTTAGTTTACAGTCACAAGTACAAATGACGAATCAAGCTGAGTATTTTACCTGTCATGATAAACTATTCTATCTAGCTTTGTTTCATAATTTGCCTACATTTCGCACAAGTAATTAAGTAAATCCAGGAATGTCCCAGACGAAATGTACATAAGAACAAATAAGTAAATAGCCGCCTGCTGAAGCAGACGGCTAGAAACAGTTTTGGAAGAAGCATTTATCAGCGATTCTTAGTGAGGCATTACATTAAAAACTGGTATCCAAAAAGTGCTTCACAAAGTCAAAGATATATGTAAAAAATTTAATTTTGCACAAATTAAAACGTTTCTGCTGATTTGAATGCTAAAAAGTTCAGTTCAGTAAATTGTAAACCACAAGGAAGGAAATCATGAGATTTTTATTTGGGAGAATGATTGTACTTACAGAAATTATTTGATTTCAAGTGTAGTAGACATTTCAATATTAACTAGCTGGGCCCACTGGCCTTTGGCCAGACTCACATTTACGAGCAAAATTTAAAACCTGCAAAATTTTTAATGACCCACAAATTTTCTGACGTATGGCAAGTTTCTAGAATGTCATAAACGACTACATAGCCACAATTCCCTTCTACAATTTTGTTTATGACATTCTAGAAACTTGCCATACATCAGAAAATTTGTGGGTCATTAAAAATTTTGCAGGTTTTAAATTTTGCTCGTAAATGTGAGTCTGGCCAAAGGCCAGTAGGCCCAGCTAGTCAAGATAAGTAGACCAACATCTCTGAACCAGACTTATTATGCAAGTTTATACTGAAGTATATGCCTCCGCAATTTTTATCACAAAAAAGCGTTGATTTACAGAGCCCCTGTAATTATACCCCATACAAATTCTCTCATTTTCGATATTCAGGTTT
>Ga0210040_10007254_pt1 | contig 13520 bp, 14 predicted proteins | sample CryGeyCG12114_NA_FD_185462 | JGI IMG/M metagenome (GOLD analysis project Ga0210040, IMG submission 185462) | Groundwater microbial communities from aquifer - Crystal Geyser CG19_WC_8/21/14_NA (SPAdes) (version 2) | ecosystem: Environmental > Aquatic > Deep subsurface > Groundwater | place: USA... | reverse complement strand
AGCCGACGTACGGCGCGCCCGCCAGCTCCAGCACCTCGCGCAGCGCGCCGTCCTCGCCCGCGCCGCCGTGCAGGGCGATGACGACCGCGTCGTGGGGTCCGGCCAGCGCGCCGAGCAGCGTCGGGTCGGCGTCGCGCACGTCGACCTGCACGTCCGCGCCGCGCAGCGCGTCGGCGACGCGGCGTCCGGAGCGCAGCGAGACCTCGCGCTCGTGCGACAGCCCTCCGGCCAGCACGAGGACCCGCAGGTCGCTCATGCCATGTCCGGGGCGGGCGTCTGCACGCGGGCCGAGCCGGTCCGGGCCGTCGTCGGCCCGAAGGTGTCGAGCAGCTGCAGCTCGGCCTCCACGACGGAGGCCAGCCGGCGCACGCCCTCGCGGATGCGGTCCGGTTCCGGGAAGCAGTACGACAGGCGCAGCTCGCGCGCGCCCTGCCCGTCGGCGTAGAAGCCGATGCCCGGCACGTACGCCACCCGCGCCGTGATCGCGCGGGGCTGCATGACCTTGGCGTCCAGGCCCTCGGGGAGGGTCGTCCACACGTAGAAGCCGCCTGTCGGGTGCGTCCAGGTCGTGCCGGCCGGCATCAGCTGGGTCAGGGAGTCGAGCATCGTGTCGCGCCGCTCGCGGTAGAGCTCGCGGAACACCTGCACCTGCCCCTGCCAGTCCTGGGTGGTCAGGTACTCGACCACGGCCAGCTGGTTGAGCTGCGGGGGGCACAGCACGGACGCCTCGCTCGCCAGCACGAGCTTCTCCCGTACGGCGTGGGGGGCCAGCACCCACCCCACCCGCAGGCCCGGCGCGAACGTCTTGCTGAACGAGCCGAGGTAGACCACGTCGTCCTGCCCGCCGCTCGCGCGGATCGCCCGGACCGGGGGGCCCTCGAAGCCCAGCAGGCCGTACGGGTTGTCCTCGAGCACCAGCAGCCCGGCCTCCTGGCAGATGGCCAGGACCTCGTCGCGGCGCGGCTCGGACAGCGAGACGCCGGCCGGGTTGTGGAAGTTGGGGATCGTGTAGAGGAACTTGGCGCGCCCGCCGGCCGCCCGGACCGCCTCGCGCAGCGCCTCCGGCTGCAGCCCGTCGGCGTCCATCGCCACGTGCCGGACCTCGGCCTGGTAGCCGGCGAAGGTCCCCAGCGCGCCGACGTACGAGGGGGCCTCCGCGAGCACGATGTCGCCCGGGTCGAGGAAGATCCGGCTGACCAGGTCCAGCGCCTGCTGGGAGCCGACGGTCACCACGACGTCGTCCGGGCTGGCGGTGATGCCCTCCAGCGCCATGACCTCGCAGATCAGCTCCCGCAGCTGCAGGTCGCCCTGGCCCGAGCCGTACTGCAGGGCCTGGGCGCCGCGGGTCGCGAGCAGCTCGGCGAGCAGCTTGCCGACCGCGTCGAGCGGCAGCGCCGTGGTGTAGGGCATCCCGCCGGCCAGCGACACGACCTCCGGGCGGCTCGCGACGGCGAACAGCGCCCGGATCTCGGAGGCCGTCATCCCGGCGGTCCGCGCGGCGTAGCGCGCGGTGAAGGCGTCGAGCGTCACCCCGGTCCCACGGCTGGCGGTCATGACGCAAGGTTACCGGCGGCTGCTCCTGCAGGCGTGGACGCGGGGCTTCCCCGGGGAGCCGGGGCACCGTTACGCTGGCACCGTGCGTCTGCCCACCCCCTCCCGCCCCGCGCCGAGGACGGCGCTGGTGAGCGCGTCGGCGGTGCTGGCGGGGATGGTCGCCGGCTGGGTGACCGGGCTGCTGCGCGTCCCGCGGGCCTCCGGGTGAGCCGCCGGACGGTCAACGTCACGCTGGACAACCTGGACGACCTGGCGGTGCGCTGTCGCTCGTGCGTGTTCTGGGAGCTCGATCCCGTGGCGAGGGACCGCGCGCTCGAGGCCGGCGACACCGCGCTGGAGAAGGAGTCGTGGGTCTCCGCGACGCTGCTCGAGTGGGGGAGCTGCGGCAAGATCCTCTACGTGGACGGCGTGCCGGCCGCGTACGTGCTGTACGCGCCGCCCGCGTACGTCCCCCGCTCGGTCGCCTTCCCCACCTCGCCGGTGAGCGCCGACGCGGTGCTGCTCATGACCGGGCACGTGCTCCCCGACTTCCAGGGCGGCGGGCTCGGGCGCATGCTCCTGCAGAGCGTGGCCAAGGACCTGACCCGGCGCGGCGTGCGGGCCATCGAGGCCTTCGGCGACGAGCGCTGGGAGCTGCCGGCGTGCGTGCTGCCCGCGGACGCGCTGCGCTCGGTGGGCTTCAAGACCGTGCGGCCGCACTCCCGCTGGCCGCGGCTGCGCCTGGAGCTCAAGACCGCGGTGTCGTGGCGCGAGGACGTCGAGGTGGCGCTGGAGCGGCTGCTCGGCTCGATGTCGCCCGACCCGCTGCTGCGCCCCGTCTGACCGTCCGCCGTTAGGCGACGCGCTGGAGGGGCACTGACCGCGCATGGCGGCGTGCGAGGTCTGCGGGAACGACTACCGGCTCAGCTTCGAGGTGCACGCCGCGGGCGCGGTGCACACCTTCGACTCCTTCGAGTGCGCCGTCCACCTGCTCGCCCCGGTCTGCGAGAACTGCGGGTGCAAGGTGGTGGGGCACGGCGTCGAGGCCGACGGGGTCTTCTACTGCTGCGCCCACTGCGCGCGCCGGGGCGGCCAGGCGAGTGCCGGCCAGCTGGCGGACGCCGCGGGCGAGGCGCCCGTGCTCGACGCGAGCTGAGCGCAGGCCGCGGCGTGCGCACGACCTGACGGACGAGCCCGGGTAGGCAGATCCGGTCAGGCGCGCAGCCGGGCCAGGGCGGCGGCCACCAGCGGCCCGAGGTCGACCCGCTGCTGCGGCAGGGCGTCCACGGGCCACCACCGCACGTCCAGCGACTCGCTGCTCACCACCGGGTCGGCGAGCCCGGGGGCGCGGACGAGGAACTGCACGTCCAGGTGGTCCTGCGCCCAGCAGGGGGCCGGGTGCCGGTCGAGGCAGACGGGCTGCGGGTCCACGACCAGCCCGGGGACCCCGGTCTCCTCGCTGGCCTCCCGCAGCGCCGCGGCCGCCAGCGAGGGGTCGTCGTCCTCGACGTGCCCGCCGGGCTGCAACCACAGCCCGACCCTGCCGTGCAGGACCAGCAGGACCGCGGACCCGCCGGGGTCGAGCACGACGCCCGAGGCCGTCACATGGGCGGGCCCGTGCGCCTTGCGCAGGGCGTCCGGGTGCTGCAGCGCGTCGAGGTAGCCGGGCAGCAGGGCCGCGGACGCGGGGGGCAGCGCTGCCCGCGCCAGCTCCCTGGCGGCGGAGGAGCTGTCCACCTAGAGCAGCGAGAGGTCGCGCAGCCGCAGCGCGCCGGTCGGCGCGTCCAGCTCGGCGGGCAGGTACAGCCGCTGGATGCCGATGAGCACCGACTCGGCCACCAGGTCCCGGAAGGCGGGGTCCGCGAGCCGGGCGGCGTCGTCCGGGCAGCTGACGTGCCCGAGCTCCAGGCGGACGGCGGGCATCCGGGTCAGCCGCAGCAGCTCCCAGGTCTTGGCGTGCACCCGGCAGTCCAGCAGGTCGGTGCGGGCGGTGACCTCCTTCTGCACCAGCGTCGCGAGCTCCTCGCCGACGGTCGAGGTGAGGCCGCTGCCGGTGCCGAAGTGGTACGACGCCACGCCCTCGGCACGCGGGGACGGGTCGCGGTCGACGTGCAGCGAGACCACGAGGTCGGCGCCGGCCTCGTTGGCGAAGGCCGCCCGCTCCGCATCGGTCGGGCAGGTGCCCGCGCGACGGGTGAGCAGGGCCCGCACGCCCACGGCCGTCAGGCGGCCCTCCAGGCGGGCGGCGAGGTCCTCCACGATCGAGGCCTCCTCCAGCCCGTTGCCGGTCGCGCCGCGCTGCGTGCCGCCGTGGCCGGGGTCGATGACGACGACCTTGCCGGACAGCGAGACGCCGGAGCGGTGCAGCTGCTCCTCCTCGCGCAGCGCGTGCGGGCGGCCGCCGGTCACCCGACGGCCGAGCTGCTTGAGCGCCCGCAGCGTGGCCGGGCCGCAGCTGCCGTCGGCGACCATCCCGTACTCGCGCTGGAAGCCGCGCAGCGCCTGCTGCGTGCGGACGCCGAAGACGCCGTCACGCCGGCCCGCGTCGAAGCCGAGCTCGAGCAGCCGCTCCTGCAGGGCGGCGACGTCGTCGCCGACGTACGGCCGGCTGGCGAGCGAGAGCAGCCGGTCCCCGAGGCGCCAGCGGGCCGCGGCGAGCGCCCGGTAGGTCTCCGGTCCCACGAGCCCGTCCATGGACAGCCCGCGGTCCTGCTGGAACTCGCGCACGGCGCGGTCGGTGGCGGGCCCGAAGCCCTCCTCGGGCGCCAGCAGCAGGCCGAGCTGCAGCAGGGTCCCCTGGATGTCGGCGACCGCGGGTCCACGGTCTCCACGGCGGTACAGCTGCACGCAGACCTCAGAAGTCGTCGTCGGGTGTGCGGGGACGGGGAGGTGCGGGTGCCGGCGCACGCTGGCGGCGGCAGCCCACCTTAGGACGCACGAGCGGCCGGCCCCCGCAGGGACCGGCCGCGTCGTGCGTCTGATCTGGCGTGCCTAGAGGTAGGCCTCGAGGTCGCGCAGGATCGCCGCCTTGGGCTTCGCGCCCACGATCGACTTCACGATCTTGCCGCCCTGGAAGACCGCCATCGTCGGGATCGACATGATCTGGTAGTCGCGGGCCGCGCCCGGGTTCTCGTCGATGTTGAGCTTGACGACGGTGAGCTTGTCCGCGTTCTCGCCCGCGATCTCCTCGAGGACCGGCGCGACCATCTTGCACGGCCCGCACCACTCCGCCCAGAAGTCGACGAGCACGGGCTTGTCGCTCTGCAGGACGTCGCTGGTGAACGTCGCGTCGGTCGTGACCTTGGTGTTGGCGCCCATGCCGTGCTCCTCGGGGTTGCGTGCGGTGGCACCAGTGTCAACCGGTGCCGGGCGGGGTGTGTTCCTGCCGGTCCGGACGGCCTACTGGACGGGGCGGTGGCCGTGGCCGCGGTCGAACGGCTCGTCGGGCGGGTCGGCCGGGATGCCGGTGTCCCACCCGGCCCCGGTGTGGACCGGGCCCTCCGTCGCGGCCAGGTAGCGCTCCGCGTCGAGGGCGGCGGAGCAGCCCGTGCCGGCGGCGGTGATCGCCTGCCGGTAGGTGTGGTCCACGAGGTCCCCGGCGGCGAACACGCCGGGCACGTCGGTCGCCGTCGAGTGCAGCTGCTGCACCACGACGTAGCCCTCGTCGTCGAGCTCGACCTGGCCCTTCACCAGCTCCGAGCGCGGGTCGTGGCCGATGGCGATGAACAGCCCCGTGGCGGCCAGCGTGCTCTGCTCGCCGGTCTTGAGGTTGCGCAGCCGCACCGCCTCGAGCCGGTCCGCGCCGACGGCCTCGAGCACCTCGCTGTCCCAGCTGTACTTGATCTTGTCGTTGGCGAACGTCCGCTCCTGCATGATCTTGCTGGCGCGGAAGCTGTCGCGGCGGTGGACGATCGTGACGGTCCGCGCGAAGCGGGTGAGGAAGGTGGCCTCCTCCAGCGCGCTGTCACCGCCGCCGACCACGACGATGTCCTGGTCGCGGAAGAAGAAGCCGTCGCAGGTCGCGCACCACGACACGCCGCGGCCGGAGAGCCGGTCCTCACCGGGGACGCCGAGCGCGCGGTACGCGGAGCCCATGGCCAGCACGACCGTGCGGGCGCGGTACTCGGTCTGGCCGACCTTGACGGTCTTGACCTCGCCCGACAGCTCGACCTCGGTGGCGTCGTCGGTCACCAGCTCGGCACCGAAGCGCTCGGCCTGCTTGCGCAGGTTGTCCATGAGCTCCGGGCCCATGACGCCGTCGGGGAAGCCGGGGTAGTTCTCGACGTCGGTGGTGTTCATGAGCGCGCCGCCGGCGGTCACCGAGCCCTCGAACACCAGCGGCTGCAGCCCGGCCCGCGCCAGGTAGATCGCGGCGGTGTAGCCCGACGGGCCCGATCCGATGACGATGGCCTCGCGGACGTCCGTGCTCACAGCGTGCTCTCCCTCGTCGACTGGTCGTCTGCAACACCCAGCGTAGGGAGGCTCTTCCGCACGCCCCCCGGTCAGGGCCTGGGCAGTCGCGTGGACAGCAGCGTCGCGTCCGCGCCGGCCCGGCAGCCCGCGCCGACCACGACGACGTCCACGCGGTCGGCCGCCGGCGCGCGCAGGACGACCACGAGAGCGGGCCGGCCGTCGTACGCCGCGTAGTCGACCGCCAGGGGAGCGCCCCGGGTCCCCCGTTCGGCCAGCGCGGACAGGCAGCCGGCCAGCTCGCCCGGGTCGTGCAGCCGCTCCAGCGGGTCGGCCGGGGCCTGCATGGCAGGGGCCGGCAGGGTCTGCCCGTCGGCGCTCGCGAGCGGATCCGCGTCCGGCGCCGCCTCAGGCCGCGCAGCCGGGGCCGACAGCAGCGCCGGCAGGGCCGCGCGCAGGGCCGGCCGCCCGGCGCGGTAGTCCCGGCCCGTCCGGCTGACCTTCAGCGCCGGCGGCCCGGAGGTCGCGGCCGACGCCATCGCCGGCGAGGCCGCGGTCGAGTCCGCGGAGGAGCCCGCCTGCCGGACCACGAGCGTGACGGCGCCGCCGAGCGCGAGCAGCACCGCGGCGGCGGCGGCCCCCCGCAGCAGCCAGGGCGAGGGCTCCCGGCTGGTGCGGGGGCGGGGCCGGGGCAGGGGCAGGGCGGCGGTGCCCCCGCGGACGTCGCCGTCCTGCCCGGGGCCGTCCTCGCCGAGCGGTGCAGGCACGCCGCGCAGGCGGCGCGGCGCCGCCGGCTCCGGCGGCCGGGCGGCGAGCAGCGCGGCGTCGAGCCGGGCCGCCAGGTCGGCGGGGACCTGCGGCGCGGGCAGGGCGGAGAGCGCGGCCCGCACCTGCTGCTGGGCGTCCTCGAGGTCCACGAGCGCCGCGCTGCACCTCGTGCAGGCCGCCACGTGCTCCACCTGCGCGTCGTCGCCCTCGCCGGCCAGCAGGTCGGCGAGGTCGTCGAGGTCGAGGTGGGCGCTCACGGTCCTGCTCCTGGTCGCTCGGGCTGCGCGGGCAGCGGACCCGCAGACGCGTCCGGCCCCCCGAGTGGGACGGACGCGGCAGGAGCGGGGTTCCGCAGGTGGCCGAGCGCGACCGCGAGTCGCGCCCTGCCCCGCGAGCAGCGGCTCTTCACGGTGCCCTCCGGCACGCCGAGCACGCGCGCCGCCTCCTCGACGGGCAGCCCGTGCAGGTCGACGAGCACGAGGGCGGCACGCTGCTCGAGCGGGAGCGCGGCCAGCGCCGCCTGGACCGTCACCGCGGTCTCGCGCTCGCCCAGCGGGTCGCCGGTCGCCGGGAGGTCCTCGGGCGGCAGCGCGACGGTGGGGCGCACCGCGCGGCGCCGGGCCCGGTCCAGGCACGCGTTGACCACGACCCGGTGCAGCCAGGTGCTGACCCGGGCGTCGCCGCGGTAGCCGGCCGCGGCGCGGTAGGCCGACAGCAGGGCGTCCTGGACGGCGTCCGCGGCCTCCTCGCGGTCGGACAGCGTCTGCAGCGCCACCGCGTACAGCCGGTCGCGGTGCAGCGCCACCAGCGTCCCGAAGGCGTCCCGGTCCCCGGCGACGTGCGCGGCGAGCAGCGCCCGGTCCCGCTCGTCGTCGACGACCACGCCGTCAAACTAGGGGTCGCAGCGACCGGTGTACGGCGGAACCGCTCAGCGGCGCAGGCGCGCGAGCACCGGGCGCAGCGCCTGCTCCACCTCGGCGACGCGCAGCCGGCGGGCGAGCAGCAGGTAGCCGGCGAGCAGCAGCGCCCCGCCGACGGCCAACGTGACGAGGGCGGCCAGCCTGCCGTCCCCGAGCAGCGCCTGGACGAGCACGGCGACGCCGACCGCGAGCAGCGCGGGCGGCAGGCCGGCGACCAGGCAGCGCACGCCGGTGCGCAGCACGCTGGCGCCGTCGAGCCCGCCGATGCGCCGCCCGAGCACCCGGCTGACGACCAGCAGGCCCACGACGAAGGACGCGGCCTGCCCGGCGGCCAGCCCGACGACCTTCCAGCGGTCGGGCAGCACGGCGTAGAGCCCGAGGTCGACGAGCACGAGCGTCACGTTGACGGCCAGGTTCACCAGGGTGGGCGTACGGGTGTCCTGCATCGCGTAGAAGGCGCGCAGCTGCAGCTGGTAGACGCTGAACGGCACCAGCCCGAGGGCGAACACGCCGAGCAGCACCCCGATGAAGTGCGCCTCCTGCGGCGACACCCGCCCGTAGGAGAAGATCAGCGTGGAGATCGCGCGGCCGAGCACGGCGTACGCCAGGGCGGCCGGCACGAGGACGGCCAGCACGAGCCGCAGGCCCTGCGCCAGCGACGCGCGCAGCTCGCCGGTGTTGCCGTCCGCCGCCGAGCGGCTCATCTGCGGCAGGAGCGCGGTGATGACGCTGACGGCGATCACCGCGTGCGGGAGCTGCCAGAGCACGAAGGCGTAGACGTACGAGGCGTAGCCGCGGCCGGGCGCCGCCTCGCCCGCGCGGTTGGCCAGGTTGACCATCACGATGTTGCCGAGCTGGTTCGCCACGACGTACAGGAAGACCCACCGGGCCAGCCGCGCGGCCTTCCCGAGCCCGGCGCCGCGCAGGTCCAGCCGCGGTCGGAACCGGAAGCCGGTCGCGCGCAGGGCGGGCACCAGGGCGGCGGTCTGCGCGACGATCCCGAGGGTGACGCCGACGCCGAGCACGGTGCTCTGCAGCCCGGTGATCGTGCCGGCGGTGAGCTCCGCAGGGCCGGGCAGCAGCAGGAAGACCGCGCCGGTGACGATCACCACCAGGTTGTTCAGCACCGGCGCCCACATCGGCGGGCCGAAGCGGCCGTGGGTGTTGAGGTAGGCGCCCATGACGGCGCCGGCGCCGTAGAAGAGCACCTGGGGCAGGAAGAAGCGGGCGAACACGATCGCGAGGTCGCGGGTCGCCGGGGCGGTGTCGCCGCCGAGGTAGATGCGCACGATCAGCGGCGCGAACAGCACCAGCAGGACCGAGGCGGCTCCCAGCACGAGCACCGCCAGCGACAGCAGCCGCTGGGCGTACGCCTCGCCGCCGTCCGGGTCGCTCTTCGCGGCCCGCACCAGCAGCGGCACGACCACGCTGGACAGCACGCCGCCGAGCAGCAGCTCGTACACCACGTTGGGCGCGGTGTTGGCGACGTTGAAGGCCGCGCCGACGCTCTGGACGCCGAGGACCGCCGCGAGCACGAAGGTGCGCAGGAAGCCGGTGCCGCGGGAGGCGAGCGTGCCCACCGCCATCGTGCGGGTGGAGCGCAGCAGCGAGCTCACGAGGCGGGGGCCGGGCCGCGCCCGCGTGCGCGGCGGACCACGCGCACGCCCGCGGCCACCAGCAGCACCGCCGCGCCGAGGCCGGTGACCGCCAGCGCCGCGGTGCCGTAGCGCGTGGAGTGCACGAGCAGGTCCTCGGGGGCGCCGAACGGGCGGCCGTCGCGGTCCAGGAGCTGGGCGCGCACGACGAAGCGCCCGCTGGTCAGCGTGTGCGCCTGCACCTCCACCGAGACGATGCTCTTGGCGGCCACCTCGAGCGGCTCGGTCTGCGCCTCGGACAGCCGGGCCTCGGCGGGCGCCTCGAGGCGCACGGCGACCGTCACCGGCTGGTCGAGCTCGTTGACCACCGCCACCGACACCTGGCCGTTGCTGCTGGTGAGCGTCACCGGCGTGGTGACCACCCGGACGTCGGCGCGCAGGGCGTCCACGTCGGCCCGCAGCAGCCGGGTCAGGCGCGCACCCCGGCCGCGCTCGCTGCGCCAGGCGCTCGACTCCGCGCGCAGCCACGCGCGCTGCAGGCGGGCGCGGGTCGTCTGCGCCTGCTCGGTGCCGCCCTGCAGGACCGAGCCGGCCAGCTGCCCCGCGGACGCCCGCACGTCCGCAAGGTCGGCCACGTCCCTGGCGTCGAGCTCGGGCAGGCCCGGGCCGGGCTGGACGAGGGCGGAGTCGGGCGGCGTGGCGTACGTCGGGACGGCCGCACCGGGGCAGCGCTCGCGGGTCGCGACGACGTCGGCCAGCTGCACCGGGCACATCCACGGGACGGAGCCGGTGTCGGTGAGCAGGTCCCCCAGCAGCGCCGGGTCGAGGTCGGCCCGCCGGGGCGGGGCCACGAGCAGGGTGCGGCCGCGGTTCGGCAGCTCCGCCGCGATCATGGCCGTCTCGACCAGCCAGCGCTGCTGCGCCAGCCGGGCCCCCTGCCACGAGACGCGGTCCGGGACGAGCAGGTCCGACAGCCCGCGGTCGACCACCAGCCCGGTGAGCGGCCCGGACGTCGTGCCGGGAGGCAGCGACACCCGCGTGCCCGGGGTGGCGCTGCCCAGCACCGGCGCGACGAGCGCGTCGTCCTCCAGCACCACCGAGCGGGTGGAGCTGGTCGTCAGCGCGTCGAAGCCGGCGTCGCTGAGCTGCCCGGGGGGCGGGAAGGCGACCGACTGCAGGGGGTCCTTGCCGAGCACGTCCCGGGTCACCGTGATGCCGTAGGACCGGGCGGCTGCGACGTCGGAGGCCAGCCGCGCGGTGCCGCGCGTCAGCGCCACGACGTCGGGATCGGCGAACGGCAGCGACACCACGTCGGTGGAGGCGGTGGCGGCGCGCAGGCTGCTCAGCCAGTCGGCGGCCTGCTGCTGCCCGGTGCCCGCGACCTGCTTGCCGCCGCGCAGCACGCGGTACGGGCGGGTCATGGCCTCGGCCGTCAGGAGCAGGTCCGGGTCCACGGCGTACGTGACCGGGACGGGCAGGCAGGTCGGCGCGCGGGCGCCCCTGCGGGTCGTCACGGCGGCCGGGCAGCCCCCGGCCTCGGCGGTCCGGGACGCGCGCAGGGAGCGCCCGAGCCGGCCGTCGGCGCTCAGCGAGCTCGCCAGGCCGTCGTCGAGCATCACCTCGTCGGGGCCCTGCCGGGGCACGTCGACCAGCGGCCACAGCCAGGCCACCCGCAGCGGGTCGACCTTGCTCGTGCCGAACCACGGCAGGTAGGTCTGCACCGCCGTCAGCTGCTCGACCACGCCGCCGGCCCGCCGCCCCTGCACCTCGATCTGCAGCGGGTAGATGCCGTCGGCGTACAGCGGCAGGTCGTCCACCGGCACGCGCACGTCGAGGACGTGCTCGGCCCCGGGCTGCAGGTCGGGCACCCGGGTGGTGGCAGCGGTGACGGGCGCGTAGTACGGCGGCTGCGCGTCCACCCGCCGCAGGTCGGCGCGGGTGTCGAGCCGTCCGCCGACGCCGAGGTGCACCTCGACGTCGGTGAGCGGGGTGGCGCCGTCGTCGGCCAGCGTCGCCAGCACCATGAGGTCGTCCCCGGGGCGGGGGGCGAGCGGCCGCAGGTCGGTCACGCCGAGGGTGACGTCCGCGGTGGGGACCGTGGGCGGCGCGGTCTGCGCCGCGGCGCCGCCGGCGGGCAGCAGCAGCGCGAGCAGGAGCAGCGCGAGCAGGAGCAGGGCCGCCGCCGGCACGGCCCGGGAGAGCGCGGGCAGCCGGGACGGGCCGGGCCCCCGGGTGCGGGCAGCGGCGCGCCTCACGCCGTCTCGGCGAGCAGGTCGGGCACCCGGTCGAGCAGCCGGCGCTCGTCGGCGTACGCGAGCTGCCGGGGGACCTCGGCCAGCGGCACCCAGGCCACCTCGCTGACCTCGACGTCCTCGTCGGACAGCACGAGCCCGTGCACCGGGTCGGCGGCGACGAGCAGGAAGTGGTGCACCGTCTTGTGCACCCGGCGGCCCTCCGCCACGAACCAGAAGTCGATCACCCCGAGCTTGCCGACGACCCGGCCGAGGATGCCGGTCTCCTCCGCGACCTCGCGGACCGCGGTGACCTCCTCGGTCTCGCCGGGCTCCAGGTGGCCCTTCGGCAGCGACCACAGCAGCCGGCCGCGCCGGTCCAGCCGGCCGATGAGCGCGGCGCGCGCGCCCGGTCCCGGCCGGTCGAGCACGAGCCCGCCCGCGCTGGTCTCGTCGACCCGCCGCATCGGCCGCCGGCCGGGCGGCGCGGGCGGCGGGGAGGACACCGGGGCAGCGTACGGCGGCACTGCCCGGCAGGCAGGCCCGCCGAGAGGTCCTTCAGCCGGTGTAGCGCTCCGGGTGCCGGGGGGCCGAGCCGGCGCCCCCCGCGTCCAGGTCGAGCACCCGCGGCGCTCCCGCCCAGGGCTCGCGCTCGCCCGGCGGCAGCGGCAGCGCGGACAGGGCGACCACCCGCGCGCCCGTCGCCGCCAGCAGGTCCGCGCTGCGGATGCCGAGCGCCACGCCTGCCTCGCCGACCGGGCAGTACAGGACCTCGGGAGCGCGCAGGGCCTCGTCCGCCACCAGCAGCACCTCGGCCGGCAGGCACACCGGGCTCACCAGCCCCGCCGCGTAGTCGGTCGCTGCGTTCACCTCGTCGGCAGTGGCCGGGCGCAGGGTGCGGGCGCCGACCGCGTCGAGCAGCGCGGCCGGCTGCGGCACCTCTCCCGCGCTCACCAGGACCGCCACGGTGCCGACGTCCGTCACGTACACCCGCACGGCCACGCAGCAGCCCGGGTCCAGCCCGAGCGCGCGCGGCAGGTCGTCGGCGTCGGCCACCGAGGTGCCGCGCAGCCGGACGACCTCGTGCGGGACGTCGCGCGCGAGCAGCTCGCGGTGGACGTCCAGGGCTCCTCGCACGTCCGCCGCCCTACCCGTCGGCTGCGCTCTCCTAGCCTGGCGGCATGTCCCTGTCCGAGGCCCAGGCCAACGCCGTGCGCGAGCTGGTGCGCGTCTCACCCGTCCTGGACGAGCTGGGGGAGCGCTTCGCCGGGGCCGGGCACGCGCTGCACCTGGTCGGGGGACCGGTCCGCGACGCGCTGCTCGGCCGGCTCGGGGACGACCTCGACCTGACCACCGACGCGCGGCCCGAGCGGGTCCTCGAGCTCGTCGGGGGCTGGGCGGAGGCCACCTGGGAGACCGGGATCGCGTTCGGGACGGTCGCGCTGGCCAAGCGGGGCTTCAAGCTCGAGGTCACGACCTACCGGTCCGAGGCGTACGAGCCGGGCTCGCGCAACCCGGTCGTCTCGTACGGCGACTCGCTGGCCGAGGACCTCGTGCGCCGCGACCTGACGATCAACGCGATGGCGGTCGCGCTGCCGGACTGGAAGGCGCCCGGGGCGTTCGTCGACCTCAACGGCGGGCTCGACGATCTCGCGGCCGGGGTCCTGCGCACGCCGGGCCGTCCGGAGGACTCGTTCAACGACGACCCGCTGCGCATGCTGCGCGTGGCCCGCTTCGCCTCCCAGCTCGGCTTCAGCGTGGACCCCGCGGTGGTCCGGGCCATGACGGCCATGGCCGGGCGCATGGAGATCATCTCGCGGGAGCGGGTGAAGGAGGAGCTGTCCAAGCTGCTGCTCGGCGCGCACCCGCGGCGCGGGCTCGAGCTGCTCGTCGACACCGGGCTCGCCGAGCACGTGCTCCCCGAGCTGCCGAAGCTGCGCCTGGAGATGGACGAGCACAAGCAGCACAAGGACGTCTACGAGCACACCCTGCAGGTCCTGGAGCGGGCGGTGCGGCTGGAGCAGGACGGGCCCGACCTCGTGCTGCGGCTCGCCGCGCTGCTG
>Ga0210040_10007253_pt1 | contig 13524 bp, 10 predicted proteins | sample CryGeyCG12114_NA_FD_185462 | JGI IMG/M metagenome (GOLD analysis project Ga0210040, IMG submission 185462) | Groundwater microbial communities from aquifer - Crystal Geyser CG19_WC_8/21/14_NA (SPAdes) (version 2) | ecosystem: Environmental > Aquatic > Deep subsurface > Groundwater | place: USA... | reverse complement strand
CGGTGGCAATAGTTTTCCTGATCCACTGTGGCGTAGTGGACAGTTCCTTATCTTCGTCCATGGTGCATGGTTACGCTAAGCAATTTGTAAGCGAAAAAGCGGTTCATTTGTCTACGTTAATTCGTGTCCATATGTTTAAGCTCGTTTGATGCTATGGTGCCGGACATAGTGTATCTATCTATTTATCTATGCATCTTCTTATTATCATTTATTTGCTTGTAGCGGTAAGAAACCTGGTCCTTGTATTGGGGTTTCTTGATTTTTTTACAATAGTCTACATTTCGACGTCGTTATGTACAGCGCATGTCTATACCATCCTCACGCAAGTCCAACATTATCCTTTGCTTTTCTTGGACTTCGTGTTATTTTCTTATATCTTGCACCTCGTGCAGTCCTTTTCTATTTTTTGCACCCCGTGCAATCTCTCTATTTCTTTTTACCCCGTGCGATTTTTCTATCCCTTTGCACCCCGTGCAATCTTCCATTCCTTTGCACCTCGTGCAATTTTCTCTATTTCTTTGCACCCTGTGCAATTCCTATCTATTCTTTGCACCCTGTGCCATTTTCTCTATTCCTTTGCACCCTGTGCAATTGTTTATTCATTTGCACCCTGTGCAATTGTTTATTCCTTTGCACCCTGTGCAATTGTTTATTCATTTGCACCCTGTGCAACTCTTTCCTGGCGCCGCTCTAGAACTATTCTGGTTAACCCTTTTCTAGTACTAATATTTATGTTTATTCTATTATCTTATATTCTCTAGTTTCCTATACAAAGCAGTGCCTCTATTGGTCTTTCACATGTTAAGTAGCAACATACAAATAGCAAACGAAAGGGGGGAATGGCGAAAGGGATCAGACTGAATAGTTTTAGAGGCAGAATTAGAGAGGTTATTGTTTGGGTTATTTTTCTTTGCCGTGAGTTTGTTGTCTGCTCTTTTTTGTTGGTTAGTTTTTCCGGTCGGGACGGATTTAATTTCTCGTCGCGTGAAATTCTGTCCTAAAATAGAGGTCTTCGTTCTCTTCCCTTCAATCGGTCGGTAATCGATACTGCCGTCCGCGTATGTGGTTTTCCTCTGGGCGTAGAACGTGTAATCTGTTGTCTCTAGGATTACGTGAAGTATCATCTCTTCATGGGTGTCTTTAGGACTGGTATGTTGAACGTCGATCTGGTTAAGGATCGGATTTCCCCAAGAGAGTTTAATTGCTGTTGGTCCTGCCAGTATCTCAGTTGGTGTGCCTGTTTTAAGGCCCTCGCATTGCCATGAGTCCAAGGTCTCAATTATGAAATGGAGTGTGCACGATCCATTTCGGCATTCAGTTTGCCTTGTATCGACTTCTAGATCTAATGATTTGCGAGTATGATTTTGTCTTCGAGAAGAGTAGTGGGAGAACAAGTAGGAATGTGGATCTACTTCGGCAAGGATGAAAAACGTGTCCAATGGGTATGGATGCATAGCCTTTTCTTCCATCAAATAATCGTATGGGAGTGCAACCGGGAGGTTTTCTCCGGTGATGAATGCTACTAGTAGAAGGGGTTCAATTGATACAATAACCGCTCCCATAGCAGTTAGGGGATTAGTTACGGGTAGCCAGAGCGTCTTACCGTAAAAGGATTCCAAAAATTGGAAATTTTCGTAAACTATGTCGCCTATGACGCATCCTTCGTCCCCTAGTAGGCCTATGAGCATGAGTTCTGCTCTCTTGGCTCTGCAGATAGATGTCGGGTATAGAAGTGGGTAAGTGTCTCGTTCTATTACTACATTTCCGCCCCACCAAATCGATGCGGATGCCTCTGTTCTATTTTCGGCTTTGCGAAAAATAAAACCAGTATCATGAAGGGCAGGTTGAGTGAGGCTAGACCTAGCAGTGGCCATAGCAATCAGCAGTTGCAGAATTCTTTGCCTGTAATAGTTGCACCCTTTTACTTATTTCGTCTATTGCTAAGTGATTATTGGTTTACCAAGGGTTTTGGAACCGATTGGTAAACGGACGGGTCGGTAACGATTGGATTGTAAAGAAATATGCAACTCACAGTCGGTTAATATTTGGATGCTCTATGTTACATCTGGAGGCTAATAAGTGCTAACATTTTATTCAGTCGGTGAGTTAGTATTCACTCGTAGTTCTTCCTTTTGTGCATGTTGTGCAATTTAGCCTTTGTAGTTAATGAGCGTAGTGTTTATAGGTCAAGATGATCGTGGTCCTCTTTATTGTCTCGCTATGATGAAATGATATATACTCGTTTATAAGGATTATGTCTGTTATGCAAATGTTAGTATATTTGGAATATGCTGATGTAATTAAAGGATGAAGAGTCTTTATTTCTTTGTTTTGATCATTAATGAACAAGTGATTAACAATAAAGGCTATTGCTCGAGCGCCTGACTATCCTCTTCAGGTGGTTCATATCCTTCTGTTAACTCAGGCTCTGGGGATGTCTCTCTATGCGTATGATCAAGTGCCCTCTCATTTGCCATGTGCTGTAAGAGCCTAAGATCTGCTCCCGCTAGTATGGATACTGATTGAACGGACCCGCTATCTGACTCATAAGTTTCGTCTGAGTCGTAGAAGACCTCTTCTACTAACTCTTCTTCCTCGTCACTCACGAGGTCTATGAGTTCTGGTGTGCGGGGACGTGGTTGGGCACCCCTAAATATTGCGCCGACGAACTCTGCCTCGTCTTCTATGATCTTTCTTGGGCTTGCCCTTTAAGGTGAATGTTAAATGATATTAGGTACTGTTCGAGATAACCTTGTTGACTTGAAATATGATAGCGAGAAAATTCGAAAGGTTATGAGTGATACATAGGTAAGAGATGGAGAAATGAAATATAAGCTGATGTAAGCAAAAGCAGGGGTTCCTTTATTATTCATCTTATTGTTAATTAGTTATACATACATTTTTCTATGCCAAGTTTATCAGTCGGGGTAATGAATCTATTGGTTTTTATCTGTGTTAGCTTCTTGTTAACAATTATTTGCGCCAGTTCGGGTACAGGGACGATGTCAGCAGGCTTCATGTCAGTAATTCGTGCAGAGTTGATGATATGACTTGCAATTGCTGCTGTCATTTCCCGTTCTCCTGGTCCAATCTTCTGGACGCAGTTTTGTATGTATTTCTGGGGCTTGAATCTCTTGAGCCTGAGGGCAAGCTTTTTGCAGTCGTTGACGATAGAGTTTATCCATAGTGGGTCTTCTTGTAGTTTTTGGGCGATGAGTGGCTTGGCAGAGATCCAGCATTTTAGCAAAAGTCTACTATCCTCTCTCGCATAGCGGAGCATCTTTGTAGGCAGTGGACGTAGGGTCCAATCGGCACATTGGGCCGTTTTGTCAACGTTGATTTCCTCGTTTAAAAATTTCTGCACGAGTTTCTCAAATTTAGGCCGCTCCGCAGAGAATAGCTTTTGATACACGAGTTGCATATCGAAGAATCCCACCACGAATAGCTTGTAGTCGGCTTGTAGGGCCAAAATGTCATTGTCGCCTCCATGGAATATCTTCAGGATCGTGGGGCTTTCCAGTATTTGTTTAAGTTGCGGCATTTCTCCTGCCATCTTGAGTACATCGATGATGTAGTCGGTTTTGAGAGTTGAAATTTGTAGGATACAGAGAAAGCTCCCATGGTATCCTTGGTGATGTAGACTCATCTCCGCGTCCAGTGCGATCTCTCGGTGTGATGATAGGTCTTGGATCATGCTCTGAAAAGTTTTTGTATTTTCCACGAGTATACAGTCTGTTCTTCCGTTTGCTTTTGTCCCGTTTGTTAAAATCGTCTTGTCAAGTGTCCATTCTTCGATTTGGTTTCGGAACGGGTGTCGAAATATGGGAAAATGGTCGGTCCTATTTCGTTCTTGGGCGAGTCCTAGGAAGACAACGCATTCCTTTCTTTCTTGGGGACGCGTGTTGGATTCGCCAAATTGTGCTATTGCTTTTCTGTTCTTTGCCCAGAATTGTTTGTTTCGGTCGGTATTTGGCATTTTTCTCCCGGATCTTTGTTGATTATCTAATTAAATGTTGAAAATGAATATTGTGATAGATTTTTGTCGGTTGTGGATTAGTTAGGATTTTGTGTGATTGCCTTTATGTGCAATGATTGTATGTGTTTATGCGATCACTATAGTTCGAAAAGGTATTGTAGTTGACAGGGAGTTCAGGATACAAGGTTTGTTATAACGTTTATTATAAAGGAAATTTTTTTTTTTTTTTTTACAAATATGTGATGGTATTATACAATAACTACGGGACTGAAGTTAAAGAGGCAAGGGAGGCAATATCTACGTGGGGTTTTATAAGGGTTTCCATGTAACTACACGTAGATCCTAGTCACTTTCCACCGTGATGATTGGGGTCTTGATCCTTTCGGGTGACGAGGTTCTAGGAGGATTCTTGACGGTCAGCTCGCGGGTTATTTCCTCTGTGACGGCGTGCTGTGCCATGTGTTGTATGAGAAATTCATGGGTCGCAAACAATCCTTGGCAAAAAGGACATCTGGGAGCTAACACAGCGTAGCCGAATTCCAATACGATAGGTTGTGGCCAAAGATATATTGGGTTGTTTTGGATGGTAGGAATGGTCTGTGAGACTACCTGAACGTTGTTCAGTGGGGGCTTAGGTGCGATAGCTTGGTATTTCTTGGCTGGTGCTGGTTTGTCGGGCGTAATTTTCCGAGTTAGTCGTGGTTTGGCTTGGAAGACCTTTCTCGTGGCCTCCTCGAAGAGTTGGTGGATCCGTTTTTTGGAAGGTCTTGACGGCCTTGACCGTGTTATAGTTACTTTGGGACGCCGAAGTGTAACGCCGGTTTTGTTCGCCACTTTCTTTTTTGTCTTGTTCTTTATTCTATTTTGAGGGGTTGCAAGTTTAGGCCTTATATTGCTGGAGAGCACTTCTATGTCCTCCTCGCTGAAGCTGTTCTCTGTTGGTGTATCAAAACCCCCGAGGATGCTCTCGTCTTCCTTGTCCTCGTTAAGCGTTGAAGTGGTCTCTGTACGACGATGCAAGAAGTCTGTCCAGATTTGCCTAGGAGATTCGTCGTCGCCTTCAGAGTCATAGATGACGAATTCTTCGTAACTGCCTTGGGTTGGATTAGGCGTCAGTCGGGACATGGTTTTCCTAGAGGGTAGTTTTTCATTATTTATCGATTTTTATTAATCTACCAGGGCTATTATTACATTAGACCTAAGGTGATAGCAAGGGAGGGATAAGAGGACAGAATTCTCCCGTGTTTGTCAAACTATAGTGATCCATGGTATGGTAATGTAAGGCAAATGTATAGCTCTCAACTTATTAGTGGCATGTCACTTTGGGGTTGCCTATTGCGGCTACCCTCTATTAGGCGAAACGAAAAGGTGGTATGCCTTTTTCTCTCCCTAGATGGCAAGCACGTAAGCACGATTTTTTGATATTTGTAATGAACTAGTTGCCTTTGGGCAGAGTGTGCATGCAAATTAAAGCGGGTTATTTTGGAAAGGAAAGAATTTATTCTTTTTATATGCCTGAGACAATTTAGAATACTACGCAAATGTTGTTCAGATTGAGTGAAAGTTTTCGAGTATTATTCATCTTTATTAAGTGGGTGTCCTTTAATTTCCTTGTGGAAGAGGAATCGCATGAGGATTATAGTCCACGATGACATTATGCGTCGACGGACTGATATGTAGGGTCGTGTAAGAAGCTGCTTCCATTTCTTCGGGGGTCATGTCAACTACTGGGGGGACATTTGGGCTGACCATCGTTCCAGTTTCATTGATAATAATTGGCTGGTCGTAAGATTCCGCAATTTGCACGTTCATGGGTCCATATGCGTTGTTGAGTATGGGTATGATAAGCTCCAGGAGCTGTTTGGCAGTCAGGATGGTGTTGGTGACTCCAGACGCAACCATAGCCTTCCTTCTTTCTGTAATTAATTGCTGCTGCCAATATTCGATCACCTCATTCTTTTCTTCGATTTCCTGGGTTTTCCTTTTTATCTCCTCCTCTAGCTGCGCGATTTCAGACTCTATTTCCGTCCTTTCTAATTCAACTCGTTGTTTTAGTTATTTTAATAAGAGTGCTTGTTAGCTTTGCTTAGAGAAAGTTTCTAGTCGATTTATAGGAGTAAGTAATTGCATAATAAATTAAGCGGGAAATAGTTGCAATATTTTACGCTGATAGCTGAGTACTCTAACTAGCATTAAGCCGTTATGCGTCGTTAGGTCAGGCATGGCTATCGTACAGTATCGTGAAGTTCTGGCTTATGGCTCGAGGCATTTTTTGTAATTAAAATGAGTCCAGAATGAATATGTAAACGTGTTAAAATATGCATACCCCTCATGCATAATTATGCAATTAATGTCGCTCATTTGGAATCTGAATGCTAGCTGGTTTTGCTAAGCAATTTTGTTTGGATGCTCCGTACTTTCTCACAATACTTATATCTATATATCTTGGCAAGCAGATATGAGTCTACTTATAAAATGACATTTCAAAATATGTGGCGCTCAGATTGCGCAGATACTGAACCGATTTGCTTAGAAATCGGCCTAAACTGATCCGTATGAGCCTGCGAAGTGTCCCTGTTCCTTAGGTCGTAAGTCATAAACCCTTAGTTAGCGGGATAATTAGTAATCTGGTGTATCATTGTATGAGTGAGTTAGTTAGTTAACTGAAGTTAGCAAGAGTGACGAGAGAAATGGGGGAGGCGTAAGTCACGAATGAATTATATTTGTATAGGGGAGAATAAAATAGTGGAGATCCAAGGAAATCGGGACTGAGCAGATTAAGATTGCACTAATTCATTTTCGGGATTGGTCATTCTATAATAAGGCACTTTATTCCTAACTTGTCTAGACTCATACTTGCATCCTTGTGTTTACATTTGGGCTGAAGCTTAAAGATAGGATACAACTAGCTGTCTACATTATATCCATTGATTCTAATAATTTACAGTATTTTTGTTGCTAGGCAACGCTAACAGCCAGAACTAGCTTCTGCTTTTTCTTTTGACCTGAGTAGACTGATTGAGTTTGAGAATCCTTCATAAGACTCACAACTTGAAACACATGGAATAAGGCTGAATAAATAATGACTGTAAACAGTAAAATGAGCTGCTTTAATTAATGTACAGAAATTTTGGATGTTATAGCTAGTCAGGATGAGTTCGGGGAACCGTTTAGCTAGGGTTATAATTATAATGAGAAAACAATGTAGAGAATTTGCTCTCCTTTCTGTGAACAACAGAAGGCAAACAAGCTGAGCTTGAGCACAACAAGTGTGCTATGGTCTATAGCATTTTTAACATTTAGTGTGTATAGGCAATTTGTACAGGTTACTGAGAATGACGGGTAATTAAGATGCTACATTAAATACAAAGGGTGTGGATGGTCAGTTGGATAAACTAACCGACTACTGCCAATTCGAGCACGTATTTATAATGTTCAAGTTACTGGCACGAAGGAATTGGGGATCTAACTGAACTGGAATTATCTTTTGAGGTCATATAGCCAATTTTACACCAACTTCTATCAACACAAACTTAAGATCAACAATTCGAGTGACTGAGATTGGATTACATATGCGTTGAATAACATGAGAAAAGCTATACAAAGAAGTGCAAGTCTTTTGTCTAGAGTACATTAAAAAATCCGCACAAAATTAATTTAACCATTAACATTTGCAAGATTTGACTCCACTCGCCAGGTCCAGTAGAAACTAAAATATAGAGATACTGTGCAACAAATGAGGTAGTCTAGTGTACTCTAGTGAGAGAAGAGCATGTCTATGCAGTGTGCCTTCTACTAGGTAGAGGGCACTTGAGCCCTTATTTTCTCAGGTCGCTGGTGCTAACTAAACAACTAACTTGCCTGTCACTAAATCCTGTGAATAGCTCTGAGGCATATTTGGCTCGGCAATCGGTTTCAACCGGGTTAATAACTATATGATTACAAAAGACAAAGCAGAATTTGTCAAATTCTATGCTGCAATGACAGTGCACAACATTGTTTTTTTAAAAGGAATTTGTAAAACATGGAAACTCAATTTGGACTATTATAATCAATCAGTTAATGCCATCAGGCAGACTATAAATATAGAGCCAAAACGCATTTGGTATTTCGTTTTAAAGAATAATTTTGCGATCTTATAATATTCACCCTAGAAAACCGTAGTAATAGTTCAAAACGAAAGCATATTATACATCAGTTGTAAAATTCCCAAAATCGGATGTTCATATCCATTTGATGAGACTACTTATAGGGAGCTGCATATGGCAACAGTTACCTGATGTAAAAAATCTCGCAAACTTGATTTTAAATTGTTATTATTTTAGTGGTTCCTTTGAAATCGCCACGATTGATTTTACAAACAAGACTACATGCAAAACTGACTGACTGAGCATACATACGCACTAACTAACTAAAGCTTGCTGTGAAAAACGATAGCAGAACATAAAGAGATTCATAATATGACGACAATCGGAAGTGAGTCAATTACATTCAAGGTTTACAGATTCCCACCGGTTAGAGCAAACTCAAGCTAGGTATATAGAAGTGCATATACTTATAATGATTATCATAATAGAATGGATGAGCATTACAAATGCTTGAAGTTTTTGATCGTACTTACTTAATAACTGCACACACTGCATGCTACTTAACTATACCTATTAGGTTAGTTAGTTGCAATCAATTTAAAAAAATGTGGTCAGTGATCAATTTAAAATTAGTAAAAGAGCTAAATCAAGTAATAGGAAAAGATCTTAATACGAATATACTTAATTTAACTAGTGTTTTGAGAGAGTTTCAAAGTTATACAGCGTTTGAACCTAGCTCTCGATTGTAGACACAAGCAAAGATTTTAGTTAGTCCTATAGTCAGTCAGATAGAAACATAAGATAAAAGTTGACTTTGATTAATTTAAGTGTTTTCAATCTCAAGATACATGCTCAAACTGAAACAATAGTTTCTTGTCACTCAAGTAAATACATATATATATAAAAAAAGGAACACACACATGATCACAAGAGTTTCTATTTCCAAAATTTTATACAAATTTAACCCATCATGGACCTGTACATAAGGTCAGACCAAATCAAACACATCTTCGTCTTATCCATTACGTAACCACTTCGGCTAAAGCCTGTCAGTACAATAGAAAGGCAAGAATACTTCCAAATGATATCTGAGCTGGACCAAACCACATTTGGAACGACATGCTCATGTTCACCTAACTCTGACAGAATACAAAACGACAAAACATACCACCAGTTAGACTCGAATTCCTTCGTTTCAAATTTTTATTTTACATACAAGTAATAATAAAGGGTCGTGTAGTAGTTATTTCTGACTGAACGAATTTGGAGGCCAAAAAAGGAAAACGATGCGGCAACAATAAGAAAATGAAGGCCAATAAAAAATTATGCACTCTCTGAGCATAAAATGAGCTACAGATAGAAGTATTTTCCTTTCTCAAATGGATTAATTATGCTGCATCACAGTATGCACTCCAGGAGGAACTGCAAGACCAAATATATGACCAAAGATTGCCCCAACACCAGCCAACAAAGAAAGAGTCCTGCAAAGCCAGTCTATTCTCAAACACTCGCCGTACTAGCGATAATATGCATGCCCTAACTATGTACCCAAACTTAATGATTGTCGTACAACAAAAAAGTGACCTTTACACAGATAGTCTCTCCATCATTACACATTTCTCTTTGAACAATGGAAACTGAAAACTCCCTTGGATACACCAGACCGTTACCTATTCCTACCATAAAACAGTGGAAACCAAACTCACTAACTAACTACGTAAATGAAACGCTTGATAGAGCACACACAACTTCATAGACATGATGACATATGGGGAGAGAAAAGGAATAAACTACAAGATCTCCGGAGGGACTTGTTATCCATTATTATTGTGTTTGTGTCAGTGGGCCTAGGTCAGGCAAGCTAAGTTTTGAGATGTAAGTTCTTGTACCGCTGCTCAACTAACTAACTACTGAACTGTAATTTCCTCCTAAAGTGTTTTTGTTTCATGGAACAAGGAATGTCTAAATGAATAATATAGCAGCGAACTAATGTTTTAGCTAGCTTGATAGCAGCTAACTGTGTAGAAAACATGCCTAAGGGAAATTTAGTCTTTTAGACAAGCACAACAAAAGGGTGAAAAATAGAGCGAGGAAGGTTTCATTGACAGAGTACAGTAGAGTTTATAGTGTAGCAAGGGACTAAAATACCTGTGTAGTAAATTATAATGTTTGGGAAACTTTTTTTTGTTGTAACCCGGTGAGTTAAAACAAAGTTAAAATTTAACCTAACTGAAGAATATTTTGACCAACTGTGAGTGCAATAGGGTATAGGTAACATTAAGGCTTATACTTATGTTGCTGTGGTGGCACTGCTTTGTATTTCTTTAGCTAACTAGCAATGCTTTCCTAACTTTGCGCAATATGAATTAGCCAGGGGAGCGCAAAATTTCCCTGTTTCGCCACCAATTTATGTCATGTTCCTAATGATAAATAAACCTATAAGCTGTAGGCGAATATAATATAGCCGCGACAGGTTTGGGTTCTAGCCCCATAGCCTGCCGAGCTAGTATCCATGATCTAGCCATGTCATACTAGATGCTACGCCTGGAGACTGGCCCCATGGCGTACTAGACTAGCTACACAATATGCATGCCTAATGCACGGGATCTGGCCCCGTTACATTTCGGCTTATACGCGGGAGCTGGCCCCGCCGTATTTCCCTATTCCCGGGAGCTGGCCCCGTGGAACTGCTGAATACACGGGAGCTGGCCCCGCTGTATTTACCTATTCCGTACACGGGAGCTAGCCCCGCTGTACCTAGCATGTTTAAAGGAGAAGGCAGAGCAAATAGAGAGAAAGAGAGTGAGCCTGGCTTGGCGAAATTTTGAGTACTTACATGATAGCTGATAGATGTGCGGCGGTGTAGTAGTGGTGGTAGCGGCTGGATCCAACGGCGGTATGGTGGTATTTAACGAATGAAACTTGTAGTCCAGGGAAACGGTTTTTTTTAGTTAACTTTACTTTTTATTGAGGAACGAGTGTTTTGACAATTTTACAAAGTTCAAAAATACGGGACACTGAGATTCAGGAGAGAGGCAAATCAAAGAATAAGTCCAAAAGAAGCCAAAACCAGACTGAAGACAAGCTGAATTTCTCCAGCTTATATACTAAGTCTTAAGGACATTAGTGTCAACCAGGGCCATTCCAAGGGTCCGATTTATGGAAGGCTCCGGTACCCTTATTTTTTATGGATTGAAGGCGACATAGGGCTCTTGGTCAATTAATAGCCCTATGCCCACCTGTTGTCCTGTTCCAGTGTCACCAGGGTTCCCTTTTACATTAGTTTGTTATTCTAGCTACATAGTAGTTAGTTAGTTAGTTAGTTAGTTAGTAGGAAAAGGGATCTGTGGGCACTGGAACAGCTTTGAGTTAAAGCCGTAATTAATAATTATTCCTGAACCGGTTCTATTTTTGGGTCGTAATACGCCTCCCCCTCCAAATTTTCAGCGTCCCGCTGAAACACGTACGTGAGTTAATTAATGAGAGTAATCTTAAATTTGAATGTGTGTTTGTAGGCATAGTTGAACACAGTTAGCAACATCTGCACACACCTATTGCTAGGGTAATGGTAGAACATTGTTAATAACTAATATGCTAGTATCCTAATAATAATATGGTCATGAGATTGTTAAATGATGATATAGAACTTATTAATTCCTAACTACATGCAAATGATGCACTAAACATCTATGTTTTTTGGCTAATCGGTGATCTATCTTAAGATGAAGGGATGGTTTGTTTGCACTCGATTAGGTCGAGTCGCTTTCCGAATCGTTGGGTCTAATCCTTGGGCCGCGAAGGGGTGTAAGTAGTTGCCCGCGATCCTTTGTTTTGGGCGGGTTGGAAGTAATCTTGTAGGCGAAAATTTCGGTCCTTTGTAGGGGGCTTTGAGGATTGGTTTTGTGTGTTGCGAGGATTTCCGGCGTGAGGACTTCATTTGGAGCTTGGGCATCGGCTTTGGTTGTTCTTTGACATCAGGAAAGGAGTTAACTGAGGTGCAGGGGACGTGGTGTGTCATTCCTGGGTTGTTTGGATCGTATTGCTCGTCCAAGTCGAAATCCGTTGTTAGTAGGACCTCCTCAATCAGATCGTCCATGTCCATCGGTTGCGATGCCGGATAGGGCACCTCTGTCTGCGTTCCATTGTCTTTGAGGTTCCGTTGGGTAGGAGCGTCGCTCATGTCTGTAGCTGCATCTGCGAACATAGGACTCGTTTTTTGTTTTGTTTTATATTGTGGCTTGAGGCTTAGATCAGTTGTTACGCCCGTCGGGGTCGGTGGATTTTCGTCTTGGATGGCTGCTTCCTTAAGGGCCTCCTGGAATACCCTTACATGTGTGAGGTAGCTTTCATATATGGCCCGCTTGTCTGAACCCACGTCTCTCTGAAGTAAGGTGTTAGCATCACAAACGTTATTGTTATTAAGACGAATCGTCTTAAAGAACGTTTTCCAACTTAAAGCTTGGAATTCCCTATTTGGTGAAGAAAGGTAATGGTTAGACTTTTAATACGATTTATAAGACTGAGAAATTAAGCGGATTGGCAACTATGATAGATTCTTGAATAGGTAATAATAGTTGTCGTTATGAGTTTGATCTTTTGGTTTGTTTATGAATAGAATAATAACAATTGGTATGGACAAAATTATAGCTTCAATAGTCTTACAATAGTGGATATTCTTATGAATTAAGTTCGGGATTTAGTAAGATCCTCTTATTCTTATGGTAATCTTAACTATTTTTCAGGGTTGGAAGGAAAAGGTAAATGTAGCATATTTATTGCTTATTGATAAGGTAGTATTAGGTTTATGGCAGAATGTGGCGACTAACTTATATTGGTTATAGGTATTTATAAATTTCTCCTAGTTGATAACTGAATTATGTATAATTCCATATATATTTTTTTTTTTTTTTTTTTTTTGTATTATATTGCCGTATGTAAGATTACAATTCCTATTTTAGTGAACAAGTAGTAGTTCTTATCCTAGTAATGCCTGTAATAGTTAGTTTGTATTGGAATTACAGGGAGTCAGTTTGTGCTTATTCTATGATTTAGTAGCTACGAGATGTAATATTAAGTTTATGGTAGAATGGTAACCAGTATCTTATATCAATTACGTTACTTTAATTCCTCATCTAGGCTAGAGTAAACTTTTGACATACATTAGAGGTATTTTACGCTATTCAATGGCTACCAAGTTGATTGTTTACTTTTGGGTTGTTTATTCTGGCAGTTGGGCGACGCTCATTCGCCGGACAGTACAGTATCGGTTTTCATTGAAACTCATTAGAGCCGCGTCTTCTTGAGCGTTGGATAAGTCTTGTAGTGGGTAGACGGGAGCAGCGGGTAAAGGTCGATTCGCATATTCTTCTGGTTGGCGGGTTGTGGGTTGGTAAATTGTGGTATATCCTAGTCGCTCTCTTGTGCGTTGTACCAGGTTTGTGAATCGGTTATTTAGAGAAG
>Ga0210040_10007252_pt1 | contig 13525 bp, 9 predicted proteins | sample CryGeyCG12114_NA_FD_185462 | JGI IMG/M metagenome (GOLD analysis project Ga0210040, IMG submission 185462) | Groundwater microbial communities from aquifer - Crystal Geyser CG19_WC_8/21/14_NA (SPAdes) (version 2) | ecosystem: Environmental > Aquatic > Deep subsurface > Groundwater | place: USA... | reverse complement strand
TGCTGGCGGCGCAGGGCACGCAGTCCCTGCTTGCGCTCGCGAGCTGCTTCTCGGCGCTCGCGCAGACCCTTGAAACTCTCGTCCCAGCGGCCGGCGACCATGTCGTAGCCGATGACGCAGAGGATGGGGACCAGCACCATGATGGCCACGGCGACGGCGCCGAGCACCATCTGGTACTTGTCCATCATGGTCGAATGCTAGGTCGGGCGTAGAAACGCCACAAGGTCTGGTTGCTCAGTGAGACCCCCGGGGCCCACGCCAGGCCTAGCCGCCCGAGCTGCCGTACACCGAGACGTGGACGTGGTCGAAGTGGTTCGCGCTGACCGAACCGCGGTCGGACATGCTCCGCCAGCCCTCGCTGCCGCGCTGCACGGTCCAGATGCGCTTCGAGAAGATCACTTCGCTCACCCCGAGCTGACTGGCGTTGGCCCGGACCCATCGGGCGACCTCCCAGCCCCTGCTGCCGGAGATCATGGCGTCCAGCGCGCGGCCCGACGAGTGGTAGGAGTCCGCGTCGGCCCGCACCCCGCCGTAGGCGGTGACCGAGGGGAAGCGCGCGCAGAGCGCCCGGTGCACCCGCACGGCGTCGGGGGTCAGGCCGGCCTCCACCGCAGAGCCGCCAGCGCAGGCTGCCGAGGAGGTGCCGCCAGCCGAGGAGGTGCGGCCGCTCGTGCCGGCCGTCGCCGTCTTCTCCTTCTTCGGTGCGGCCGGTCGCTTCTCCACCAGGTACTGGTCCTTCACCCAGGCACCCTTGCCCTGGTAGGAGACGTAGCGCCAGCCGTCGCGCAGCACCGAGGTGGTCGACAGCTTGGAGCGGGTCTCCAGCACCGTCAGCAGTCGCGCATCCTGGTCGGCGGCGGCGCGGACGTTGAGGTTGACGCGGGTGTACCTGGTGTCCAGCGACCGGAGCGCGGTGGCCAGCAGCCTCGCCTGCGTCGCCCTCTGGCGAGCGGCCTTCTCCTCGGCCGCCTCGAGCGCGGCCGCCTGCTGCCGGGCGGTCTCGGCCTTCGCCGCCGCCGCCGCCCTGGCCTGAGCCGCCTTCTTCTTGGCGACCCGCTGCTTCGCGGCCGTCACCTCGGCCCGGGACGCTTCGGCCGCCGCAGCCTCGGGGAGCGCGGGCCGGGCTTCGGAGAGCCCTCGGCTGACCGAGGACGACCGCGAGCCAGTCGCAGCACTCGGCGTGACCGCCACGACCGAGGTGCTGGCCGCGTCGTCAGCCGTGGGTCCGGTGGTCGCCGAGACCACGCCGGTGGTGGCGAGTCCCAGCAGCAGACCCGGAACGGCCACGCGTGCGACGCGCGCCCTCCGGCTCGACTGGCTGGCCCGTCGTGGGCGTGCTGACTCCACAGTTCTCCGCTCATCCGGGCCCGCGAGCCGGCGTTCGAGACCGAAACGTTATCTTCGGCCTGGGAGTCTAGGCACTCGCCGGGACCGGGGCCAATTGCGCGCTGGCCGGGGCTGGCTCCTGCGTGGGGCCTGCAACTAGGCCGATCAGCGCAGCAGGCAGGGCGGACGGCGTGCCGTCGTTACGCTGGCCAGAAGCGTGATCGAGCAGGAAGAGGGACGAGATGACGGCGGAAGCGACAGCACTCCAGGAGCAGGCGGCACCGGACCAGACGGGGACCGACCGTTTCGACGCGATCGTGATCGGGGCCGGGCAAGCCGGGCCCGGAGTCGCCGCCGGACTCGCGGGTGAGGGGCACGGGGTCGCCGTCGTCGAGATGGACCGGGTGGGCGGCACCTGCCTCAACCACGGCTGCAAACCCACCAAGGCGCTGCGGGCCAGCGCGGTCGTCGCCCACCAGGCGCGGCGGGCCGCCGACTACGGCGTGCACACCGGTGAGGTCACGGTGGACTTCGGGGCAGCGATCGCCCGGGTGCACCGGATCATCGCCGACCAGGTGCAGGGGCTCGAGGACTACCTCGAGAGCACCGAGAACCTCGAGCTGGTGCACGGCCGCGCCACGCTCACCGCCGACCCGACGGGCGCCGAGCACCGGGTCCAGGTCGGGGAGCGGACGCTGGTCGCCCCGCAGGTGTACCTGAACGTCGGGGCCCGCTCGTCGGCGCCGCCGATCAGCGGCCTGGACACCGTGGACTTCCTCACCGAGGTCGAGCTGCTGAACCTGGAGCAGCTGCCCGAGCACCTGGTGATCATCGGCGGCGGCTACCTGGGCTGTGAGTTCGGGCAGATGTTCCGCCGCTTCGGCTCGCAGGTGACCATCGTGGCCAGCGGCGGCCTGGCCGCCCGCGAGGACCCCGACGTGTCCCAGATCCTCGCCGAACTCTTCGAGGCCGAGGGCATCCGCGTCGTCGACGGGCGGTCGGCCAGCGTGACCCGGACCGAGGACGGCGTCCAGGTGCGGCTCGAGGACGACAGCACGATCACCGGTAGCCACCTGCTGCTGGCCGTCGGGCGGCAGTCCAACTCCGACCTGCTCGGCGAGCACGGTCTGGAGACCGACGAGCGCGGGTTCTTCGTGACCGACGGCCGGTTCCAGACCTCGGTGCCCGGGATCTGGGCGCTCGGCGACGTCAACGGCCGCGGGGCGTGGACACACACCTCCTACCAGGACGCGCAGATCCTGATGGCCCCACCGCGCTCGGCGGACGGGCGGATCACCACGTACGCGATGTTCACCGACCCGCCGCTCGGCCGGGTCGGGATGAGCAACCAGCAGGCCCGCGAGTCGGGCCGCCGGGTGCTCAAGGCCGAGGTGTCGATGGAGAGGGTCAGCCGGGCGGTGCTGGAGAGCGAGACCACCGGCGTGATGCGGATCCTGGTCGACGCCGACACCGAGGAGGTGCTGGGCGCCACCATCCTGGGGCTGCAGGCCGACGACGTGATCCAGGTCCTGGGCATGGCCATGCAGGGCGGGGTCCCCTACCCCGTGCTCCGGGACGCCCTGCCCATCCACCCGACGATGGCGGAGTACATCCCCTCCATCCTCAGCTCGCTGCAGCCGCTCGACGCCGGCGAGAGCGACACCCCCTGAGCCTGTCGACCGTCCCCGGAGCCTGTCGACCGTCACCTGACCCTGTCGACCGTCCCCTGAGCCTGTCGAAGGGCCGGGCTCAGCCCGCCAACTCGTTCCCTGAGCCTGTTGAATGGCCTTCGACAAGCTCAGGCAGCGGAGGCGCTCAGACCGCGGTGCCGCTCAGGCAGCAGTGCCGGTCAGGCAGCGGTGCGGCTCAGGCCGGAGGCAGCTGCGGGGCGCGCGGGCTGCGCTTGTAGTCCGAGACGAACCGGCTGCCGGTCAGCCAGAAGCGCCAGGGGCGTTCGGCGGCCGCGGAGACGCCGACCCGCGGGCCGACGCTCAGGGCCGAGGCAGGCTGCGGGTCCAGCTCCAGGGTGAGCGGGCCGTCGCCGAAGAGGTACGTGCCCTTCTGGTCCGCCCCCAGGCCGAGGGCCTGGGTCAGCCGACCGGGACCGCGGGCCAGGTCGCGGTCGCTGCAACGACCCCGACGTGAGCGCGCGACCTCGACGCCCTCGACGACCTCACCGGCGCGCAGCAACGTCCCGGCCGCGGTGCCGTCCGGTCCACAGACCACGTTGGCCGCCCAGTGCATGCCGTAGCTGAAGTACACGTACAGGTGGCCGGGTGGGCCGAACATCACCTCGGTGCGCGCGGTGCGACCGCGGTAGGCGTGCGAGGCCGGGTCGTGGGCCCCGTCGTACGCCTCCACCTCGGTCAACCGGACAGTCACCTCGCCGTGCCGCAGCAGCCCGCCGAGCAGGGTGGGGGCCACCTCGTCCACGGGACCCTCGAGCAGCGTCATGCCGCGCAGTCTGCCTGGCCGCACCTTCCTGCCGGGCGCAGTGTCGGCTACGGCGCGTCCGCCGGCTCGAGCAGCTCGACCGTCCCCGCGGCGCCGTCCACGCGGACCCGGTCACCGGTGTGCAGCACCGTGGTGGCGTCGCCGCAGCCCACCACAGCGGGGACGCCGAGCTCACGGGCGACGATCGCGGCGTGCGAGAGCGGCGCCCCGACGTCGGTCACCACCGCCCCGGCCCGGGGGAACAGCGGCGTCCAGCCCACGTTGGTCACGGTGGTCACCAGGACCTCTCCCGGCTGCAGCAGGTCCGCCACGTCGGCGTCGGTCAGCACCCGGACTCGCCCCTCGACCACACCGGCGGAGCCGGGGAAGCCGCGGACGGTCACCGGGAGCCGCCCTTCGACGGGCTCAGGGACCGTTCCCACCGGTTCGGCGACTCCGTCGCCTGAGCTTGTCGAAGGCCCTTCGACAGGCTCAGGGACCGTTCTCACAGGCTCGGAGATTCCAGAACCTGGCCCTTCGACGGGCTCAGGGGGCGGTCCGGGGAGGAAGAGGTCGGAGCGGCGGGCGGGGTCGGCGGCCCAGGCGAAGGGGTCGAAGGGGCCACGGATGAGTCCTGGGTACGGGGGCAGCCGGCGGTAGGCCTCGTAGGCCGAGCGGCGCTCCGGCACCGTCGTCGGCGCCATCCGCTCGCCGAGCAGCACGCGGACGATCTCCTCGGCGGAGAGGAAGAAGATGTCGTCGCCGAGCCCGCTCAGCTCGCCGGCCCGCAGCGCGTAGGCGCGGAGGACCCAGAAGTAGCGGATGACCTCGCTGCGCGCGCCCTCGCGGTTGCGCGAGATGTGTCCCCAGACGGCCAGCTGGCGGCCCAGCACCCGCGCGCGCAGCGGGTGCTCCCGGCGCAGCTGCTCCCAGGCCTGCTGGCGCAGGAGCCCCTGCGCGGCCAGCCGGTCGCGGAGGCTCGAGCCGGCAGCGGTGCCGCTCCGCTGCGCCAGCTGCTGCTCCACCCAGCCCGGCTGCTCGCCCGGTCGTGGCCGCGAGATCTCGAACTCGTGCGGTCCGCGGTGCCCGTAGCGGCGGGCGAAGGTGGCCGCGTCGATCTCGCCCCGCTCGACCTGATCGAGCCCCTCCAGCAGGCCCAGGCTGGCGAGCTGGCCGCCCGCGCCGCCCAGTCCGGCGGTCAGGGCGTTGGCCGCAGCCTGACCCACCAGCCGCTGCAGCGTCCGCCGGGTGGTGACGAACGAGGCCCCGCTGGTGCGCGTCGCGGCCGAGAGCATCCAGCTGATCCGGTGGAACTCCGGCTCGAGGACCTGGCTCCAGAGCCGGGCCAGCGTCGGCCCCTCGTCCACCGCCGCGATCTCGGAGCGGCGCCGCTCGCACAGCTCGGGGTGCCCGGCGAGGTAGTCCGTCAGGTGGCGCGCGTCCCTGCGGCCCTCGCTGAGCACGTGCAGGGCCATCGGCAGCACCCCGCGGAGGATCTGCAGCCGGCCGGCCCGGACCGGCGGGATCTCCAGGTCGGCGGGCATCCGGCCGAAGACCTCCTCGGTGAGCAGCCGGTAGCGGCGCTCGCGCACCCCGACCGCCCGGGACAGGGCCGCCATCACACTGACGTTGACGTAGACCCGGCCGCCGATCCGTCCGTACCCCACGTACGGGGGGATGGAGGCGGTGGCCATCGCGTCGGACATGAACACCCGCACCATCGACCAGGTCACCGGCGTCATCACGTCCGGGATCGCCTCGCCCACGTTGGTGTTGGTCCACAGGAAGTCGCCGGTGCGGCTGTCGTTCCAGGGGTCGGGTCGGGCCGCCGCCGGGGGACCGACCGCGGTGACCGGTCGCGCCTGCAGCAGCCAGAGCTCGTCGCCCTGCCGGCACCACTCCACGTCGACGTCGGCGCCCAGCAGCTGCTCCACCCGGCCCACCAGTGCAGCCAGCCGGCGAGCCTGGCCGGCGTCGAGGGAGTCCGGGCGGTCCGGCACCACCGCACCCGAGCCCCGCTCGACCCGCACCACCTCGGCGGCGACCTCCCCGCCCACCAGGGCCTCGCCCAGCCCAGCCGCCGCGTTGAGCAGCACGGCCTGCCGGCTCCCGGTGACCGGGTCCAGGCTGAACGCCACCCCCGCGGCGTCGGCGGCCACCTGCCGCTGGACGACCACCGCCATGGCCACAGCCGACTCCTCGACCCCGTGCCGTCGGCGGTAGGCGACCGCCCGCTCGTTCCACAGCGACCGCCAGCAGCGGACCAACGCCGCCAGCACCGCGTCCTCCCCCCGCACGCCCAGCACCGTGTCCTGCTGGCCGGCGAAGGAGAGCCCGGGCAGGTCCTCGGCCGTGGCCGAGGAGCGGACGGCGACCACCGGCATACCGAGCGCGCGGTAGGCGGCTCGCACCGCCTGCTCCGCCGCGTCCGGGACCGCCGTCGCGCCACTCGCCCGCCAGGCGGCGAAGGCGGCGGTGGTCACGTGGAAGCCGTCGGGGACAGGCAGCCCGGCCCGCGTCATCGCCGCCAGCGAGGCACCCTTGCCCCCGACGTCAGCCAGCCCACGGCCGGCGGCCCCCAGCTCGCGGACCAGCACCGGACCGGGGGTCATCGGCACAGCACGGTCAGCCGACGTCCACCCACGTCCGCTCAGCGGCGGAACGCAGCATCGCGTCGCAGATGGCCGCGGCCCGGGCGCCGTCGGCGAAGGTGGGCAGCCCCTCCGGCGCCTCGCCGTGGCCAGCCTGGGCGTCGATCGCGGCGTAGGAGTCCGCGACGTAGCTCTCGAAGCACTGGGCGTAGCCCTGGGCGTGCCCAGCTGGGAGGGTGGCCAGCCGGCGCTGCTCCGACGAGCCGTGGTTGGGGTCGCGCACCAGCGTCTTGTATCCCTCGTCGTCGCCGAGCAGGAGCTGCTCGGGCAGCTCCTGGTCGAACACCGCGCTCTGCTGCATGCCGTCGACCTCCACCCACAGCCGGTTCTTGCGGCCGGCGCTGAGCTGGCTGATCACCGCGGAGCCGGCCACGTCGGCTGCGGTGCGGAACATGATCAGAGCCGTGTCCTCGGTGGTCACGTCGACCAGCGGGGCGTCGCTCGCGGCCGCACTGAAGCTCGCCGCCGTCGCGCCGGGTCGCTGCTTGATGGTGATCGAGGTGGTGGCGACCAGCGAGGCGATCCGGTCCCCGGTCACCCACTCCACCAGGTCGCACCAGTGCGACCCGATGTCGCCGAAGGCACGCGACGGCCCGCCCGCCTCGGGGTCGACCCGCCAGCTGGTGGCCCGGGGGTCGAGCAGCCAGTCCTGCAGGTAGGTGCCGTGCATCAGGTTGACGTCACCGAACTCCTCGCTCTGCACCCGGGCGCGCATCTCCCGCACCATCGGGTGGAAGCGGTAGGCGAAGGGCATGGTGTTCACCACCCCGGTCCGCTCGGCCACCGCCGCCGCGTGCGTCGCGTCGTCCAGGCTGACCCCGAGCGGCTTCTCGCACAGGACGTGCTTCCCCGCTTCCATCAGCTGCACCGCGTACGGCACGTGGGAGGAGTTCGGGGTGCAGATGTGCACGGCGTCGACGTCGCTGGCGGCGACCTCGTCGATGCTGGCGAAGGCCTGCTCGGCGCCCCAGGCCCCGGCCACCTCCCGGGAGCGCTCAGGGCTGGAGGCCATCACCCCCACCACCTCGGCCCCGGCGAGCACGGCTGCCCGCCGGTGCACCTCGCCGATCATCCCGGCACCCAGGATGGCCACCCGCCTCGTCGCTGAAGAGCTCATGGATTCACCCTAGGACGTCGACCGTCCGGGCCGACGCACACGGTCCCGGACGTGCCGCGGGCCCGGAGGAGTGCTCCCCCGGGCCCGCGGCGCTGACTACTCAGCTCGTCCCGCTCAGAAGATGCTGTTCGGGTCGTAGTAATCGTTGATGTTGTCGCACCCGATCCCGACGGCCTTGGTGAAGGTCTCCTTCGGGTACTCGCTGGGCTTCTTCTTTCCGGTGGCGACGTCGATGGAGATCTGCATCGCCGCCTCGGTGGCCAGCGACGGCGAGTTGAGACCCGTCGAGATGTAGCGACCGTCGCACCCACCCTGCTTGATCAGCGCGAGGGCCTCCTTCTGACCGTCGGCGGAGGCAGCGACGTAGACGTTCTTGTACTGCTCCTTGCCGTTGATGACGTTGTAGGCGCCGAGGGCCATCGAGTCGTTCAGGCCGAGGATCAGGTCGATGTCGGGGTTGCCGGCGAGCATGTTCTCCGCCGCCACCTGCCCTCGGTCCTGGGCGTAGTCACCAGCCTGCTCCGCCTTGATCTCGTACGGCATGCCACCCTCCTTGAGCCCGTCGAGGAAGCCCTGGCGCCGGTTGGGCCCGACGAACTCGTCGGTCGCCGGGCCGGTCAGGATGACCATGGTGATGCTCGTCTTGCCCATGTCCTTGAACCGCTGGGCGGTGAGCTTGCCGGACTCGCGGCCGATGGTCAGGTTGTCGGACTGCACGCTGGTCATCCCGGTGCCGGGGACGCTGGTGTCGATGTAGGTGACCGGGATCTTGGAGGCGATCTGGGTCATCATCTCCTTCTGACCCTTGACGCTGGTCGCGTTGACGATCAGCACGTCCGCACCCTGCGCCATCATCGCCTGCATCTGGTTCATCTGGATGACGGGATCCTTGTTGGCCGCCTGGATGAGGATCTTCGCCCCCTGCTGGTCCGCGATCTGCTGCGCCTGCACCTGCATGGCCGCGAAGTACGGGGCCTGCAGCTGCTGCTGGGCAAAGCCGATGACCACGTCCTTGGGGCTGGACTTGACCCCGTTGGCGGGACCGTCGATCGGTGTCTCGGACGGGTAGATCTGGCCGCAGGCGCTCAGCATCATCAGCGCGGTCGCAGCCGCGGCCACGCCGGTCAGCTTCTGGCGTCGGTTGGTCGTTGTCATGAGTTTCTCCATCACCGCCGTCGACGCTACTTCGCGGCCGGCTGGGTTGAGTCCATCTTGCGCTTCCGGGAGAACTGGACGGTGGCCAGGCTGACGGCGACGAGGATCAGCGCTCCGCGGAACGCGTCCTGGAGGAAGGTCGAGACGTTCAGCAGGGAGAGCAGGTTGGCGATCACGGCGAAGATGATCGTGCCGACCACCGCGCCGAACACCTTGCCGTAGCCGCCGGCCAGCCGGGCGCCACCGATGACGACCGCCGCGATGGCTTCCAGCTCCAGCAGGTTGCCCGCCGTCGAGGTGCCGCTGGCGAAGCGGGCCAGGAACATCCACCCGCCCAGACCGACGAGCAGGCCGGCCAGGATGTAGACCGACCACAGGGTGGCCTTGACCGGGATGCCCGAGCTGCGGGCGGCCTCGACGTTGGAGCCGATGGCGTAGACCCGACGCCCCCACACGGTGCGGTACAGCAGGAAGGCGACCAGTGCCACCATGGCGAGCCAGATGATCGCCAGCACCGGGATCCCGATGAAGGTGGCCTGACCCAGCTCGGCGAAGGACGCGGCCGCACCCGGGTTGATGGGGATGCCGTTGCCGTAGGCGTAGACCAGGCCGCGGGCCAGGGCGAGCATGCCCAGGGTCACGATGAACGGCTCCAGGCCGCGGAAGGCCACCAGCCATCCGTTGATCGCACCGACGATGCCACCGATCACGAGGGCCACGACGAGCGCGAGCAGGACCGACGGTCCGCCGAAGAGGCCAGCGGCGACGACCGCAGCCAGACCGAGGGCGGAGCCGACGCTGATGTCGATGCCACCGGTGAGGACGACGATGAGTTCGGCCAGCACCACGACGCCGATGATCGACATCTGCAGGAGCAGGTTGGTCAGGTTGGTCGCGCCCCAGAAGACCGACCCTCTGGTGATGGTGGCCACCAGGAGGAGGGCGACCAGGATGTAGAGGGCGTACTGCCCCTTGAGCCAGCCGCCGATCGCCTGCCCTCGGGACTGGTCCTGCTCTTCTTGGTGGTGGTGGACGGGAGGCTGAGTCGCAGTTGCGGTCGCCATGGGAGCTCCTTTGCCGGTCGAGCGGGGGAAGAATCAGTCTTGGGTGGACAGGGCGGTGCGGATCAGGTCGTCGGTGGAGGCGACCTCAGGGTCGAACTCGTCCACGACCTGACCGTTGCGCATGACGAGGATGCGGTGGCAGAGCGAGAGCAGCTCCTCCGCCTCGCTGGAGACGACCAGCACGGCTTTGCCGCGGGCGGCGAGGCTGTGGATGATCTCGTAGATGTTCGCTCGGGCACCGACGTCGATGCCCTTGGTCGGCTCGTCCAGGACCACGAACTCCGGGTCGGTCTCGAGCCACTTGGCGACCACCACCTTCTGCTGGTTGCCGCCACTCAGGGTGCGGGTGTACGTGCCGGTGCCGCCCTTGACCTGGTACTCCCCGATCAGCTCGCGCACCCGCTTCTTCTCCACGGCCGACTTGACCACCCCGCCGCTGGACATCTTGGGCAGGACGACCAGGCTCATGTTCTCGCCGTTGTCGAAGTCCTTGACGAAGCCTTCCAGGCGGCGGTCCTCGGTCAGGTAGGCGATCCCCTTGGACACACCGGAACCGGGCGTGGGCAGGCTGATGTCCTTGCCGTGCAGCTTGATGGACCCGCTGACCGCCGGACGCTGACCGGTGATGGTGCGCGCGACCGAGGACCGGCCACTGCCGACCAGGCCGTAGAGCCCGAGGATCTCCCCCGGGCTGACGTCGAAGGAGACCCCGCGCGCGGTGCCGCCGTAGAGGTCGTGGACCGACATCACCGGGACCTGACCCGACGCGTTCTGGATGGGAGCCGGCCGCTCCAGGGCCTTCAGGGCCTGGCCGATCATCAAGGTGGTGACCTCGTCAGGGTTGGAATCGGCGGCGTCGAGGACCTTGATCAGCCTGCCGTTGCGCAGCACGGCGATCCGGTCGCACATGGCGAAGACCTCGTTCAGCCGGTGCGAGACGAAGATGATCGAGGTGCCGGCTGCCTTCTCCCGCGCGACCAGTTCCAGGATGTCGTTGAAGTGCTCCTCGCTGGTGGAGGCGGTGGTCTCGTCCAAGATCATGATCTTGTGGTGAGTGACCGCCGCCCGGCTGAGCGAGAGCATCTGCCGCTGGCCCGGGCCCAGGTCGCGGGCCAGCTGACGGGTCGACAGGTGACCGAGGCCCACCCCCTGCAGGACCTTCCGCGTCTCCGCGCTGTTGGTGTCGACCTTCTGCGCCCACGGGCGGATGTCGCGACCCTCGCGAAGCTTGTACAGCCAGACGTTCTCCCCGACCGTGAAGTCGTCGATGATCAGGGGCTCCTGGTGCATCATCAGCACGCCCGCCTGCTCGGCCTCGGCCGCGTTCCGCACCGGGTGGTCGAAACCGGCGATCGTGATCTCGCCGTCGGTGAGGGTGTCCACACCGGCCAGCAGCTTGGCGAAGGTCGACTTGCCCGCACCGTTGGCTCCGCAGACGCCCAGCACGCTGCCCGCGTACCCCTCCAGATCCACCCCGTCGAGCGCCTTCACGCCGGGGTAGTGCTTCTTCACCCCGACTGCGGTGAAGGCGACCTCCCGGGTCGACGGGCTGGACGAGCTGTCCTCGCGTAAGAGCGTGGCCACCGAATGGCCTCCTTTGGCTGGTCGAATGTGTAATGCAGCACACAACGCGCTACCAGGAAAGTCAAGGACTCTGGCGGCTCGGCGGATGACACAGAAGGTGCGTGAGTTGTCCCCAGCGTCGCCGTCTCATCGGCCCCATGCGTATCACAGGCACCACGAACGGCAGTGACGCGGGGACGCCGGCGCGGGGGGAGCCGATCCTGAGCGGGTGGCTGCGCCGAAGGACCTTCGACAAGCTCAGGCGACGTGAACTGCGTCGCAGCCTTCGACAAGCTCAGGCGACGTGAACTGCGTCGCAGCCTTCGACGGGTTCGGGCAGCGGAGTCCTCGACGGGCTCAGGTGACGGGGCCGGCCGACCGGGGTCGGCGGTCGAGCTCGCTCACTGCGGCGCCCATCCGCTGCACCGCTTCGGTGAGCACGGCGGAGGAGGTGGCGAAATTGAGCCGGGCGTGGCCCGAACCGGGGGGCCCGAAGTCCGAGCCCGGGCTGAGCGCGACCCCGGCGGACTCCAGGAAGAAGGCGGCGGGCTCCTGCGGGAGCCCGAGCTCGCGGCAGTCCAGCCAGCCGAGGTAGGTCGCGGCGGGCGGGCGGTAGCCGACGGCCGGGAGCTCGGCGGCCAGCAGGTCGGCCAGCAGGTGACGGTTCTGGTCGAGCCCGTCGAGGTGCTCGGACAGCCAGGGCCAGCCCTCCCGCAGGGCCACGGTGTGGGCGAGGACGCCGAGCGAGCTCGCCCCGTGGGTGACCTCGGCCGGCATCTGGGCGAGGTCCTCCCGGGCGCCGTCCCCCGCGACCACGAGCGCGGCCTTGAGGCCGGCGAGGTTCCAGCCCTTCGAGGCTGAGTAGACGACGAGACCGCGCTCGGCGCCGGCGACGCTGAGGTAGGGCGTGAAGCCCGGACCGCCCGTCCCGACGCCGGCGTAGCTGAGCGGGGCGTGGATCTCGTCCACCACCACCCGGACGCCCGCCGCCTCGGCGAGGGCCGCCACCGCCGCCAGCTCGTCGCGGGTGTGCAGCGTGCCGGTCGGGTTGTGCGGGTTGCTCAGCAGCAGCGCGGCTCGACGCCCGCCGGCCGTGGCCGTGGCGAACGCCGCCTCGAGAGCGGCCGGGTCCAGCCGGCCGTCGGGACCCAGGGGCGCGTGCACCAGCTCACGGCCCAGGTGGGCGGAGAAGGCGAAGAACGGCGGGTAGACCGGCGGGGTGAGCACCACCGCGTCCCCTGGACCGGTCACCAGCCCGAGCACCTCGGCGACGCCGGTCATCACGTCCGAGACCAGGACCGTCGCCGCGGGATCTGGCCGCCACCCCCAGTGCGTGCCGGCCGCCTCGGCGTAGGCCTCGGCGTAGCCCGTGCCCCAGGGGTAGCCCGTGTCGCCGAGGGCGAGCGCCTCCTCCAGCGCCCGACGCACCGGCTCCGCCGGCAGCGTGTCCATCTCCGCGACCCAGAGCGGCAGCACCTCCGGCGGGTACGCGCGCCACTTCAGGCTCTGCCGACGGCGTAGCTGGTCGAGGCTGAGCTGGTCGAAAGGGTTGCCCACGCACCCGACTCTGCCATCCCCGGCGACGCCCCTCGCAGCCACTGGGGCGAGGACGCGGTCGTGGACCCAGCCAGGGTGCCGGACCTCGCTCACGGCGGGGAGATGGACATCCGGTCGATCATCTCCTCCAGCGCGTCCTCGAACTCGTTGTCGAAGGTGTCCAGGGAGAGCTGCGGCGACAGCGTCATCAGCCGGGGGTAGAGGGCGAGGTCGCTGCTCTCCACGAACTCGATGTCGGCTGCCGGGGCGGCGCGCGGCTCGACGGCGTAGATGGCCGACTCCAGCAGCAGGTGCCCGAGCAGGAAGGTGGAGAACGCGCGGTAGACCCGCACGCTCTGGGTGGGGTCGAAGCCGTAGTGCTCCAGACCCTCGAGGAAGCCTTCTACCCAGCGCAGGCTGCGCAGCGGCGGTCGCAGCCAGGGCGCGGCGGGCGGCCGGCTGGCCACCAGCGGGAAGATCTTGGGGTGCTCCATGGAGATGGCGCGGACGCCGTGGGCCATCTGCTGCAGGAACTCCTGCCAGCTGCCGGGCAGCGGCCGGTTCATGGTCATCCCGTAGAGCTCGTCCATGACCACCTCCACCACCCCGTCGAGGAGCTGGTCGCGGCCCGGCACGTAACGGTAGAGGGCCATCGCCTCGACGCCCAGCTCCGCGCCGAG
>Ga0210040_10007251_pt1 | contig 13525 bp, 6 predicted proteins | sample CryGeyCG12114_NA_FD_185462 | JGI IMG/M metagenome (GOLD analysis project Ga0210040, IMG submission 185462) | Groundwater microbial communities from aquifer - Crystal Geyser CG19_WC_8/21/14_NA (SPAdes) (version 2) | ecosystem: Environmental > Aquatic > Deep subsurface > Groundwater | place: USA... | reverse complement strand
GAGCGCGAAGCCGAAGACCTGATTTCCAAATTTATGCAGAACCGCAAGGTTTGCTGCTTTGAAATAACAGAAGTGAATCCTACGCTGGACAAAGAAAACTTGATGGCCGAAATTGCATTCAATATTTTACAGCGCAGCGTGAACGTGCTGCTTATGAGTTGACGTTTTGTATTGGCTGTTGTGTTTCTGTTGCCGTGCCCTCGTGTCCGTTCGATAGTAATATGGGCTTTTGAAAAAGTTGCCTTTCTGCCATTGGCAATTAAAAATGCGCATGAAAGGTCTTTGATAATCAGCGGTGTTGTGTTCGCTTTTATTAGTTGTTGGTTCGTATATTTAGGAGTTGGCAGCCATTTTATTTATAGCTCCATCACTAATTACCATATGAAGACAATCACGCTAACAATTTTTATTCTTTTTTCATCCTGGACTGCTTTTACCCAGAGTAAAAAGGACGTGACTATAGCATTTGGCATAGGCGCTTTCAATAGCCCCTACTATGAAAATGCCCACAAAAGAGAATTTTATAATTTCGATTTTGATTATCACATCGAAAGTCGCCACATTTTATCAGCTAACTTTTTGAAAGGCAGCCATCGTTTTTACGACAATGTGCATTCTAACAACGCTGTTCCACTCAATACGCCAGGCTATGAGGACAATGCCAACTCCGAAGCAGATTATTTTACGTTTTCCGTTTTATACAAATACAAACTGGTAAATAGCAATAAGATTTCTGTAAACCTGGGGGCAGGCGCAGGCATTATGACTCAAGTAATATTGTTTCCTTACACACAAGGCAACATGGTCGATTTCAGGCAATCAAGCTGGACAAATTTGGTTTTTCCGCTAAGAATGGAGACGGATTACCGAATTGCCAAGCATTTTAAGGTTGGGCTTTTAGCCGGGTTTTACATTAATCCTAATTATGCTGTTCTAGGAAACCATTTAGGGCTTCGCCTTTCCTATATTTTGAAATGAGAACCAATGCATATGTATCTGACTGTATCAAAACGGCTTGTAATATGGGCTTTAGGCAAAATGGGCTTTTGAAAATGTTTTGAACTCTTTATCTTTATTTAGCAACAGATCAATGGCTAAGCTGAAGTTTTTCAAATACCCATACTGACACAAAGCCCTGTTTCGTTAGCTGTAACTTGTCAAAACATCAAAACAATTGAACGGCTAACAGGAGCCAGGTAGAAAGCTCTGAAAACGTCAATTTCGACAGTTCGAAAATGATAGCTACATTCCCTGTTTCCAACCCGTAAAGATTTTGCAATAATGAAATTTACATTATTCATCGTACTAGCTATTTCCGTTACAGCAGCTTTGGCACAACCTAAAAAAGAAGCAGCACCAGAAGGTTCCGGTGCAAAAGAACAGCTTAAAATAAAAAATAATAAAAAGGTCTGGATGCTGACGTACTTCCGCCAGCGTTACCCGACACGTATCGAGATTGATGCAAAGGGAAATACGGTTGAGATACCCTTGCCCGATCCCATGCTGATCGAAAAGCTGCACATCGCCTTATCCGCAGACGGACGCCACTGGACGCCTTTAAACGACAACAAACCCGTGTGGGAGCAGCGTATCCGCGATCCTTATGTTCGCCGCGGGCCTGATGGGCTTTGGCGCATATTGTCAACCGGTGGCGGAAGCGCTACTAACCGGGAGAAAGCAGGGCCAGGCTGTCTTTATGCAACTTCCAAAGATCTGGTTCATTGGCAGGTAGAAGGTTCGTTGCCATTGATGAAAGACGTACGGAACGACTCCGGCGCCTTCGCCCGAAATATTTGGGCGCCGGAATGGTTTTATGATAATAAAACAAAAGAGTATATCTTATTCTGGTCTTCCTCATTTAAAGATGCGGGATGGAAAGAAAGCCGGCTTTGGTATTGCAGGACACGTGACTGGAAAACATTTACACCGGCAAAAGTACTTTTTAATCCGTCCTATTCCGTGATAGACGGAACCTTGCTGGAAGAGAAAGGAACCTATTATCTTTTTCACAAGGAAGAAGAATTTGGTGCCAAAACCGGTGAACGGCGGGCCATCCGGGTGGCCACATCCAAGAATCCTGAAGGGCCTTACAGCATTATTGAAGGCCCTTTAAATAGGGGCCAGATTGTTCCGGTAATTACCGAAGGCCCAACCGTAGTAAAAGACCCTGTCAACACAGGCTGGTTATTGCTGTATGATTATTGTATGACAGACCGCTTTGGTGCTTCTTATTCGCCCGATTTGATGCACTGGACCGTTGAAGAAGACGTCAGTTTTCCGTCTGCAGCCCGGCATGGCAGTGTTTCGCTGTTAACACCTGAAGAAGCAAAGGCTTTAATTGAAGCGTACCCAAATAAACAGTCAGATAAGTGACATTTCAATAAAAATAAGAATCAGGTTATTACAAACTGCGGTTGTGAATGATTGCCATCACAACTGATAAAAAGAATTGTTTAATGATTTAGAAACGCAAACAGCAGGAGGAATATTAGTCACCGGCAACATTTGCTTTTGGCAACACGGGCGGATAAGAGGGCTGACGAACATCGGTAATGATATTGCCCGAATGCCGCAGGCCCTTATCCGTTAGGGGAAACTTTTTCAAAACCCCATATTACAAAAACACCGCTTTTAACGTTTACCTTAACCTTTTCCGCTTAATTTAGCCGCTTCCCTATTTTTGCGCAGTTTTTATTAACCTTCGCTTTGTATGACGTTTAAGAAAATCAACAACATTACCGGCTGGGTAATTTTTGTTTTAGCATCGCTTGTCTATATTTTAACGGCAGAGAAATCCGGTTCGTTTTGGGATTGCGGCGAGTTTGTGGCCAGTGCCGATAAGCTCCAGTTGCCGCACCCGCCCGGTGCGCCGCTGTTTACTTTATTAGGCCGCTTTTTTATTATCCTGTTTGGCGGCAACAACCCGGCGCATGCCGTAAATATCATGAATGCGGTTGCCAGCGGCGCTACCATTCTTTTTCTTTTCTGGACGGTTACGCATTTTGGCCGCAAGCTGCTGGTTGGTTTGTTAGAAGAACCTACAGTTCCGCAAACCGGCACCATTATGGCCGCCGGTATTGTAGGTGCGCTCGCTTATACGTTTTCCGATTCGTTTTGGTTTAGCGCGGTAGAAGGTGAAGTGTATGCACTTTCCTCTTTCTTTACGGCGCTTGCCTTTTGGGCCATGCTTAAGTGGGAACGCGCCGATGTATATGCCGGCTCTGATCCGGTTTTAAAAGCCCGCGCCGACCGCTGGATCATTTTTATCTTTTTCAGCATGGGCCTTTCTATTGGCGTGCACCTGCTGGGGATTCTTACCATTCCCGCCATTGTCATGATTTATTATTACCGGCGCTACCCGTACACCCGCAAAGGGGCAATTCTTGCTTTTTTAGTGGGCTGTTTAATTACCGGCGTGGTGCAGGTAGCCGTTATTCAATGGACAATCAAATATGCCGGCAAGTTCGACATCTGGCTGGTAAATGGCTTTAACCTGCCTTTCTTTTCCGGCTTTGTGCTGTTTTTTATCTTATTAAGTGTAGCCATTTGGTTTGGCCTGAAAAAAGCAGCCCAAAACGGCTCGTCATTCCTGCGCCTTGGCATCTGGTGTTTTGTGTTTATGATGATCGGGTATTCGACTTATATCACCACGCTGATCCGCTCCAACGCCAATCCCGCTATTGATATGAATAACGTGGATAATCCGATGAGTCTGGTGTATTACTTAGGACGCGAGCAATACGGTTCCGCACCGCTGGTGTATGGCCCGCATTTTCAGGCCGATTACCAGCGTGATGAAACCGGCAATGTAGCCGTAAGCGAAGGCGAAATGAAATATGTAAAGGGCGATAAGGAATATGTGGAAGTAGGCCGCGCACAGGAACCGGAATATGAAAGCGCCGGCAAGCAATTGTTCCCCCGCATCTGGGACCGCAGCAACGACCAGGGCCACGCCGATTTTTATGCCAGCTGGCTCAACTTAGGCAAAAGTCAGGACCCGCAAACCGGCGAAGTAAAATATGAAGCACCCACCTACGGCGACAATATTCATTGGGCCATTACTTACCAATTGGGCTTTATGTACTGGCGCTACTTTATGTGGAATTTTGCCGGTAAGCAAAACGACCTGCAAGGCTTTGGCAATAAGCGCGATGGCAACTGGATTTCCGGCGTTCCCTTTATGGATAATGCGCGGCTGGGCGACCAAAGCAAAATGCCGGACAGCATCAAACACAACAAAGCAAACAATAGCTTATTCATGCTGCCCTTTATCCTGGGCATTCTTGGTTGCGTGTATCATTTTTATAAAGACCGTAAAGATTGGATTGTAACCTTCTTGCTGTTCTTTATGACGGGCCTTGCTATTGTATATTACCTGAACCAGCCCGGCAACCAGCCGCGTGAGCGGGATTATGCCTATGTGGGTTCATTTTATGCCTTTGCCATCTGGATCGGGTTGGCCGTAATTGCACTGGTACGCATGGCACGCGAAGCGGCAGACAAGCTTACCTTTAGAAACACCTTGTTCTACGGAAGCGTTGCTACCTTTTTAATAACCATGATGAGCAATACCACCACTACCTTCAGCGGTGCCTTTGTTTCATCGCTTGTGGCAACGGCAATGTATGCGGCTGTGGCGGCTGGCGTCACCTTTTTGGTACGCGCCGCTTCTAACAAGGGAGCCAATCTTAGAATGGCTACGATCACGGCCTTTGCGGCTTGTATGATAGCGCCGGTAATTATGGGCTTTCAGGAGTGGGACGATCACGACCGCAGCCAGAAAACACTGGCTCCATCCATTGCAAAAGATTACCTGGAAAGCTGTGCCCCTAATGCCATTTTATTCACCTTTGGCGATAACGATACGTACCCGCTTTGGTATGCACAGGAAGTAGAGCATGTACGGCCCGATATCCGCATTATCAACACGAGCCTTTTAGGTATTGACTGGTATGTAAACCAGTTACGGTATAAAGTAAACGAAAGCGATCCGATTGATGTAATCTGGACGCCGCAGCAATTGCAGGGATTGTCCTATATCCAGTACCGTCCGCAAGGTGCACAAGACCGTTACTACCCATTATATGATGTTATGAAAAAGTTTGTCGGGGCACAAACGCCGATTTCTTCCTTTCCATCACGACACTTTGTAGTTCCGGTTGATCCATCAGTTGCCAAACAATACAACCTGGTAAATGCCTCCGATACGCTGTTGAGTGAAATGCGGATTGACCTGCCGGACCGCAGTTACCTGACGCTTGACCAACTGACCATTTTAAATGTGATTGCCGCAAACAACTGGAAACGCCCGATTTATTTTACGGCGCCATACGGCGAACTGGGCTTTTCGCAATACCTGCGCAAAGACGGCTTGTCGTACCGGCTGGTGCCCGCGCAGTTTAGCTCGCCGCAAAGCAACTGGATCATTGGCCAGTCGCTGCGCGCCATTGATGCGCCTACAAATAACGATGTGGTTTTTAAAAACCTCATGACCAAGTTTGAATTTGGCGGCGCGGCGCTGCGCGGTACGTACTTCGATGAAGAAAACCGCCGCCAGTTGCTTTCCATCCGTTCTATTTACGGCGAAGCGGCCGGCAACCTGGCCGACCAGGGCCGCAAGCAGGAAGCGACCGAATTGCTGGCGAAAGTAGAACAAGGCATCAGCCCGGAAAATATGCCGTATGCGATGGTGGGCCGAAATAATTCGCACAACCAGACGGCGCTTATTTACCTGGAAGCGGCCTACAAAGCCGGCAACACAGCGCTGGCCGAAAAAGTAGGCACGGCCTTGCGGAAGGATTTAAGCGATCAGAAAAAGTATTACGATTACATGAAATCGGAAAAAGAAGAATTTTATCAATCGGTGGCCCGCGAAGATGACATCAACAATTATATGATGCAGGTTCAGGATGCCATTGAAAAGCACTACCGCGCCGCTGCGCAGGCGCCCATAATTGAGCGGCCTGCCGGTGCCGCAGCCGATTCAACTCAGCGCTAAACTTTTTCAAAACCCCATATTGTAAGGACAACATCATCAAACGGTGTTGTCCTTTTTTTTGCATCTTTTTCAAAAGCCCATGCGCTTGCTGGTGTACAAGGGAGTGACACAAGAAAAGCTGAATAGAACTACGGCAGCCGGCAACCAAACTTTTTCAAAACCCCATATAAAACGGGCTGCACAGCCCACCCGTTTTTCTGTTTAACAAACTTTATTGCGCAATTGGATGTTCCCTGGTGTAAATTTGGAGTCACGTTTTTTGTGAACACGATTTTATGATTGGACACCACTTTTCTCATTTTGATCCGAATGAAGGAGGCAAATCGAAATTCGAGCAGTTGCTGGATCTGTTTATGCAAATGCTTACCTACACCAACGGCGATGTGGCCGAGGCACTGCAATGGCTGAACCAGCTGGACCAGAAATATGAAATGACGGACAGCGAGTACGGCATGGGCGACTTTATTGACGACCTGAAAGACAAAGGTTACATCACCGAAAAAGAAGAGAACGGCGAAATAAAAATAACGCCGAAAACCGAGCAGGGCATCCGGAAAAAAAGCCTCGAAGAGATTTTTGGCAAGCTTAAAAAATCGCGGCAGGGCAACCACCAAACCTTTAAGCCCGGCCAGGGCGAAGACGCCAGTTCGGACACGCGGCCGTTTCAGTTTGGCGACATGCTGGAGCAGATTGATTTTACGGAAAGCATCCGCAATGCGCAGATTAACCACGGCGTGGAAAGTTTTCAGATGCACGAAGATGATTTGCAGATACGCGAAACCGACTTTAAATCGCAGACATCTACCGTGCTGATGATTGATATTTCGCACTCCATGATCCTGTACGGCGAAGACCGCATTACGCCGGCGAAAAAAGTAGCCATGGCGCTGAGCGAACTCATCACCACCAAATACCCGAAAGACACGCTGGATATTGTGGTGTTTGGCAACGATGCCTGGCCGGTGGAAATTAAAGACTTGCCGTATTTGCAAGTTGGGCCGTATCATACCAATACCGTTGCGGGGCTGGAACTGGCGATGGATATTTTACGCCGCCGCAAAAACCCGAACAAGCAGATTTTTATGATCACGGACGGCAAGCCAACGTGCTTGAAAATCGGCAAAAAATATTATAAAAACAGCTTTGGGCTTGACCGTAAAGTAACGAGCCGCTGTACCAACCTGGCGGCGCAATGCAAGAAGTTGAAGATACCGATCACGACTTTTATGATTGCAACCGACCCGTACCTGCAGCGCTTTGTACAGGAGTTTACGGAAACCAATAACGGTAAAGCGTTTTTTGCCTCGCTTGATAAATTGGGCGCATTCATCTTCCGCGATTTTGAAAGCGGCAAGCGAAAAACGGTGTATTAAAAATACACGCGAACACCACACCAACGATTGCCGGTACTTTTGCTATATGGACTTTTGAAAAAGTTGCATCCGCTGCGGAACGCTGACGTGTGTCTTTCGACAAGCTCAGGATAAACTTGCAACCAAAGCCGAACAGAATTGTTTAGCTCATAACAAAAATGAAAATGGATATCAAACGAATCAACACCATACGGGAATTAAAAGAATCAGGCTATAAAGCAAGAACGATCAAAGAAGAAATACGGCAGAACCTGGTAAAAAAACTGCAAGGCAAAGAAGAAACCTTCACCGGCATTATTGGCTACGAAGACACGGTGATTCCGGATGTGGAACGTGCGCTTTTAAGCAAGCATAACATTTTGTTTCTGGGCTTGCGCGGCCAAGCCAAAACGCGCATGGCGCGCCAGATGACGCAGCTTTTGGATGAATACATTCCCGTAATCAGCGGCAGCGAAATAAACGACGATCCGCTGAACCCGATTACCAAACATGCACGTGATTTGATTCTTGAGCGGGGCGACGACACACCGATTGAATGGATTCACCGCAGCCAGCGCTATGGCGAAAAGCTGGCCACGCCGGATGTAAGCGTAGCCGACCTGATTGGTGACATTGACCCGATAAAAGCGGCGAATTTAAAATTGAGTTTTGCAGATGAACGTGTGATTCATTACGGCATTATTCCGCGCAGCAACCGCTCTATTTTTGTGATCAACGAATTGCCCGATTTACAGGCCCGCATCCAGGTGGCGTTGTTCAATATTCTGGAAGAAGGCGATGTGCAAATTCGCGGTTTTAAATTGCGCTTACCGCTGGATATTCTTTTTGTATTTACCGCCAACCCGGAAGATTATACCAACCGCGGTTCGATTGTAACGCCGCTGAAAGACCGCATTCAAAGCCAGATTCTTACACACTATCCAAAGTCGCTGGAGAATGCATTGACCATTACCGAACAGGAAGCCGACATTGCAAAGGAACAAGCAGAAAAAATTGTAGTTGCCGATTTGATAAAGCGTTTGATTGAGCAAGTGGCGTTTGAAGCACGCGGCAGCGAATTTGTTGACAAGAAAAGCGGTGTGAGTGCGCGGCTTACCATTTCGGCTTTTGAAAATGCGGTGAGCGCGGCCGAGCGCCGGGCTATTGTAAATAAGGAAAAAAGCACGCAGGTTTGGATTTCTGATTTAGTCGGCATTATTCCGTCTATCACCGGTAAGATAGAACTGGTATATGAAGGCGAGCAGGAAGGCCCGTACCAGGTGGCAACGAACCTGGTTGATAAAGCCATCCGCACGCAGTTTATTCAATTTTTCCCGAACCCGGAGACCTTGAAAAAACGTGCACCGCGCAAAGGCGAAAAACCGGAAGCGGTGGACAATCCGTATCGTACGATCATCAGTTGGTTCGACAAAGGCAATCATATAAATGTGCTGTTTGGCGCAACGGACCGTGAAAAGATAAATGCCTTGTATAGCGTAGATGGCTTGCATGGACTGGTGAAAAAGTCCTTTCCGCAGGCAAGCGAAAAAGAAGCCGCTTTACTTATGGAATTTGTGTTGCACGGGCTTTCTTCGTACTCGCTTATTTCTAAAAAAATAGTCGAGCGCGGCATTGAGTTTAAAGACCTGATGGGCAGCATGCTGAATATACAATCGTCCACTTCGTTTGACGACAGCGACGAAGATGATTACCGCTAATATGAGGTTTTGAAAAAGTTTGTTGAATTGGATTTCATAAAAAAATGCCCGGTTTTATTAAGCCGGGCATTTTCGTTTTTACTATTTAAATGATATTCACCTCACGCTCCAGAAGCACACCAAATTTTCCGTTTACTGACTGAATGATTTGTTCACTTAATTTATAAATTTCATTTCCGGTTGCACCTCCATAATTTACTAATACCAATGCCTGTTTTGGATAACAACCGGCATCGCCCTTGCGGTAGCCTTTCCAGCCACATTGCTCAATGAGCCAGCCGGCCGCCAGTTTCATTTTTTCGTTTGGCGCAGAAAAGGCAACCAGCGCTGGAAAGGACTTTTTCAAATCCTCATAGTGTGCCTTTTCAATTTCCGGATTTTTAAAAAAAGAACCGGCATTGCCCACCACCTTCCAATCCGGCAGTTTTGAGGAACGGATATTAATAACCGCCTGCGCAATATTTTGGATGCTTAATTCCTTCACGCCCATGCTATCCAGTTCCTGTTGTATGGCGCCGTACGATGTATTGTACATGGGGTTTTTAAAAAGTTTATACGTCACGCTGGTAATCACAAACCGGCCTTTGTATTGGTGCTTGAATACGCTTTCACGATACCCGAAACGGCAGTCTTCCAGCAAAAACGTTTGTATTGTTTTATCGTGCAGATGAAAGGCTTCGAGGCTGTGAAATACATCTTTTATTTCAACGCCATAGGCTCCGATGTTTTGCATGGGCGATGCGCCCACACTTCCCGGAATAAGTGCCAGGTTCTCAACGCCGGCGTAATTATTCTCTAAACAATACAATACAAACGGGTGCCAGCTTTCGCCCGCGCCGGCTTTTATATAAACATGCGTTTCATCTTCAGCTACTTTTTCAATACCGCATATTTCGTTTTTGAGCACCAGTCCATTTACATCTTTCGTCAGCAGTATGTTGGAACCGCCACCAAGAATGAGCAGATTGGAAACGGATGGGTTTGTGCCGCTCAAAATGGCGCGTAGTTCGTCAACCGATTGAAAAGAAGCGAACTGCTTTGCGGTGGCATTGATGCCAAAAGTGTTATAGGGTTTTAAAGAAACGTTTCCCTGAATTGGTATCATCTGAATGCAGTGTTGAAAAGTTGCTCTAAATAAGGTTATAAAAAATAATAAATTTTATTATTTTGGTGTCCATACCAAATCTGTCCCTTTCGTTTATGAGAAAACTGTTTATGAGCGGTTTGCTTGGCCTTGCCCTGCAAGGCACCTTTGCGCAGGCACCCAGCCGCATCAACTCCGGCGAAATTATTGCATCCGGCACCAAGTTGCACGATGCCGGCCATTACAAAGATGCCATTGCCTTGTACACCTCCGTTCCGCGCAACGACACCAACTATGCCTTAAGCCTTTACGAAGCGGCGCTAAGTTATCGTGCCGACAGCAATTTTACCAACGCCCTTCAAACCTGCGAAAAAGCACTGGCCCTGCCGGATAAAGAATACGAAATGCAGGTGCTTACTACGTACGGCAGCACACTCGACGACCAGGGCAATCAGGAACGGGCAATACGCGTGTACGACTCGGCACTTTTAAAATACCCCGCTGCGCAAATTTTACGGCTGAATAAAGGCATTGCGCTGTTGCGTGCTAAAAAAATAAACGAAGCAGCAGCCCTCTTTAAAGAGTTGCTTATACAAAATCCGTATAACACCAGCGCACATTTTCGGCTGGCGCAGTGCGCCTTGCAAAAAGGCGAAGTGGTGCCGGCTATGTTTTCCTTGTTTACGTATTTACTTATCAATCCGTCGGGGCCGTACAGCAATAATGCCATATCGCTTTTGAATGGCATCTCAAAAGGCAACGACGACATTGTACAATTTGTAGATAACCGCACCAGCGGCGATGAAGCCTTTAGCGTTGCCGAACAGATTGTGCTGTCGAAGATTGCGCTGGATAAAGGCTATAAAACAAAGACCTCATTTGATGATCCCATCATCCGCCAGCTACAGGTAGCCATGGAAAAAGTGGAATACGACGAAAACAGCAAAAACTTCTACATGCAATATTATGCGCCGCTGTTCCAGGCTATTTATAAAGAAGGTTATTTTGAAGCACTGGTCTATCATGCCTTTTCAAATGTGGACTTGGAACCCATTCAACGGTATGTAAAAAAGAATGGCAAAGAAATCAAATCGGCAATTTCTTTTGTTGTAACGTATTTCAATCCCATCCGGAGCACACGTGAACTGCAGGCCACGCGCCGCAAAGCAGCACCAGCAGTTTATCATTTCAATAACGATGAACAATATATCGGCACGGGAAAACTGACTGAAAAAGGCATCGTAACCGGCAACTGGACTTTTTATCATTCCAATGGCAATATCAAATCGACAGGCACCTACAATATGGCCGGCGAAAAAGAAGGCTTGTGGAAATACTATACGCCTGCCGGGCAACTGATGGGTGTTGATAACTGGGCCAACGGCAAGCAAACCGGCGAAGACATTTTCTATAATGACCAGAATGTAATGACCGCAAAAGCAGTGTTCCGCAACGGACTGCTGCATGGCGAGAAAGAAACCTTTTACGGCATCGGGCACCTGTATTCCAAAACCACGTACACGGATGGTAAGCAGAACGGCCCCTACACGGAATACTACAGCAACGGCGCTAAAAAAATAGAAGCCCGTTTCAAAAACGACGCACCCGATGGCGCGTATAAATCGTACCACAAAAACGGACAGTTGGAAACAGATGTTTCTTATAGTAACGGCCAGTTTGACGGCCCGTACAAGACCTATTACGACAACGGGCAATTAAGCAAAACCGGAACCTATAAGGCAGGTAAGCTCAATGGCGAAGAAAAAGAATTTCATACCAATGGGGTTTTGAAAAAGTTGCATACGTATGTGGATGGCGAACTGGAAGGTGATGCGTTGGAATATAATTCAGATAGTATGCTCATTGAAAAAGTGCCATACAAAAATGGCAAAGCAGCAGGCCTGGCCGAATACTATGATAATGATGGCAAACTGTTTTCAACCGTTTTTATTGAAAAAGATGTTTTAAAAACCGCGCGCTACTTTAACAAAACCGGAAATGAAATCTTCAAATCGGAGCGGCAAAATAAAACGATTGATCTTGCGGTTTACAATCCCGAAGGCCTGTTGCTTTCAAAGGCTACGTACAACGATGCCGGCCGTAAAACAGGCAGTGATACCTACTTCTATACCTCCGGCAAAATACGCGAAACCAACCAGTATAAAGAGGGGCTGCTGCATGGCGTAAGTACCGGCTATTATGCTAACGGCGCCAAAGAATACGAGATCAATTATGCAGAAGACGAAAAGAACGGCGTATCTGTTTATTATTATCAAAACGGCAAGGTAAAATCGCAGGGCTGGTATGAGAAAGGCAACCTTACCGATACCTGGACAGCCTATAATGAAAAAGGGATTGTTACTTCCCGCACGCCCTATCGCAACGATGACATAACCGGCTATCAGGAATCGTACTTTGCCAACGGCAAATTATATGAAGAGGAAGTGTACCGCAACGGCTGGCTGCAGGCTTGCTATCAATACGACACACTGGGCAACCGGATTCATACAACGGAATTTAAAAACGGAACAGGGCTTTACAAAGGCATTCACTTCAATGGGGCCACCAGCTACGAAGCGCAATATGTACAAGGCCAGTTTCAGGGCAGCTATAAATCCTACTTTTTTGATGGCAGTATCAGCTATGTAAAGAACTTTGAGAAAGGCCTGCTGGAAGGCGCTTATACCGATTACCATTATGGCGGTAAAATAGCCACTTCGGGCATGTACAAAAGCGATAAACGCACCGGCACCTGGAAATCGTACAACGCAGACGGCACTCTTTACAAAGAAGAAACGTATATAGACGGCGAACTGAATGGCAAACGCATTTATTATTACAGCAACGGAAAGCCGGAACGCGAATTTGAATATAAAAATGATATGCGCAATGGCACGATGAAACGGTACGCTGCCGATGGCCAATTGAGTAGCGTATTTTATTATAAAAACGATGTTATAACAGGTTACACCTATTTAGACAAGAACGGACAGCTGCTACCCGTGAAGCCGCTGCCCGGCGGCAATGGCAAGGTGCAAACCTTTTACAGTAATGGCACTAAATCGGCGGAGCTGGAATATGTATCGAACCTGCTGGTTGGGCCGCACCGCTTGTATTACCCCAATGGAAAGCTGTATTATGAAACCTTTGAAGACTACAACAACAGCAACGGCAAGCTCACCGAATATTATGAAAACGGAACGCTTAAAAAAGAATACACGTATGCACTCGACCAGGAAGACGGGCCGTATAAAGAATATTATGAAAACGGAAAAGTAAAAGAAGAAGGCTTGTTTTATAACGGTGTGCGCAATGGCGTTGTTGTCTTTTACGATGCCACCGGCAAGCGCACTGAAACCCGCACCTATTATTT